>SXGS01103844.1_pt1 | contig 26946 bp, 26 predicted proteins | sample 3174681 | NCBI WGS metagenome assembly SXGS01 (sample SAMN11356861, study PRJNA531348) | freshwater metagenome | isolation source: freshwater sample F1-80 | place: China: Fuxian Lake, Yuxi | collected 2017-12-25 | reverse complement strand
CGATCAGCAGATGGCCGCGCGCCAATAGGCAAACGATCGACAGCCGAACTACTTCCGGCTTGCCGCGAATCACGGCGCTCAGCGAAGCCTCGAGTTCGCGTACCTTCTCGCTCGCGCTTGCCGGCGCGGCTGTTGCCTCGCGCTCGACCATTCTTGTCATCATAGCGCAGGGTTCGTGCGATCCACCCCTTGCCCTTGCGCAAAGAATTGGTACTATTGAAGAACCGTCTCAGCGAGACCCTACGGCGGCGTACGAAAAAGACCCTAAAGAGTTTTTCCCGGCAGGACGATTGCATGATCTGACGGGCGCCGTTCCCGGAGCTGAGCGGAGCGGGACCCGGAGGAAAGAATAACGACAATGCCTACCAACGAAGAAGGCGAATTCGAACTAGTGCTCGGCAACCGCCAGTTGCTGAGCGTGTTTTTCATCTTTGTCCTGCTGCTGGGTGTGTTCTTCACAATGGGATACATCCTCGGCCGCGGTACGAGTCCCAAGGAAGTGGCGACCAGCCGGCCGCCCGCGCCGATCGAGGTGACTCCATCGCGACCCGACCCCAGGCCTTCGCCTTCGCCCGAGCCGGTGACGCCCCCGCCTTCGGCTCCTATCCGCACCGAACCCGTCAAGCCGGAGCCCGTCAAGCCGGAGCCCGTGAAACCTGAGCCGCCCAAGCCAGAGCCGGTGAAAGCAGAGCCCAAGCCGGAGCCCAAGAAGGCCGAGACGAAGAAGGCCGAGAAGAAAGAGCCCGAGCCCAAGCCCGAAGTTCGCCGTCCGGAACCGGAGAAGCCCGCTCCCGCGCGGCCTTCGGCCGGTGGTCCCGGATCCTACCTCCAGGTCTCGGCGACAACTAAGGCCGACGGCCAAGCCCTCGTCGCGAAACTGGCCGGGCGCGGATTCCCCGCCATCACCTCGCCGGTTCCCAACAGCGATCTGGTGCGCGTTCTGGTCGGACCGGTCGCCGATGTCGCCGACACCCGCGCCAAGCTGCGTGCCGCCGGCTACGACTCCATCCTCCGCAAGATGTAGCCGCGCGCTACAACAGCTCCAGCATCTTGTCAATCTCGCCGTGCGTCGCGTAGAAGTGCGGCGAGATTCTGACCCAGCCCTGACGAGGCGCGGTGACGATTCCGTTCTCGCGCAGGCGCCGGACCACCATCCGGGAATCCTCCTCCTCGCGCCGGATGCTGACGATGCCGGAGCCATTGTTTTCAGTGCGCGGAGTGAAAACCTCGTATCCGCGCCGCTCCGCTCCCTCCGCCACCTGCCGTGCCAGCCCCATGACCCGGTCTCGCACCCGCTCGACGCCCACCGCGTTCAGAAACTCGATGGACGCGCGCAGTCCGAACACGCCGATCGTATTCAGCGTTCCACACTCGAAGCGGCCTGCGTCGGAGCGGAGCGTCATGTCGCGCGAAGCGTAGTCGGCGTATTGCGCGGTGTTGGTCCAGCCGAATTCCACCGGCTCGATGCCGTCCAGAATGTCGCGGCGGACGTAGAGAATCCCACAGCCCTCCGGACCGAGCAGCCACTTGTGGCCATCGGCGGCGAGCGCGTGGATCCCGCAACGGTGGACGTCGATGGGGAACGCGCCCATCCCTTGAATCGCATCGACGAAGAAAAGCGCGCCGTGGCGGCGGCAGATTTCGCCGATCGTCTCGAGGTCCACACGGTAGCCGGACAGGTAGTTGACGAAGCTGATGGCGAGCAACCGCGCGCCGCGGCAAGCCCGGTCGATCTCCTCGGGCGGGTCGTGAACCGACAGCCACTCGGTATTCACGCCTCGGGCGGCCAGGCGCAGCCACGGATAGTAGTTGGCGGGAAACTCCTCCTTGAACGCGACCACCTTGTCGCCCTCGCGCCAGTCCACGCCGAGCGCGATGGTGGCGATTCCTTCCGAGGTATTCTTGACGATCGCGATCTCGTCCCGGTGTCCGCCGAGCATCGCCGCGGTGGCGGTTCTGAGTCCTTCGTAGGCCGCCAGCCAGGTGTCGTAGTGGAACGATCCCCACTGGGCCGCGTCGTCGGAGAGCGCCTTCATCGCCTCGGCCGCCGGTTTGACCAGCGGTGCGACAGCCGCGTGGTTCAGGTAGATCAGGTTGGCGGTGACGGGGAATTCGCCCCGGTACCGCAACGCCAGTTCGTCGTTCACATCACGAGCATAGCGATTTCACATGGATTTCCGAAACCCCCGAGGGTGATGAAGCGTTAATTGAAGTAGGGACGGTGGCCCCCGAGACGGGAAAGCCCTATAATGGGTGCAACTCGTTGCCAAAGGAGAAGCGCAGAATGAAAGTCCTTCAAACGTTCTTCGCCGCGTCGGTCGCGGCTGCTCTTCTTGTCCCCGGTTCCACCTGGGCCAAGGACAAAAAGAAAGACCCGGACGCCATCGGCGACCGCGACGTCGGCAAGGGCGTCAACCTTTATTCCCTCGAGAAGGAAATCGGGTTGGGCAAGGGCTTGGCTCAGGACATCGAGCGGCAGGCCAAGATCGTCGACGATCCGGTCGTGTCCGAATATGTCAACCGGGTAGGCCAGAATCTGGTGCGCAACTCCGACGTGAAAGTGCCGGTTACGATCAAGGTGATCGACTCCGAGGAGATCAACGCGTTCGCCCTGCCGGGCGGCTTCTTCTTCGTCAACTCCGGCCTGATTCTGCGTGCCGAGAACGAAGCCGAACTCGCCGGCGTGATGGCGCACGAGATCGCGCACATCGCCGGACGGCATGGCACGCGGCAGGCGTCGCGCGGCCAGATCGCCAACCTCGCCACGATCCCGCTGATCTTCATGGGCGGCTGGGCCGGCTACGGCATTCGCCAAGGCGCAAGTGTCCTGGTTCCGCTCGGCTTTCTGAAGTTCTCGCGCGGTTTCGAGTCCGAGGCGGACCTGCTCGGCTTGCAGTACTTGTACAAATCCGGCTACGATCCCTCGTCGTTCGTGGACTTCTTCGAGAAGCTCCAATCCGACGAGAAGCGTAAGCCCGGCACCATGGGCAAGCTCTTCGCGTCGCATCCGCCCACCGGCGACCGCATCACCAATTCCCAAAAGAACATCAACGAGCTCTTGAAGGCCAAGCCCGAATACGTCGTGACCACTTCCGAGTTCAACGACGTCAAGGGCAGGCTGTCGTCGATGCTGAACCGCCGCAAGCCCGAAGAGAAGGACGCCAACAAGCCGCGCCTGCGCAAGCAGGGCTCGGGCCGCATCGACTCGGATGGGAACGAAAAGCCCAAAGCCGAGGACGAGGACGAGCGCCCGACGTTGAAGCGCCGCCCCGACTGATTTTTCTCCCGCAACGCACTCCACTGCCCGGTTCCGCTTCGGCGGGGCCGGGCTTTCGGCTTTTGGGCTCCCGTTCCAACGCTAAAGCGGGCTGCGCCGCCAGCCGATAAACGACTGACCCATGACAGACGACTTGCGCGCGGCCTACACCGCTCTGGAAATCGATCCGTCCGCGTCGGCCGCCGACGTCCGATCCGCCTACCTCGATCTTGTCAAGGTGTGGCACCCGGACCGCTATCAACGCGAGCCGGAGCGGCTTCGGATTCGCGCGGAGCAGAAGTTCAAGGACGTTGGCCGGGCTTGGGACCTGATCAAGGCATCGCTCGAAGGCAAGATGGGCGGCGATCCGATCCCCATGGACTTCGGCGAGCTCTGGGGCTATGTCGACGATCGCGGCAACACCGTCATTCATCCCTTGTTCGCCGAGGTCAGGCGCTTCCGCGAAGGGCTGGCGGCGGTACGGCTGACCGGTAAGTGGGGCTTCATCGACATCCACGGCGCCTTCCAGGTTCATCCCTCCTACGACGAGTGCGGCGACTTCCACGAAGGCCTGGCCGCCGTGCGCTGGTATGGACGCTGGGGCTTCGTCAACGGTCACGACAACCTGGCCATCCCGCCCAAGTTCCAGGAAGTGAAGCCGTTCCGCGACGGCTGGGCGGAAGTCCGCCTGGGGCCACGATGGGGCCGGGTCAATCGCGACGCGCAGCTCCTGTTCAGCGGCGGCGCGCGTTCCAACCGCATCGAGTAGCGTCGCGGCGTGGAGCCGTGCGAGAATGCGGCCAATATGCACATCGCCGCTTTTCCTCACGGCGCGCCCTGCTGGCTCGACATCGCCGCAACCGGTCGAGTGGCCGCCGCCCGCTTCTACTCGGACCTGTTCGGCTGGGAAGTCATGGAATCCACCATGCCCGATGGACATGTCTACTCCGTCTTGGGCAGCGCCGGAAAGCGGTTGGGAATCGCCTACCAGTTGAAGCCGGAACAAAAGGCCGCCGGAGTAACGCCCCATTGGGAAATCTACTTCCGCGTGGACGATTGCGATACGGCGGCGGCAAAGGCTGTCGAATCGGGCGGAACGATTCTTGCCGGTCCGATGGAGATCTCCACGCTCGGCCGCATGGCGTCGATCCGCGATCTCGAAGGCGCGGTATTCTCCATCTGGCAGCCCCGGTCGCACCAGGGCGCCCAGGTCTGGCGCGAGCCGGATGCGCCCACATGGGTGGAGCTGGCGGCGCGGGATACGGCCAAGGCGGCGGCGTTCTACGCGAGCTTCCTCGGTTGGAACGTCGCGGAGCAGGTCCATCCGCAAGCGGGCATCTACCGCCGTTTCTCGGTCGCAGGCTCTGATTGGGGCGGGCTCATCCAGATGAACGACCAGTGGGGAGACATGCCGTCTCACTGGTCGGTCTACTTCCAGGCCAGCGACGTGGACGCCACCGCCGCGCGGGTCAAGGAGCTCGGCGGATCGTGGTTCGTGCCGCCGTTCGATGCGCCGCCGGTGGGCCGCATCGCGATGATGGCCGATCCTCAGGGCGCCGGCTTCTACATCATCCGGCTGACCGCCTGAACCTCTCGTGTGACCGGGCCCTTCCCTCCGGCTCTCCAGAGGAATATAATTCCATCCCATGTGGTCCAGGTTTGCGATAGCGCTGCTCCCGGCGCTTTTGGGCGCCTTTGAAGAGCCGGAGGTAATCCCCAGAATCCGGGGACGGCTGAAAGCGGCGCTCGAAAAGCTGCCCGACTACACGTGTCTGGAAACCGTCGAGCGTTCCCGCCGTCCCGCTCCCGGAGCGGCGTGGCAGCCGCTCGACACGATCCGCCTGCAGGTGGGCGTGATCGATCGCAAGGAGATGTACTCCTGGTCTGGCGAGCAACGGTTCGACGGCCGGGAACTGCGCGAACTGACGGGGAAGGGAATCGCCGGCAACGGCAGTTTCGCCGAGCACGTGCGCCACATCTTCCTCGGCCAGGGCGTCGAGTTCACCGCGCGAACCGGCGAGACGATCGGCGGCCGCGAGGTGCTCGTGTTCGACTTCGATCTCGACGCCGCCTTCTCCCGCTACACGCTGAGAATCCCGCCTCATGAAGCCCCGGTGGGCGTGCGCGGCTCGTTCGCCGTCGACCGGGAGACGCTCGACATCCGGCGGCTGGAAGTGCAGGCCCACGAGATCCCGCCGGACTTCGGCATCGCGCGGCTGAGCCACCGCATCCACTACGCTGCCGTGGCGATCGGGGCGCGTCCGGTGTTTCTCCCCGCGTCGGCCGAGATTTCCGTGCTGGCCGCCGACGAGAAGGAGGAGCACCGAAACGTCATCGAATTCAGCGGGTGCAAGCAGTACGAGGCCGAGTCGAAATTGCGTTTCGACGAGGCTGCGCCGCTCGAGACCTCCGCCGCGCCGGCCGATCCCGGTCCCTTGCCGCTCAACCTGCGAGTCGAGATGGAATTGGACAGCGACATTGAACCGGAGAAAGCCGCGCTCGGCGATTCCGTGAGCGCGCTCGTCTTGAAGCCCGCTCGTGACGGAGAGCGAATCGCGATTCCGGCCGGCGCGGTTCTGCATGGCCGCCTGGTGCGGCTCGACAAAGACGCGGCGCCGTTTCCCCACTACGTCGTCGGCATCGAGTTCCACACGCTCGAAGCGGCGGGCGCGCGCACGCCATTCTCGGCCACGATGCAGCAGGCCGGTCCCGCGTCGGCGTTGCTGAAGCAGCAGAAGAGCATGGACCCGGTGTTCACCAAAAAGCGGACCGCGCGATTCGACATTCTGGTCCGTGAGAAGCAACGCGGCTCCGGCGTGTTGCTGTGGGATGCGCGCCAGCCTCGCATCAAACGCGGCTTGAAGATGGTCTGGCTGACGGCTGAGCCCTGAGGGGGCGTCGAACGCCGTAGCTGATAAGCAGGACGGTGGGCTGACGCGGGCTCGGCGCCAGCGGGATTCGCCGCGGTATCATAGCGGGGTTCCCCATGCCGGACACGCCCGATCCCGAGCTGACCGCGCTCCTCGAACAGTGGAACGCCGGCGATCGCGCCGCGCTCGACCGAATGGCGCCGGTCGTCTACGATCAACTCCGGCGCACCGCCGCCGCCTATCTGCGTCCCGAGCGCCAGAATCACACGCTCCAACCCACCGCCCTGGTCAACGAAGTCTACCTTCGCATCGCCGGGCACGCGAAACTCCGCGTGGAAGACCGGGCTCACTTCTTCGCGTTGGCGGCGCGCCTGATGCGCCAGATCCTGGTGGATCACGCCCGTTCGCGCCTGGCCGGAAAAAGAGGAGGCGCCATGCAGCGGGTCACGCTGGAGGACATCGACGCCTCCGCCGGCCAGAGGGACGTGGACCTGCTCGCGCTCGACGCCGCCCTGGCCGGCCTCGCCGAACTCGATCCGGTCCAGAGCCGTGTTGTCGAGCTACGTTACTTCGCCGGTCTCACGATGGAGGAGACCGCCGAGGTCATGGAGATTTCCCGGGCCACGGTCGGCAGGCATTGGGCGACGGCGCGGCTGTGGCTCAAGAAACGCATCCAGGATGAGAGAACATAGCGTCATCGCCGGGCCTCCGCGATGAGCCCCTGCTCGCCCAGCATCGCCAGATAGGGCGCGACATCTTCCCACGGAAGCGGCGGCTCCACCGGCGCGAAAGACGACGCGTCGGAAGCGCGAAACCGTCCTTCCTCGAGCACGCGGCGCAAGAACCCGGCGCCCGCGCCCGGGACGCTCAAGTGCGATTCGGCCTGGTAGACGTCGATCGCCGGTTCGCCTGATTCGTCCGGAGTCCAGGCGTGCGCCACCGGCGCGTACTCCGTTACCGCCAACTCCGATTCCGGCTGGATCCCGCCGGCCTGTGGCCTGTTGGCTGCCAGGGCCGCGCGGACCTTGTCGCCCGGATTGGCCACCGCGCGCTGCCAGATCCGGTTGACCTCCGGGCCGTCGAGATCGATCGCGTCCAGGGCCGCGCGCAGCTCTGAGATACGCGCGGCCAAGTGCTCGCGGACCTCGCGCGGCAGGCGGCCGTCGCGCGCGATCGACGCGGGCATGTGGCGCCAGGTGGGCTCCGCCTCGAGCACGGGATCGAGAATCTTCCGCAGAAACGAGAACGGACTCGCCGGCAGGAATCCGATGTCCACCGAAAACGACATGCCGTCTGCTTCGGTCGCGTGGACCATCCCGGGAGGCACGTAGAGAATGTCGCCTGGCTCGAGCACGATCTCCACCGAATTGCTCGCGTCCAGGCCTTGCAGCCGCTCCCAATCGTCCGGTTCCGAGGCCGGGAAGAACAGCGTGCCGTTGTCGCGAAGCGCCGCGGCGCGGGTGGGAAAGTCGAGGATCGGCGCGGGCGAAACGAACCACCGCTTACGGCCTTCGACTTGAATCTTGAAGCTATCCACCGGGTCGATGTGTGCGTGGAATGCGTCGCCGCCGGGCGACAGCGATCCGGCGATCATTAGTTCTCCGGTGTGGTTCAGGTCGCGGCGCAGGTGCGCGGCCAGCCGCAGCGCGGCGGGGGAGACCATGTCGCCAATGACGCTCAGTCCGGCGCGGAAAGCCGTCTCGGCCTGGCCGGGCTTGACTTCGAAGCTCCTCGGCTTCCCTTCGCCGCCGCGAAGCACGCGGCCCTCGAAAAAGGTGGCCGTCACGGCGCGCCCATCGTAGCCCGGCGCGGCGAGTTCGGTGAAGAAGTCGCGGTGCGTGTACTCCTCGCCGAGCAACGACGCGAGCGTGGCGCCGGCGCCGCGGTGGTGAAGAAAATGGCGGCCCTGGATATCGCGAACGAAATTGGCGGCCGGTGTGGGATGAAGCAGTTTCTCGAGGACGGTCATGACAGGCTCTCCAGGGAAGGGAACGGGCCCGGGCGTGCCGGGCCCTGAGACGCCGAGCGACTACGGGCGGCCGAACACCGCGTCGCGCATGTAGCCGATGCCGGCCTTGACGTCGGACTTCACCTTCAGAACGGTGGGCAGATTCAGTTTCATTGGTTTCTCCTTTTCGATCGGCGCCGCTTTCCGCGACCGCCTTCATACTGGTAAGCGGACGCACGGAGAAAACCGTCTCGAGAAAAACGATTTTTCTTATCGTGAGAGCTTCTCGATCAATTCGCGATCGCCCGGCCGGGGCTGATCGTTCTGGAGGCCCCGCAGCAGTTCGAGCGCCTTGGCCTCGGCCGGCGCGGAGCCGCCAGTCTTCCTCCTGGCATCGGCGAGCAGCAGGTACGCGTCGGCCAGAGTGCGCCGCTGGAACGCGTTGCGCGGATCGCGCCGCGACAGTTCGGCTCGAACCCCGGCGGCGCGTTCGAGCAGCGCCGCCGCCGGTCCGGATTGTCCCGCCAGCAGCCGCGCCTCGCCGAACCGGTAGAGCGTGTCCGCCAATTCCTCCCGGAACTGAGCGTTCTTCGGATCGCGCGCCGCCAACTCCTCGCGGATTCGCAGGGAGCGCTCGCCCGCCGCCAGCGCCTCCGTGTAGGCGCCCGCCTTGCCGTTTACCGTCGCCAGCCGGATCAATGCGTTCGCCAGATCGCGGCGGCCCTGCATGTTCTGGCGGTCCTTGGCCGCGATGCTTTCCGCCAGCGCGGCCGCCTTTTCGGCGTTCCGTTTGGCTTCGGCCGGTCTGCCCAGCACCGCCTGCAACTGGCTCGACCGGGTGAGAGCCACCATGTGCATCCGTTGCGTGTTCCCGTTGGTGGCATCCTCGGTGGCGAGCGCCTCGGCCAGCGCCAACGCACGCTCGAAGTGCTCCAGCGCGCCCGCCGGATCGCCTAAGTTGAGCACGTTCGGGTTGCCCAGCGCGTCGCCCACCTTGTGGTAGGCGAGCACCAGATTCCGGCGATGCGCCGCATCCTTGGGATGCGCTTCGTGCAGCGACTGCGCGATCGCCAGCGACTTCCGGTACAGTTCGAGCGACGCCTGGACGTCGCCTCCGGTCGACGTGATCGTCCCCAGCCGGTTGTAGCCGGTAATCAGATCCGTTCGGAGGCGCTCGTTGTCGGGATGCCGTTCGAGCAGCCTCTCGAGCAGCTCCAGTCCCTTCTTGCTGTGGGTGAGCGAACCGCCGGAATCGCCGCTCACGCGGAGCGCATTTGCCAGATTCAAGTGCGCGGTCGCCAGGTTCCGGCCAACCAGGATGTCGCGGGGATTCTCCGCCGCGGCCCGTTCGCGCAGCTCGAGAGCTTTGCGATGGCTGATCGCGGCGCCCGCGGAATCGCCCAGGTGCGGGAACCCCGGCCGGAACTGAATCATTCCGACCTTCTCGTACGCGCCGGCCAATTCGGTCAGCAGCCCGGAATCGTTGCGCGATTCCGAGGCCAGCCGGTCCAGATAGGTCTGCGCCCGTCGAACGATCAGGTGCCGCGCCTGCGTCGATCCTTGCAGGGTCGCGATCGCGTCGTGCACCTCGAACAGGTACGCGTTGGCCAGCTCCCGCACTTCCTGAAAACGGCGTTCGGCCCGTTTGCGCTGCACGTCGATGGTCCACACGCTCACCGCCAGACCCACCGCCATCGCCGCCGCGAAGGCCGACGACAACGAGTTCCGCCGCAGGAACTTTCCCGCCCGGTAGAACAGCGTGTTGTCCCGGGCCGCCACGGGCATGCCGTCGAGGAAGAGCCGGATGTCGCCGGCGAACCGCTCGCAAGAGGCATAGCGGCGCCGGGGTTCCTTCCGAAGAGCCATTAGAACGATGTTGTCGAGGTCTCCCGCCAAGCGCGACCTCGTGTCCTTGCCTGCCGCGACCGCGCTCGGCTTGGCGGGCTCGTCCTCGCAGATCAGCTTCTCGACCTCGGCGGACGTCTTTCCCGCCAGGTCGTATGGCCGGGTCTGGGTGAGGAGCTCGTACAGGATCACGCCGAGCGAGTAGATATCGCTCGCGGTGGTGACAGTCTCGTTGCGGATCTGCTCCGGACTGGCGTAGGCGATGGTCATGGGGCGGCTGCCCGTCTGGGTCGGGTCGATCGTTTCGCCGAACAACTCCGGCCGCAGGATCTTCGCGATTCCGAAGTCGACCAGCTTCACCTCGCCGCCGCTGGTGACCAGAACGTTGCCTGGCTTGAGGTCGCGGTGCACCACCAGGTTCTGGTGGGCATACTGAACCGCCTCGCACACCTTGGCGAACAGCCGGAGGATGTCGGCCGCCGGCGGCTTGCGGGAACGGCAATAGACGTCGATGTTCTCGCCCTCGACGTGCTCCATCACGAAGTACGGCAGTCCGTCGGCGGTGACTCCGCCGTCGATTAGGCGCGCGATATGCGGATGATCGAGCGCCGCCAGGATCTGCCGTTCATGGCGGAAGCGCTGCAGCATCGAATCGGAAGCCGCGCCCCGGGCGACCTTGATCGCCACGCGCTTGCGGTACAAGTCGTCGGCGCGCATGGCGAGATAGACCGAGCCCATCCCGCCGCGGCCGATCTCGCGCAGAACCCGGTAGGGTCCGATGCGCACGGGCGCGGCGTGCGGCCCCGGTTGCGCGGGAGTGACCTCGAGGAACGCATCGTCCTCCACCGCCAGCAGTTCCTCCACCTCGCGGCGCATTGCCGTGTCGTCGCAGGCGGTGCGCAGATACGCCGCCCGCTCCGCCGGAGTGCGCTCCAACGCGTCGGCCAACACTTCCCGAACCCTGTTCCAGCGAGCGGCGTCCACCGCCGGTTCCTCCTAGCGCGCTCCCACGCGCTTCATCACGCTCCGGATGGCGCCGAACACCCGTTCCTCCACATCGCCGGAGAACGGTCCTGGCATGCCATAGTAGATCATACTGGAATCGGCCTCGTATCCGCCTTCGTCCAGGACCCGTTTCGATGGGATATAGCAGGCGACATCGTTCGAGTAACCGGCCACGATCAGATTTTCGCGCGGGAACTCCTTCTTCGCCCGGATGGAGTAATCGATCACCACTTCTCCGCCCAGCGCCAGGATCGCCGGTCCGCGCCCGAAACGGATCGCCTGCACCGGATACACGAGGGTTCGCACCGGATGGCCCGAGTCGTAAGCGGCAAGCATCGCCTGGGCGCGGCGCTGGTTGAAACCGGTGGGATGCTTGGATTCCTTTTCGAAATCCTCCCGCGTGTGGACGCGGAACGCGAGGTCGGTCAACTGGAACGCGGCGCGGATGCGCCCGTGGACCGGCTTGTCATTCGCGCCCACGGCCGAGGCAACTCCATCGGCCAGTGCCGCGCCGTGCTGCCGCGCCAGATCGTCCGTTCCCCTCGGATTCGGATTCTGATCGCCGCCGCAGAGAAGCAGGAACAGCGCCGTGGCGCCGGGGAACTTCTTCTCCACATCGATCTGCGCGAACCCTGCGTAGTCGCCGCTGATTCGATAATGGCCGATCGTCGTGTTGTGGCAGGCATATCCGAACAGGATCGCCTTCACCTGGCCACCCACCCGGACCGTCACCACCGGGACGGAATGATCCTTTGGGCCGTCGGGCTGCACGCCGATCTTGACGCCATCCTTGGTGAACTGGCGGCGATTCACGGCGAACCCCGCCGATCCCGCCGACCACGAGAGGGAAGCCGGTTCCATCTTTTCGAGCGACGCTCCGATGACATCCACCAGCGCGTCCGTCAGCGTCCGGGTGTAGGCATCCACCACCGAGGTGTCCGCTTCGTTCAGCGCGAACATCACCTGGCGCGTACTCACCAGCGGACCGGTGTGGGTGTGGGACGAGTTGAACAGCACTTGCGAACGTTCGAGCCCCCACTGTTTCTGAGATCGGGCGCAAACCTCGTCGGTGATGGCGCGGGTCAACCCCAGCAGGTCCGTGGTGACGATCACTGCCCTGCTGCCGCCGGAGTCCCGAATGGCCAGCGCCTTGGCCCACAGATCGGCCAGCACGCCTTCCGACGCGTGCGTCCGGTTGCCGTAGCCCGACATCCAAATGGGCTTGTCCGGCGTGATCTTCCTCACCGCCACGCCAGCCGTGTACTCGGGCTTGGCGGCCCAGGCGGCGCTGGCGGCGAACAGCAAGAGCGCGACGCGCACGTTACACCCAGATCCGCGTCGGTTCCTGGCCGGGAGCCAGATGCGGCCAGTTTTCGCGCGATTCGTAGTAGGTGGACTCGATCACCGCCAGGTGGAAGCGCGGCAGCTCTCCGAAGTCGATGCTATCGGGATTGGGCTGCGAGACGATCGTGGCCAGTCCCATCACTTCCGCGCCGTTGCTTTCGCACAGCGTCTTGATCTCCCGCAGGTTCTTGCCGCTGCGTAGCACGTCGTCCACCAGCAGGACCTTTTCGCCCGGCTCCTGTTCCAGGAACTGGCGGAATCGTTGCGGTTCGTCGCGGTTCATTCGCTCCACCCAATAGACCCGCTTGGCGCGCAACGCCTCGCACACACCGTACGCCACCGGCAGCCCGGCCACCGCCGGCGCCACGATCGACAACTGCGGGATCGCCGCGCGGATCTCGGAATTGCGCCGGATCAGGCGGCTCAGCGCGACGCTCAGCGTCTTCTGATCCTGGTAGTTCCGGAAGGCCAGCGCCATTTGCAGGTACTGGTTGGAGAAGATGCCGTTCGGATAGGCGAAGAAACCGTCGCGGAGGGCGCCCGACTGCCGCAACAGTTGGATCACCTCGTCCTGCGTGGGAATGATTTCCATCAATGAGCTCCTTTGCCGAGCAATACTCGCGGTATGGTGCGCAGCATGATCTTCCAGTCGAGCGCCAGAGACCAGTTGTCGATGTACTCCATATCCTTGCGCATCCAGGTCTCGAAGTCCAGACTATCGCGTCCTTCGAGCGCCCACAGGCACGTCAGTCCGGGACGCATCCGAAGGCGGCGCCGCTGCCAGCGCTTGTACCGCTCCACTTCGTCCGGAACCGCCGGCCGCGGCCCCACCAGCGACATGTCGCCCTTGACCACGTTCCACAACTGCGGCCATTCATCGACCGAGAACCGGCGCAGGTAGCGGCCGAAGCCGGTGGCGCGCGGATCGTTCGGAATCTTGAAGGCCACTTCCTTCCGGTTGAGGTGCCGCAGCCCGTCCTTCAGGTCTTCGGCGTTCTGAACCATGGACCGGAACTTGTAGAACGTGAACCGGCGGCCATTCAACCCACAGCGGATCTGCCGGAAGATCGCCGGTCCGGGCGACGAAACGCGGATCGCCAACGCGATCGCCGCCATCACCGGGGCCAGCAGCACCAGCGCGGCCGCCGCCAGGGCGACATCGGTCGCGCGCTTGAGGAACAGGCGAATCTCGTCGTGCGGCGCGGCGGAGAAGGTGAGCAGCGGAAGACGGTCCAGACGTTCGAGATAAACCTCGCTGTTGACATGCGGGAAGAAATCCACCGCCACGCGTGTCCGCACACCCTCCTCGTCGCACAGAAGCAGGACGTCCTCGAGTTCGGCCAGCCGGTTGCTGTCCACGGCGAAGATGATCTCGTCGATGACGTGGCGGTCCAGCAGCTCCGGCAGGTCCTCGAGCGCGTGCACGGGGTAGTCCCGCGGCGCCCGGAGCGACGAGGCAGCTCTTCCCGGAGTATCGGCCAGAAAGCCCACCAGCCGGATTCCATACGCCTCCGACCTTTCGAGCGACTCCGCCAGACCGATCGCGCGTTCTCCCGTTCCAGCCACCAGGACATGATGTGGCGCGCCGAACTCGCGGCGGATCCAGCCCACCAGCTTGCCCGCGTTCAGCCGGAACAGACACGCGAACAGCCAACTGAAGACGGCGAACAATCCGATGAACGCCCGGCTCAGATCCATCCGCAATATGTATTGGAACAGCACCAGCCCGATCCCGCCGGCGATGGTCTGCCGGAAGCTGTCGCGCAGGATGACCGCCGGATGCGCCGAATCCAGCCGTTCGTAGAGTTGCAGCCAGGCGCCTGTCAACGGCCAGAACAGCACCGCCGCCAACAGCAGGGACGCAACCTCGGAGGGCGTCAGAAAGAAGGTGCGCTCCAACGGGAGCAGCGCCCGGCAGCGGTACGCCGCCGCGAATGCCAGGATGGCCAGTGCGACGTCGGCCAATGCGAAGAGGAGCTTGACCTTGCGATGGTGGCGGCTGAACACGTTCCGGCGGTCTTCAGCATAACACGCCACCAAGCGGCTGAAAATAATCCACCGCCGCTGCCCGCTCGCACATCCGAGCAGTCGAGGTCGAGCATGCAGCCATCCCCGGACACAGAGACTCAATTGGCGTCGTTACTCGATTCCAAACGGACCGATCGCGGCGCGAGCCTGGCGGTCCTATCCTTGATTTCGCCCGTCCTGGTGGTTTTTCTGAGACACCCAGGGTGCACGTTCTGCCGGGAGGCGGTGAGCGATCTGGCTCTCGGGCGGAAGGAAATCGAGGACGGCGGCGTGCGGATCGTCGTCGTCTCCCATGGCGACGAGGAAGCGGCAACGGCTCTTCTGGCACGCCATGGGCTGGCCGCCATCGAGCGGCTTCACGACTTCGATCAGGCGCTCTATCGCGCTTTTGGATTGAATCGAGGCACGCCCGGGCAGCTTGCCGGACCTAAGGTCCTGCTCCGCGGGATCCAGGCCGGATGGCTGGACGGCCACGGGCTGGGGCCAGTCGCCGGCGATCCGCGCCAACTCCCCGGCGTGTTCCTCATCCACCACTGCAAGCTCGTCCGGAGCTTTCGACATCGCACTGCTGCCGATCGTCCGGACTATCGGAAGCTCGCTGGGATCGAAGTTCAGCAAGAGTAAATTCGCCGCCGAGATTCGGTAGTGTGAATGAAGTCAGTTTCAGAGAGGGTGAATCTTCTCGCCGATTTCGTCATCAAACCCTGCGTGATGCCAGAAATCAACCTAGCCGATGAGATTCTCGTTGAGCGCGCCCGCCAGGGCGACTCCGAGGCTTTCACCGAGTTGATGCGCCGCAGCGCCACCACCTCCAAGCGTTTGGCGGTTTCCATTCTCCGCAACCCGGACGCGGCGGATGACGCGCTTCAGGAGGCCTTCTCCAGGGCTTGGCAACATGTGCCCGGCTTCCACGGCTACGCCAAGTTCTCCACCTGGCTGATGCGCATCGTTGTCAACCAATGCCTGATGGTGCTCCGGCGGAACAAGCGCCACCAGCCGGTCGCCCTGGACGAGGGTTCGCCGGAAGAGGATCGCGCGTCCGTTCAATTGAGGGATCCAGGTCTGGGCCCCGAGCGTCTGCTGGCCCGCCAGGAGATGATCTCCGCGGTGCGCCGGGAGGTCGGCCGGTTGCCCAAGCTGCTGCGCGAACCTCTCGAAATGCGCGACCTCGAGGAGCGTCCCATAGAGGAGATCGCCGGTAAGCTCCAGCTTTCGATTCCGGCCGTGAAGTCGCGTCTGCTGCGCGCCCGGGCGGAACTGCGCCAGCGCCTCGAGCGGCACATGCCATCCGATCGCGCCGTCGCGATGTCGTAGCGGACTGGAACTAGAACGTAAAGCGGCCCGACACTTGCACTTCGCGCGAGCCGAGGAACGCACCGGTTATGCGTCCGAAGTTGACTCCGCTCGTCACGGTTGTGTTGGGCGTTCCGAAATGGGTGCGGTTGAATGCGTTGTAGAACTCACCGGAGACCTTGAAGCTGATCCCTTCGCGGACAACGACGCTTTTCTGCACGGTGAGGTCCCACTTGTTTATTCCGGGCGCGCGCAGATCCGCCGTCCGGGATGAAGTGCTCCGCAACGTGAACGGCTGCTGCGGCACAAACTGCGACTGGTCGAAGTAGTTGTCCACCGTAAAGGGGTTCTTGCCGGACCGGAACAGCCGCTCCGCGCCGCCGAACGCCAGCGCCGGGCCGCTCTGGAACGTCACCACCCAGTTGATCTGCCACTTCTCGACGAGTTTACGCACCACAGGATGTGCGTTCGCGGCCAAGGCGCGTCCCGATCCGAAGGGCAGGTCGTAGAGGCCATGCACCACGAGACGCTGGGGACGGTCGGAGTCGGAGATCACGCGCTCGACCTTGGCGTCGTTCGGGTTCAGAAACGAAGTCGCCTCGATCAGCTTCGAGTTGGTGTATGCGGCGCCGAAATAGAGCCCCTTCGACAACCGCTTGCTCAGTTCGAGTTGAAACGAATGAGCCCACGAGCGGCCGACAGGTAGGGCCGTCTGCGTCAGGCCCGTGTACTGCGGGAAGGGGCGGAGAAGCTGCAAGACCGTGGTTGTCGCCTGGCTGAGCGCGCTGGTCGAGTCGGTGACAACGCCTGCGAACGGATTCGCCACGCGCGCGTTCAGACGAGTCCCGAGGGGCAGGAACCGGTCCGGATATTGATTGACGTTCCGGCTCACCGTGATCCGCTGAACCATGGCGCCGACATAGGCGGCCTGCACGGAGAAGTCGCCGGGCAAGACGAACTGGAACCCTTGCGAAAACTGCTGGTTCATGCCGTGCTTGTAGTCGGGCAGTAAATTCCCGGGTGACGCCCCGCCGGCGGTGACGGACTGTCCCACGCCGGTCAGCAGTCCGCTGGCCGCGCCTGGAGGCCGCGAGAGCCCGCTCGGAAACGGGTTGCTCAGCGTGTTGAACGGCGTCAGGTTGTTGTCGAGCGAGGTGACCATCTGGGTGGCGAGCGAGAATCCGTCGAGGCGGTAGTTGGAAACCACGTTGGGCGAATAGAAGATGCCGTAGCCGCCGCGCGCCACGATCCAGTTGGTAAGACGGTAGGCGTATCCGATGCGCGGCGCCCAGAGCACTCCCGCCATGTTGAGGTGTTCGCGCGGCGTCGCGTCCGTCGCCAGGAACCGGAGCCCGCCCTTCACGTTGAGCGCCGCGAGTTCGGGGATGGGCGCCCGTGCGTAGTTGGCCTTGGCCCGCTCCTCGAGTGGACTCGCCACCGCGAAGTCGAGCCCCGCGTTGCCGCGGTTGAACCGGTCCGTCACGCCGTTCTCGTGTTCCAGGCGGATTCCGAGATTGAGCGTCAGCCGCGAAGTCGCCTTCCAGTCGTCGTGGAAATAGAGGGCGTGATAGGTGGCCTGCAACGCGGGGGCCGCGTTGATGTCCGCCGAGCCGCTGTTGGGCGCTCCGAGCAGGAACGACGCGAAATCGTGACCGGCGGTCGCCGACACGGTGTTCGCGTTCGGACCCTGCGTGAACGCGCGTCCGAAGTTGAAGATGCCCGCCGAGCGATTGGGTCCGAACGCATTCTGCTGCGTCACCATGTAACGGTATCCGGCTTTCAACGCATGGCGGTCGCGTGTGTAGTGGACGTTGAACAACGGACTGTAGACGTTGTTGTAGGTGCTCGACGGCACACGTCCCGCGCCCAGGTTCTCGACATCGCCGGTCAGCATGGCGAAGCGGGGAAAGTTGAGGAACGGAACCGAACTCGTGAACGCCGCCGGGAATCCGAGCGTCGAGAGATTGAACCCCGATCCGTACATGATGTTCGCGTCGAAGTAGCGCGTGAAGCCCATTCGCGCGTCGAATACCGTGCGCGCATTGGCGACCCAGGTGTAGCTTCCGCCCGCGCCGATGTTCCCGCGTTCGAACTCGTCCTGGCCTCCCGTCGGATTGCCCGCCGGCCGGCAGCATTCGCCGTAGAACGGGCTCGACGGATCGGTCCGGTGATTCCAGCCGTACCGGAAAAAGATCGAGTGGTTGGTGTTGATCTGGTGATCGACGCGCGAGGCGAGGCTGGCCCATTGGCGTCCGCTGACCTGCGGATTGTCGAAGTTGCGCAGGTCGCCCGAGGACGGACGCGCATTCGGCAGAGGATAGAACTTCAGCGCGTTCACCGACACGGCGTCGAAGCGCGACCGAGGAACCGCGTTGCCGGGAAAAGCGGACCGCAGGGAGGCCGTGCCTTCCTGCCGCGTGGTCGCGGGGTCGAAGATCGTGTACGGCCGGCCGGCGCGGTCGAGCGTGCGGGAGAAGTCGCCGTTCCGCTCGAGTTCGCTCGGTACGATGGCGCGCGCGAACGCGTTGCCGGCGATCCGCGTGCCCTCGAAATTGAAGAAGTAGTGCGTCTTGTCCTTGCCCTGATACACCTTGGGGATCCACAAAGGACCGCCGAACGATGCGCCGTACGTATTCTGCTTGAACTCGTTCTTCGCCGCTCCGATCCGGTTATTGAAGAAGTTGTTCGCGTTCAGGTTGTCGTTGCGCAAGTACCAATACGCGGTCCCGTGATACGCGTTGGTGCCTGCCCGCGTGCTCACGTTGACGAAGGCGGCGCCGGAGTGTCCGAACTCGGCGTCGTAGGCGCTGGTCTGCGCGCGCATCTCCTGCACGGCGTCCGGCGAGGGCGACAAAGACACGTTGGTCGTGCCCATGTTCGGAATTCCGTCGAGCAAAAACTCGCTGCGCGCCTCCGATCCCGACGCCGCGAAGGCGGAGGGTCCGGCGACATCCCACGGGTTGAGCGCGCCCGGATCTCCGGTGTACTGAATGCCGGGCGACAGCGTCAGAAACACGTACGGATTCCGGCCAATCAGCGGCAGTTCGTTGATCACCCGCTGGCTGACGGTGGTTCCCAGCGCGCCAGTCTCGGTCCGCAGCAGCGCCGCTTCGCCTGTGACAGTGACGCTCTCGGCCAACGCTCCTACTTCGAGCTCGATGTCGATCGTCGTGGTCTCGCCCGTCTGCAATTCGACGCTGTCGCGGCGGAACTGCTTGAAGCCGGAGACCGATGCCTCGAGGCGGTAGTTGCCCCGGTCGAGCAGCGTGAAGCGGTAAAAGCCCGACGTACTGGTGGCCTCCACGCGGGCGGCGCCGGTGTCGACGTTGGTGAGTTTGATCGTCACACCCGGAACGGCGCTTCCGCTCGAATCGCGGACGATGCCGGTGAGATTGCTCTTGTTGACCTGGGCGGCGAGCGAGAAGGCACAGGTGAAGACCAGGAGAAGCTTCGAGGCTGAGACCATCCGACGATGGTACACCCAGCGCCATCGATCTGGCGATCCCTTTGCTACACTGGCCGGTTCGATGAAGATCGCCGGCGTCCACGCTTTCGCTATCTCGATTCCGCTACCCGCGCCCGTTTCCGACGCGGTGCGGCTCATCACGCATCGCGACCATTACCTGGTCGACATCGTGACGGACGAAGGCATCACCGGCACCGGCTTCACCCTCGGCTACGACGCCAGTCTTGCCATGGTGTCGATGACGGACACCATCTTTCGACCTATCCTGAGCGGCGCCGATCCGCTCCGGTCGGAGGGTCTGTGGGCGGAAATGTACCGCCAGTCGATTCAGGCGGGCCGCCGCGGGGCGGCGTTGCGGGCGATCTCGGCGATCGACATCGCTCTATGGGATCTGCGCGGCAAGGCAGCGGGCATGCCTGTGATGTCGCTGCTCGGAGTTCACCAAACGCGCCAGCGCTGCTACGCAACCGGGGGGTACTTTCGCGACGGCCAGACGCACGACGAACTTGCCGCCGAGTATGTAGGCTATGCCGAACTCGGATTCATTGCCGCCAAGTTGAAAGTCGGCAAGTTCTCCGCCCGCGAGGACGCCGCCCGGCTCGCGGCGATTCGCCGGGCGGTGGGCGAAGACATGGAGATCCTGCTGGATGCCAACGGCGGCTGGCCGGATGCCCCCACCGCGATCGCCGCCATGCGGAGGCTCGAGGAGCACCGCCCCTACTGGATCGAGGAGCCTGTCCGCGCCGATAACGTGGCCGCGATGGCGCGCATCGCCGAGGCTCTCGATACACCCGTGGCCACCGGCGAACTCGAGGCGACCCGCTGGGCTTTCGCGGACCTGATCGAGCGCCGCGCGGCCGACATCCTCCAACCGGATGCCACCGTTTGCGGCGGCGTGGGCGAGTGGCTGAAGATCGCGCACACGGCCGCCGCGTTCGACATTCCCGTCGCGCCGCACTACAACTGGGACATCCACACGCAGTTGCTGGCCACCGTCCCGAACGGCCTGTTCATCGAGTATTTCGCGCCGGCGAGCCGGGTGAAGATGTTCGACGCCGTTCTCGAGAATCCCATCTCGCCGGTGAACGGCTACATCGAACCGCGCCGCGATCCCGGCTTCGGTCTCCGGTTCCGCGCGGACAAGCTGGAGGAGTATCGAATTGGCTAGCCAACGCCTGCGCATCGCCACCATCGGGCAAGGGTTCATGGGGAAGGCCCATTCGAACGCTTTCCGCCAGGTGAAGCACTTCTTCGACATCCCCTACGAACTGGAACTGGCTGTTCTTTGCGGACGCGACAAACCCTCGCTCAACCGCATGGCCGCCCGTTGGGACTGGGAGGACGTATCCACCGACTGGCGCGAAACCGTGGCGCGGCCGGACATCGACATCGTGGACATCGCCGCGCCCAACAACCTGCACGCTCCCATCGCCATCGCGGCCGCCAAGGCGGGCAAGATCGTGTGGTGCGAAAAGCCGCTGGCGGTGTCGCCAGAGGAGTCGCGGCAAATGGTGGAGGCCGCCCGTCACGTGCGCACGATGACCTGGTTCAACTACCGCCGCGTTCCGGCCATCGCGTTCGCGCGCGAGTTGGTCAAGCAGGACATGATCGGCATTCCCTATCACTACCGCGCCACCTACCTGCAGGAGTGGGGCAGCGATCCTACCCGCCCGGCGAACTGGAAGACCGATCCCGCGCAAGCCGGTTCGGGCGTGCTAGGCGATCTGATGACCCACTCGATCGACACGGCGATGTATTTGAACGGACCGATCGCCGAGGTCCAGGCGCTCCAGCGGACGTTCGCCGCCAATCGCCACGTCGACGACGCGACTCTCGCGCTGGTGCGATTCGAAAACGGCTCCGTCGGTAGCTTCGAGGCGACGCGCTACGCCACCGGCGCCAAGAACCGCAACGCGTTCGAACTGCACGGCGCCAACGGCGCGATCCGGTTCAACCTCGAGGATCTCAACCGGCTCGAGTTCGTCGACGCCACCGAGGCTCGCAACCTGCAAGGGCCGCGAAACATCCTGGTGACCGGCCCCGATCATCCTTACTGGACCAATTACTGGAAGCCCGCGCACATCATCGGTTACGAGCACACCTTCATCTCGGCCGTGGCGGACTTTCTGCTGGCGATGGCGCTCGACGAGCCGTTCCAGCCCGATTTCGAGGACGCGCACCGGGTTCAACTGGTTGTCGACGCCATCGCGCGCGCCGCGGCGTCCGGGGGCCGGGTCGCGGTGGATCGCGCCTGATCCACCGGCCAGTTAACCGTTCTTAACGCGGCGAGGGAAACCTTTCCCGGGAAATCGCGTTCTTCAGTAATAGAGGGACGCGGATGAAGAACATAACGATGGGAATGGCCTTGGTGCTCTCGGTGAGCCAGGCGCTCTTCGCCGGTCCGAGCCGGCCGGTGGCGGGCGGCGCGGCCGCGGCTATCGCGGACATGGAAATCGCGGCGAACGATCTCGAGCTCGACGCGCGGGATCTGGACTCGTTCACCGGCAACATCAATCTCCACTGGCGGTCGCACGCATTGAAGCTGGTTGCCATCAAGGACGAACTGCGCGAGATCGCGGGGCGGATGCGGTACCTGGAAAGCCGGCGCGAGTCGCTCGAGCCGAAAGAGCTGGCCACGCTCGACCGCGCCGCTCCCCTGTTGCGCGCCGCCACGGCTGCCGCCAACGGCGCCATCGAGCATCTCAATGAGCGTCAGGGGCTGCTCTGGATCGAGCCCTACAAGTCGTCCGCCGCCAAGCTCGCCGATGCCGCGGTCCGAATGGTGAAGTTGCTGCGCGAGTTCTGAGGGGCCGTCTACCAACCCATCAGCCTGGCCAGATATGGCGCCGCCGCCGTGACGCCGACTCCGATCAGCCCGCCGATCTTTTGCAGCGTGTCCGCGATCTTGGACACGTGACCGGCCCCGGCCGCGATGCCTTCCAGTTGATCGTTGATCCGCTCCATTCCATTGGCGGCCGAGCCGGCCGCAATCGCGGGAACCGCCTTGTCGAGCATCAGCTTTTTCGCGGGCTCGGGAATCGGCGCCTCGGCGATGTCGCGCCGGAGTTGCTCCACCAGCCGCTCCAGTTACGCCGCGTCGAACTCTTTCGTAATGCGCACACTCGATCGCGCGCCGTCGCCGATCGCCACGCCCGGCGACGCGGTGATGTCGCCTACCTTGATCTTGCTCATCGCTTTCCTCCCGTTTTTCGAACTCTCGCCGCCGCTTCCTTGCCAATGGCGATTCCGTCGCTGTTGGAGATATCGCCCGTGTTGATCGAGTTGTCGTTCTGATACACGTTGTAGACCACGTTGCCCTTGACGACCACCGGCATCGTATTGAACGGCTGTCCTCCCACCCGCACCGAAACTTGTTGGCCCGAAGCCTCCATTTGGTAATGCACCGGAGGCGGCGGAGCCGGTTGGAACCCGTTGACGTTGACGCTGCCGGCGAATGCGAGGCATGGCCCGAAGAATTCCTGCCAGCGGAACAGGTTCATCGCCGTGACGATCTTCACGGTCCCCGCCGCGCCGTGCAGCAGCATCAGCACCATCCGCAACGGTTGGCCGCTCATCATGCTGACGCCGTGGATCTCCCGGATGTCGGCGGTTGCGCCGGCGAAAGGAATCGGGCGTGCTGGGCCCATCGGCTGCACGTTCGTCAGGCCGAGACTCAACCCTTGCATCCACGCGCCCACCGGATTGTCCATCGAATACATCGCCTGACGCATGCTTGGCGCGTACATCGGGGGAATGGCATCGAGCATGACGATGGCGGGAGTGAGCGGAGGCGGCGTCGAGCCGGGCGGTAGAACGGCGAAGCCCGTCGGGGTCTGTTGCGCCAGGAACCCGTTGGGCAGAGCCACCGCGAAATTGGGACCGAACAGCACCGGCGCCTGTTGGTTGTCCAACCAGGGAGGCGCGAAGAAGGGATTCATGGTTCCTCCGTTGCCCCCGATTTTACATCAGCCGAAACGGTGTGGAGAAATACTACTGGACGAAATTGTATCCTCGAGCCCCTCGACCGCGTCTCCGGAGATGGGAAGTACACGATCATGTCAAAGCGATATTTCGCGACCGCCGCCGCCTTGGCGGTATCCGCCCTGACGCCGGTCATCCGCGCCGAGGATGGCTCCGCGTTGTTCGGCGCCAAGTGCGTTGCCTGCCATACCGCCACAGGCGCGGGTAAGGCCGCGATGAAGGGAACCAATCTGCTCGCCGCCGAGGCCAAGAAGCGGACCGACGAGCAGTTGGCCGATATGATTGCCAAGGGTGGCCCCGCCAAGAAGGCGTCCCATGCGTTCGAGAAGAAGGGCCTCGCCGCCGCCCAGGTGACGGCTTTGGCCGGGCACGTGCGCGAGTTGCAGGCGAAAGCGAGGTAGCCGCTACCCCTTCTGTTTGGGGAACCGCCAGATTCGGAGCGCGTTCTCACCCAGCAGCAGTTTCCTATCCGCGTCCGTGTAGAACGAGCAGTACTTATCCACGAACTCCAGTTCCTTGTCCATGGGCAGCTCCCAGCGCGGACGCGGATAGCCGGTGCCCCACACTAGCTGCTTTCCGCCGAACTCCTCGTAAATCGCCTTGTAGAACGGCCAGGTGTCCTCGTACGGATATTTCTTGATCTCCGACATTTCATAGGGCTCGGAGTTTGAGATCCACACCTGCGGGAATTTCTTCAGCGCGAACATCCGCTTGAACTCCGGCCATGGATCGGAGGCTTTGAGGTCCGGCTTGCCCGCGTGGTCCACGATGATCTTCACGCCCGGGAATCGTCCCGCCATGTCCGCGAGTTGCGGCATCTGGTGTGGCGCGATGTAGAAGTTGAAAACCGCCTTCAGCTTCTCGGCCTCGCGCCACAACGGATACTGATCCTTGCCGTTCAGCCAGGCCTCTTTCGGATGGTAGATCGGGCTGAAGCGCATCCCCTGGAATCCGTGCTCCTTCACCCAGTAGCGGAGCCGCCCGGCCGCCTTCGGATCCCGCGGATTCAATAGTCCGTGCGCGACGAACTTGTCCGGATACTTGTGCAGCGAGTGGCTGATGTAGGAGTTGTCCCAGCCGAAATATCGCGGGTTGATCAACACCGCGTATTTCAAGCCGAAGTCCTTCATCTGCTCCACCTGATTCTCGATCGGCGCGGGCTCGGCCACCTTCAGACTCGCGCCGCGCTCAGGGTGGTTGAACGGGAACTTCGGATCGAGCGTCCAGACTTCCAGGTGCGTGTCGACGATCAACCGCCCAGGCTGGGGCGCCGCCACCGCCGCCGCCGCGGCCGTGCCGATGAAATCTCGCCGGTTCATTGTCGTTCCCTCCTCGCGGGCAGGTGCTTCTTCGGGATGCGGAGTCCCATCGAACCGCCCACCGTGATCACGTCGTACTTGCCTTGATAGCCGATCAACTGGTGGGCGGCCCACGGCTCCAATCCGTACTCGGACGTGAGCCAATGTACCATGTCGGACGTCGCCACCCGAAGCGTCCGGTCCAGCGAACTGACGAACTCCGGCTGGCTGCCGATCGCCACGATGAACTCCGCGTTCTCGAGCCGCGGTCCCGGCAGGTTGGCGCGTTTGCGGAGCGTCACCGTGAAGGAGACGTCCATCGAGGTCTCGATCCCTGTCCCGGTAGGCTCGCCGTCGGCCTGGAGCGCGTGTCCGTCCCCGATGAACAGCAAAGCGCCTTGATGATAGACCGGTAGCATTACCGTGGAGCCTTCCACCACTTCGTTGTAATCCATATTGCCGCCGTAGGTTCCCGAAATGCCCGACGACGGGCCGAAGTCGCCCTGCGCGGCTACGCCAACGCACCCGAGCATCGGCCGGGCGGGGAACTCGAACTTCACCGCTTTGCTGGTGGGCTCCCGCAGCTTCACCGTGCCCTTCGCCAGATCCAGGTCCCAGGGCAGCAGTTCGTCGCGCCCGGGCACGGCGGCGCCCTTGCGGTACGAGGCTGGATACGTTTTCTCCATCGACTCCGGCGTCACCGCGTAGGCGCCCAGCCGGTATCGAGTCCAGCCCATGTTGCGATTCATCCGGATACGGTCGAACCGAACGTGGATCGCGTCGCCGGGTTCCGCTCCTTCGATGAAGAAGGGGCCGGTGAGGGGATTCGGACCCTGCGCCACGCTCGCGCCTTTTTCGTCGAGCCCGCTCGCGTCAATGGTACGCGTGGCCACCGAGTCGCCGGGCCGGACGCGCTTCAGCACCGGATGCCGGTTGTGGAACGAGTTCCAGAATTTCGAGGCGTACACCGTGTGGACTTCGGCCGCCAGCGGGATGACGGCGGCCAACGCGAGCAGGGCTTGCTTCATGCAAGGATTATGCCGCATCCGGGGCGCGAACGGCGATACAATACCCGCTATGGATCGCCGAAAGTTCCTCGCCTCCTCCGCTTCGATGATGGGCACGTCCCACCTGTGGGCGCAAGCCAGCGACCGCGTCCGGCTCGCCATCATCGGTTTGGGCGGACGCGGCAACGACCATCTCAAGGTCTTCTCCAAGGTCAAGAACGTCGAGATCGGAGCCGTGGTCGATCCCGATGGCAATCGCGCCGAGAAGGCCGCTCAGTGGGTCCTACAGAACACCGGCAGGCGCTCCAAGGTGGAGTCCGACATGCGGCGCGTGTTCGAGGACAAAGAGATCGACGCGGTGACCATCGCCACCACCAATCACTGGCACGCGCTCACCGCCATCTGGGCGATGCAGGCGGGCAAGGATGTGTACGTCGAAAAGCCGGTGTCGCACAACTTCTTCGAAGGGCAGAAGCTGGTGGAGGCGTCGCGCAAATACAACCGGATCGCGCAGGGCGGCACGCAGCGCCGCTCCTACGGGATCTTTCGGAAGTCGATGGGGATGCTCCACGATGGCGTCATCGGCGATATCTATCAGGCGAAGTGGGTGTTCCCCGGGCGGCGCGACTCGATCGGCTACAAGCCCTATGAAACGGTCCCGGGCTGGCTGAAGTGGGACCTGTGGCTGGGTCCGGCGCCGGAGCAGCAATATCACGCCAATCTGGTGCACTACAACTGGCACTGGTTCTGGGATTTCGGCAACGGCGAACTCGGCAACAACGGCATTCACCTGGTGGACATCGCGCGCTGGGGATTGCAAAAAGAGCTGCCCTCGAAGATCTACTGCACCGGGGGCCGCTTCGGCTACAAGGATCAGGCCGAGACCCCGAACACACAGACGGTGACTTGGCGTTATCCCGACGGTTCCGAGATCATCGGCGAACTGCGCGGCCTCTATACCGGTGAGCAGATGTCGTGGGACTTCTTCGGAAGCAAAGGCCACATGCACATCAACGCCGACGGCAAGTTCACGATCGTGCTCGGCCGCAACAAGCAGCCGGAAGCGCCCGTGGAGGCGCTGCCCGAAGTGGACCACTACGGCAACTTCTGCGAAGCGGTCCGCTCGCGCGACCGCAAGCAACAGAACGCGGAAATCAACGAGACGCACCTGTCCACGTCGCTCTGCCATCTCGGCAACATCGCCTACCGCATGGGCCGTGAACTCACGTTCGACCCCGCCGCTGGAAAGTTCGTGGGCGATACCGACTCGGACCGGTTGCTGACTCGCCGCTATCGAGCGCCGTACGTGGTGCCCGAAAATCTCTGACGCCCCGCCACGGGCGCGACTTCAAATAGAATAGATCTGTGGTCACTGCCGCCAAGCCCGAAGCCGCCATCGACCGGCTCAACCAGATCCGCAACGAAATCGGAAAAGTCATCGTCGGTCAGAGAGATGTAGTGGACGGCGTGCTGGTCTGCCTGCTCGCCGGCGGACACGTGCTGCTCGAGGGCGTGCCGGGCCTCGGCAAGACGACCCTGTTGCGGACGCTCTCCCGCGTGCTGCACCTGAAGTATTCGCGCATCCAGTTCACGCCCGATCTGATG
>SXGS01623123.1_pt1 | contig 26948 bp, 18 predicted proteins | sample 3174681 | NCBI WGS metagenome assembly SXGS01 (sample SAMN11356861, study PRJNA531348) | freshwater metagenome | isolation source: freshwater sample F1-80 | place: China: Fuxian Lake, Yuxi | collected 2017-12-25 | reverse complement strand
GCGGATCGGAATTTGAATCCGAAACGGTATGAGTGGAAAGCGGACGGGAAAACGATTCTGGAGAAGATTCAGCGGGCCCGTGAAACTCTGGCACGCCAAGTCGGACTTAGTAAAGACAGTTCAGAGACACTACACTAGGTCTTTTTTAATTCGGCAGTTGCCCCTGGCGAATCTTCACAAGATTCTGGGGATAAAGTTTTTCCGAGCCACTCACCAGATCCACAAGGGAGATGCCTCGATCTTCGTCAAACCTTTCTCATCCAGGCTTTAGCAAATCTCCACGAGGTTCAACTTCCGTTTTAAGGTTTAGCCTTCATTGCGGCGCGGGCGTCCCTCCACGGGCGTTGTCTGAAAACAGTTGACCGTGCAGGGGGGAGCGAGCAGGTTTTCTCCGCATGACGAAAGGCGCTGTTCTAGCGTTGGAAGATGGCACGGTTTTTCGTGGAGAGGCGTTCGGGGCCCACGCGACGGCCGTGGGTGAAGTCTGCTTCAACACATCGATGACGGGTTATCAGGAGATCCTGACGGATCCCTCGTACAAAGCCCAAATCGTGGCGATGACGTATCCCTTGATTGGGAATTGCGGCGTGAACTCGGTGGATGTCGAATCCTGGAGGCCGCATGTCGCGGGGTTCGTGGTCCGAGAATTGTCCCCTGTGGTGAGCAATTGGAGGTCGGACCAGGCTCTTGGCGCGTATTGCGAAGGCCACGGTGTGCCGGGCATTGAAGGGATTGACACCAGGGCACTCACCCGCCGCATCAGGTTGCGGGGCGCCCTCAACGGGCTCCTGTCTTGCGAAGGACTATCGGATGAAGAAGCGGTGAGCCGGGCACGAGCGTGGCAGGGGTTGGCCGGGGTGGATTATGTGAAAGAGGTGACCCACCGCGAGGGATTTGTTTGGGATGAGTATGATCAGCAAAGCGGCAAGTTCAAGTTGGTGAAGACTGGGGAGTCTGCCTCCGAGGCTCGAGCGAGTCGCGAGGGTTTGCCGGAGGCGGACGTGCCGATCGTTGCGTTCGATTTTGGGATGAAATACAACATCTTGCGAAGGCTCAGGCAGCACGGATTTAGATCCCGCGTGGTTCCTGCCAGCACCAGCGCGAAAGAGGCGTTGGCATTCAAGCCCGCGGGAGTGTTTTTGTCGAACGGACCGGGTGATCCATCGGCGTTGCCCTACGCGGTGGAAACAGTCCGTGAGTTATTGAAAAGCGGAATCCCCATTTTCGGAATATGTCTTGGACACCAGATTTTGGGTCAGGCCGTCGGTGGTAAGACTTTCAAGCTCAAGTTTGGGCATCGAGGCGGCAACCAGCCCGTGAAAGATCTGAGGTCCGGGCGGGTTGAAATCACGTCTCAGAATCACGGGTTTGCCGTGGATGCGGCGAGTTTGCCGAGCGATGTGGAAGTGGACCGGGTGAATCTAAATGATCACACGGTGGAGGGGTTCAGGCATCGGACGAAGCCCTTCTTCTCGGTGCAATACCATCCCGAAGCCTCTCCTGGCCCTCACGATTCGACCGCGCTTTTCCAAGAATTTCGTGACATGATCACGAGCCGGCCCTGATGGTTCGGGGTTCGCGTGACCTTTGAACCACTCCGCGCGAGACTGGGCTCGGTGGTCCACGATTCAATTCAACAAGCACAAAGCAAGATGCAACTAAGCAATGACGAGATCAGGCGCTATTCGCGACATTTGATACTTCCCGAAGTCGGGATGTCCGGGCAGAAAAAGATATGCTCCACGAGCGTGTTATGCATCGGCGCGGGCGGGCTTGGGTCGCCGATAGCGATGTACCTCGCGGCGGCCGGGATTGGTAAACTGGGATTGGTGGATTTCGACACGGTTGATTTTTCGAACCTTCAACGACAGCTGCTGCATGGGACTGAAGATGTCGGAAGGCACAAGGGAGAATCCGCGAAGGACACGATCAACAGTCTGAACCCGAACGTGGAAGTCGTGCTGCACAGCACGCGTTTAAGCAGCGAGAACGCCCTCGAGATTATCCGCCCATACGATATCGTCGTGGATGGGACGGATAATTTCCCCACCCGGTACCTCACGAACGACGCCTGCGTGCTGTTGAGGAAGCCGAACGTTTATGGCTCGATCTTCCGGTTCGAGGGCCAGGCGAGCGTTTTCGCGCCTCATTTGGGAGGACCCTGCTACCGATGTTTGTATCCGGAACCGCCTCCGCCGGGCATGGTGCCCAGTTGTGCCGAGGGCGGCGTGCTGGGGGTGTTGCCCGGCATTATAGGCTGCATTCAGGCGACGGAGATTCTCAAATTGGCGCTTGGCAGAGGCGCCTCCTTGATTGGCCGTTTGTTGTTGTTTCATGCCCTCGAGATGAAGTTCAGGGAGGTCAAACTGAGACGTGATCCTCAGTGTCCGTTGTGCGGGGAGCAGCCGAGCATCAAGGAACTCGTGGATTACGAGATGTTCTGCGGCATCTCCCCCCAGCCAATCGAATCCGGGGCAAATCCAGATGAAGTGACCGTTCAAGAGATGAAGCGGGCGCTCGAGAGTCCGGAGTTGGGCATCAAGGTTCTCGACGTGCGGGATCCGGACGAGTACGAGATCGCCCACATCCAAGGCGTTCCTCAGATCCCACTGGGGTCGCTGAACCAGCGTTTTACCGAACTCGATCCTAACCACATGCTTTACCTGCATTGCAAAGGGGGAACCCGTTCGATGAAGGCACTAAAATTTTTGCGGGAGCAAGGCTTTAAGTACGTGAAGAGCGTCAAGGGTGGCATCCAAGCGTGGTCCGAAGAGATCGACCGCTCGATCCCCAAATACTGATGCTCCTATTTATATTGAGCTTCGCCGGATGACCGAGGCCATCGCCTGTTGCTGTCGGATTTCCGGGGGTGGCAAGGCAGCGTGGGCGGGCTCCAATTTATGAAGGACATTTACGGGAACGAGCCGCCCGCAAAACTGGGTCGAGGCCATTTTCTCGCGGCCTTAGCGGTGGTGCTGGTGGCGGTGTCGTTTGGTTCCCTGGTGGTGGTCAAGATGGACGCACCCGGAAGAACCCAGCGCCCCATCAAACCCGCGCCTCAAAGTCCCGGGGGTCTCAGCGCACCGCCAGAAGCGAAGGATCCGAGCGCGGACGGGATGTCGTGGACGAACGGCATGGTCTGGATTCCGGGGGGCACTTTTTCGATGGGGACGGATCAGGGGTTCCCAGACGAGATGCCGATGCATCAGGTAACGGTCGATGGTTTCTGGATGGATAAAACCGAAGTGACTAACGAGGAGTTCGAACGATTTGTCCGGGCCACAAAGTATGTGACTGTCGCGGAACGTAAGCCGAGGCGGGAGGATTTTCCGGGAGTTCCCGATGAAAAACTAGTCGCGGGATCGGTTGTGTTCAAGGCGCCGGCCGGGGAAGTGTCGCTGGAGGATTATTATCGTTGGTGGTCTTATGTCCCGGGAGCCAACTGGAAGCATCCGTCCGGGCCTGGTTCTGACATTGTTGGCAAGGGAGGGCATCCGGTGGTGCATGTGGCTTGGGAGGATGCGATGGCTTACGCGGCTTGGCGCGGCAAAAGGCTTCCTAGAGAGGCGGAATGGGAGCGTGCGGCCCGTGGTGGGATCGAAAGGCAGACGTACATTTGGGGCGAGGAACTCGCGCCCGCGGGGAAGTGGAAAGCAAACACGTGGCAGGGCCAGTTTCCGCGGACGGATACGGCCCAAGACGGCTTTTCCGGAACGGCGGCTGTCGGCTCGTTTCCACCCAATCCCTATGGACTTTACGACATGGCCGGCAATGTCTGGGAATGGTGTTCGGACTGGTATCGGCCTGATTACTACGCTCAGAGCCCTCCCAGGAATCCAGCAGGACCTGACGACAGTTTTGATCCGAACGAGCCGGGCGTAGCCAAGCGAGTCCAGAGAGGCGGCTCGTATATGTGCAACGAGGCTTACTGTTCGGCCTACCGGCCGAGCGCGCGCATGAAAGCGTCCCCAGACACGGGGCTTTCACATTCAGGGTTTCGTTGCGTGAGGAATTAAGGTATGCTGAACAAACTATGAGCGAAATCGCCCCGAAACAAAGTTTAAAGAGCCGGCCATTGAATCGAGGACGAAAGATCGTCATTGGCCTCGGCGTCGCGGCCTCATTGTTGATCGTGCTGTTCTTGGTCCTGACCAGCACCGCTTTTCTCAAGCGCGTGGTGCTGCCTGGGGCCGGGGATGATTTGAACGCCCAGATCAGTGCGACGGATTTGGTTTTTAAGCCCTTCAGCGGATTGGTGGCACGGGGCGTGAAGGTCGTGCCCACGGGGATGGAGCCACTATTGGAACTGGCGGAGCTTCGCATTCGGTACAGCCTCGCCAGCTTCCTGTTGGGAAAACCTGAAGTTCATGAAGTCACCTTGGTGGGGCCTCAGGTTCGGATTGTTCAATCACCAGATGGGCGCGGCAATTGGACTCCCCTTCAGCTGGCGATTGAGAAGATGATAAGGGAGTCGAAACCGAAGCCTCCGGGTTCTGATTCTCCAACGATTCTGTCGCTGAAAAAGGTTTCCTTGGAGAACGGCTCCGTTCGTTTCACCGGCACTTCCGGTTCCGGGGCGAAGGAGATCATTGCTGACAAGATCCGATTGACGCTGGATCAGTTCCAAAACGATCAACAGGGGACGCTGAGCCTATCGTCGGCGCTGACTCTGACACAAACGGCGACGGAGAATGGCAGGACGAACCTGAGTCGAGCCGCTGGCAAGTTTGAGGGTTCGCTCGGGATCCGAACGGATGCGAAACTCTCGCCTTCGGCCATCACCGCGTCGGGCCGCGGTCTCATCGAGTCTGGCGACGGCAGCTTCGCCGCGTTCCGAGGCTCAAGAATCGAACTGGATGGCGACCTGTCGGAGTCCAATCTCAAGGGGCTCAACCTCACGGTGCTTCGTGGAGAGGATCGGCTGGCCGCGGTTCAGGCGAAGGGATCGGTGAATTTGACCACTATGGAATCGCGGATCAACGTCGAGCTGCTCCCGGTTGACAAGAGGTTCCTGAACTTGATTGGGAGCGTCGCGGGACTGGATTTTATGGAAACGACGTTGACTGCCACGGTCAATATCGAGTCTTCCAAAGGGGGGCAAGCTTTAGGAACAAAAGGAGCTTTCAAAGTGGATAAACTGGAAGTCCGCCGAGCCGGGCGGAACACCCCTCGAATGAATCTTGATTGTGGATTCGACTTTTCGGTCGATGGGGCCACGCAGTCGATGGTTGTCCGGCAATTGGACCTCACGGGTTTGGAATCCGGCCGGCGGTTCCTTTTCGCAAAGTTGGCTCGTCCTTTGAGCCTGGGTTGGGGTGGGGCCTCCGCGGGGTTTCCAGGGGCCGATTTTGAGTTCGCGATGGAACAATTTGAGATGGCGAAATGGAAGCCGCTCATAGGGGAATCCCTTCCATCGGGGTTTGTGAGCGCGGCCATCAAGGTGGCGATGAACCAGGATGCCAAGAGCCACACGGGCTCGGCATCCGTGGATTGGAACGATCTCGCTTTGGCTTCAGACTCACCGCGCGATGTGGGGAAAGCCGCGCTCCGATTCAGGAGTGGGTTCCGGATGATCGAGGCTCGGCAGTTTATTTTGGAATCGGCTAGTTTGGATCTCAGCCAGGGCCCGAATGCCTTCGCGAAACTGAGCGCCACAGGAGTCTGGTCGGGCGGCACGGGCGATTTCAAGGGGCAAGGGGAAGCCGCAGGGCAATTAGGGCCGCTGGCGAGTTTCCTGAACATTTCTAATGTCAATTTCGTTGGGGGCGAAGTGAAGATAGGAGCCCAAGCATCAATTACCAAGGACGCGAGCACCTTGACGGCGGAAGCAGCTCTAAACGGATTAAAGGGCGTTATGCAATCTTTGCGTTTCGACGACTACACGGCTGTGTTCGGGATCGACGGAACACGGGCGGGCGAGACGGTCTCCTTGAAAAGAGCGAATCTTCGATTGCGCAAAGGTTCCCAGGAAGGGGGAGTGATCGACGTTACAGGTGGTTTTGGCCGATTTCCGGAGGTGGGGAAATTCGATTTCCGAGTCGTCGATTTGAATCAGGACGGGCTTGCGCCGATTTTGAGCACCCCCGATGGAGGCTCGAAGCTAGCTTCCATTTCCTTCGCGAGCCGAGGATCGGCTTCATTCGATCCCGGGGCCGAATCTCTGGCGAAAGGAGAACTCGTGTTGACGAACCTGATGCTGAACGGGATGGGGAAGAACGCGGCGGATGGGCGGGCTCCTTTGTCCGCTTCAGTGGCGTTTGACGCCACTGGCAAGGGGCGGCTGTATGATTTGAAGCAGATGAAGATTACGGTTATGCCGACGCCGCGGGCTGGCAACGAGATAGTCGTCACAGGCAGGCTCGATCTCTCGGCCACGAACGCCAGCGCCAGCAAATTCAGCGTGCGCTCTGACGGGCTGGATCTCACGCCGGTGCTTGATTTTCTCCAGGGACCCCGCGTCAGCGCCACTCCGAAGCCCGATGGAAAGGGGCTCCAAGCCGTGCGTTCCGTCGAGGAACCTCCCGCTGTCCAGGCTCCGATCTCAGACCTCTCTGCGGACGTGCGGCTGGGGCGGGTATTTCTGCGCGAGACCGTGGTGAGCAATCTTGTTTCGGTCTTGAATTTCCAAACAAACGTCGCGCGGCTGAACCCGTTCCAATTGATGTGCAACGGGGCTTCCCTGACCGCGTCGTCCTTGCTGGATCTGTCAAAGCCAGGGTATGCCTATGAGTTGAATCTTCGGGCAGACAAGATTCCTGTGGAACCCCTGGCGAATTCGTTCGCGCCCGCTTACAAAGGGCAAGCGAAGGGAGATTTATCCGTGTTTGCCGAAGTCAAGGGATCTGGCGTCACGGATGCGAGCTTGAGAGACAACCTGGTCGCCAAGGCGAGCGCCAGCTTCACCAACGCGAACATTCAGCTCGTCGGGCCGAAAGTGCGGCTCCTGCTCACCCCAATAGCTGTCTTGCTTCGCGTTCCCGAGTTGCTGCAGTCCCCGATGAATAGTTTCGATGCGCAGATAGACGTGGCTCAAGGGAATCTCAACATCAAACAAGTGGCTCTTCGAACCGAGGCTTTTCAAGCCACGGCCACGGGCGTGATCCCGCTCCAGCCCATTTTGACGAACTCGCCCATCGATGTGCCAATCGTGATCGCATTGAGGCGGTCGATCGCCCAGAAATCGAACTTGATCTCCGCGAGCGCGCCTCCCGACGCGCCGTTCGTCACACTGCCCACATTTGCCACTGTCAGGGGCACACTTGGCACCCCTGAAACCAAGACCGACGGACTCGTGCTGGCAGGGCTTGGATTAAAGGCAGTCGCTGGGTTGCCCCAGGCGGCGGGCGAGAAAGTTGGGAACATTATCCAGGGGATTGGCAATCTTTTGACTGGTGACAAGCCGGCTTCGGCGTCAACGAATCAGAATCCCGCGCTCAAAACCAACGCCCCCGCAAAACGCAATCCTCTCGACTTGTTCCGATCGGGCCCGGACAAGAAAGAAAAGAAACCCTGAGGACCGGAAGGTTGGTTCGTGAGGATTTGAAGATTGGCTGATCGTCGAGCGAGTGTGAGCCCGAGGCGGCTGATCTTTCGGATCGCCGCGGTGGACGAATCAATTCACCACTCTTTTGACGGACAATCATGACTCCGCCCGGTGTGGGCGGGCCAGGTTGAGGTTACGCTGAGTTGTTTGGTTCCTCGCTGTTTTCAGTGGAAAACTGTGATCTGCCGAGGAAAACGCCACGCTGCTCACCTTCAATTGTGAGGATGACAGTCCACTTGAACCTCGAAATGGCCTCGGAAGGGAACGAGCTCATGCGATTGATAGTGTGGTGGAAACCAAGCCCGGCTCTCACGTGCCCAACGCCCTGTGCATCTCCCTCTCTTCCATTCGATGGAGGAGAGGGCCGGGGAGAGGAGGACCGTCGTTGGTTCAAGGGGTATGTCGGTATGGAGAGGCAGACTTGCCCGCCTTGCGACTTCGATGTCCAGCCGGGACGTTCCTCCCAAGGTTCGAGGGGACTCTCACCTTCCCTTTCTGCGCGTCTGTTCCTGGTCTTGAATTCGGTGAGGATATCGACTGAAAGCAGGCAAAAACTAGTTTTTTCTGGCCAGCGGCGATGAAAAACAAAAGACTAAGGATGATTTCCTGAAATGGTCTTTTGAGCCAACCAATCCAATTTATGAAAACTCACCCAAGCAGCCTAGTACGTTCCGAGTTGGCTTTTATCTGCTTTATTTTAGGCATCGGCCATTTGCCGGGGAACGGTTTGGCGGGCAACCTCAATCTCCACACACGCCATCAGGAGCGGGTCGGCCAATCCACGAACGAATGGAAAGCGGTGGAGAAAGTCCAGACATGGGAGGGATCCAGTACGGCGATCGTCGTTTGCGACATGTGGGACAAGCATTGGTGTCCGGACGCGACCGATCGAGTGGGGGAAATGGCTCCTGTCATGAACCGGGTGCTTCTCGCCGCGCGCGAAAAAGGCGTCTTCATCATTCACTGCCCGAGTGACACGATGGGGTTCTACAAGGATCACCCTGGCCGGAAATTAGCCCAAGCCAGCCCCAAGGTGGAAACGAAAGTGCCTCTAAAAGGGTGGTGCAACCTCGAAGGACAAAAAGAGCCCGCTTTGCCCATCGACGATTCTGATGAAGGATGCGACGGATGTCCTGACTGCCCTCCGCATAGGGCGTGGACGAGGCAGCATCCGGCCATTGAGATCCAGCCGGGGGATGCGATCACCGATTCGGTGGAGGCTTTTTATTTGATGAAGCAGCGGGGCATCACCAACGTGATCGTGATGGGCGTCCACGTGAACATGTGCGTGTTGGGCAGGCCATTCTCGATTCGGCAAATGGTGGCGCAGGGACAAAACGTGGCTTTGATGCGGGACATGACTGACTCCATGTACCACCATCGCAGGCGGCCTTACGTGTCCCACTTCGTCGGCACGGATTTGGTTTGCGAGCATATCGAGAAGTATTGGTGTCCGAGCGTGACCAGCGTGGATTTCATCGGAGGCAAGCCGTTCGTCTTCAAGGAGGACATTCGAAAATCCATCGTGTTAATCACTGGTGAAAACGAGTACTCAACGGAGACAACTCTCCCAGAATTCGCTCAACGCGAGCTGGCATGGCGCGGTTTCAAGATTTCGCACGTGGCGGCGTCTCCGAAAGACGGAGCAACTGATTTCAAGGATTACTCTGTGATTCGCGACGCCGATGCGGTGGTCGTGAGCGTGCGGCGGCGAACGCCCCCCCGTGCGATGGTGCAGGCCCTGCGCGATCACGTGGCGGCGGGCAAAGCTGTCATAGGGATTCGAACCGCCAGTCACGCTTTCGATGCCAAACCGGCAAGCGCCGGGCACGTCTCGTGGCCTGAGTTTGACGATGAAGTTTTCGGCGCCGATTACCAGGGTCATTATTCCAACAAACCGCCGCAGGCGCCGCATACTGTGGTTTCGGTTATTTCGACGAACAAGCAGCACCCAGTGCTGACTGGGGTGCGGCCCTCCCAGTTCCGGGCCACGTCTCATCTCTACAAGAATCGGAACGTGTCCCCCACGGTGGTGCCGTTGATGGAAGGGTGGCTGGAAGGGAAGAACAACGTCGAACCGGTTTCATGGGTCAACGAAAACGGGATTCGACGAGCCTTCTACACTTCGCTCGGCAATAGCGCTGATTTTGCTTTGCCGGCCTTTCGGCGACTGCTGATGAACGGGATTCTTTGGAGTCTTCGCGAGCCCATCCCTCCTGCCGAGCCCGAGCCAGCGACGCCGCCCGACCAAGTCCGGCCCCAAGCCGCGGCGCCCGCCCGGCCGTCGGCCGCCAACCCCTTGGATGTCCCTCAGGAGGCGAATTCCCGCCCGCTGAGCCCATCGGAATCCATGTCCCAATTCCAGATAGGAGAAGATCTTGAATGGGAGCAAGTCCTCGCGGAGCCGCAAGTGACTCAGCCGGTGTTCTTGAACTTCGATGAACGCGGGCGCATGTGGGTTGTGGAGTACCGCCAGTACCCCCACCCCGCCGGGTTGAAGATGATGAGCCGAGACAGTGTTTGGAGGAGCGTCTATGACAAAGTGCCTCCTCCTCCACCCAATCACTTCAAAGGATTGGACAGAATCAGCATCCACGAAGACACGGATGGGGATGGGCGATTCGACAAGCACGCCGTTTTCCTAGACGGGCTCAACATCGTCACCTCGGTGGAGCGGGGCAGGGGAGGGGTTTGGGTGCTCAACCCGCCTTACTTGATGTTTTATCCGGATGCCGACAACAACGACGCGCCCGACCGGGATCCCGAGGTGCGGCTGGCGGGCTTTGGACTGGAAGATACCCATTCCGTGGCGAATTCATTGAGATGGGGGCCCGATGGCTGGCTCTATGGGGCCCAGGGAAGCACCGTCACGGGCAACATCTTCGTCTATGGAAGCGATGGAAAACCTTTGAACGCCAACCCGATTTATTCCCAGGGGCAGAACATTTGGAGGTATCACCCGGAGAAGCGTCTTTACGAGGTGTTTTCCGAAGGCGGGGGCAACGCGTTCGGCTGCGAAATCGATGGCAAGGGACGGATTTATTCAGGACATAATGGCGGCGACACGCGCGGTTTTCACTACCTGCAAGGCGCTTACTTGCAAAAGGGTTTTGAGAAGCACGGGCCTCTCTCCAATCCTCACGCCTACGGGTATTTCCCGCCCATGCCGCATCACAACGTCGCGCGGTTCACCCACAATTTCGTGATTTATGAGGGGGGGGCGTTTCCGCCGCGGCATGCCGGGCATTTGTTTGGCGTGGAGCCGATGCAAGGCCGGATCGTGGAAAGCGATTTGCAGATTGATGGCTCTTCCTTTAGGACGCGAGATTTGGGACGCCCCGTGATGTCTAAGGATCGCTGGTTCCGGCCCGTCGATATCAAGGTGGGGCCCGATGGCGCGATCTATGTTTGCGATTGGTATGACCAACAGGTGAACCATTTTCGCAACCACGAAGGCAAGATGGACGCCGCGAACGGCCGCATCTACCGGCTCAAGGCGAAAGGAGCTTCTGCGATCAAACCTTTTGATTTGGGGGCGCAAGGCCCGTCTCAATGGGGCGGTCTCCTCTCCCATTCAAACAAATGGCACAGGCAGACCGCGTTGCGGTTATTCGGGGATCGGCAAGACCGCCAAACCGCCGAGTCGTTGAAGAGGAGGCTCATCGCCGAGACGGGGCAAACGGCTTTGGAATGCCTCTGGGCCATTCATGCGTGCGGGGGATTTGACGAGGCCACGGGTCTCGCGGCCCTGGACCATTCGGATCCTCACGTCAGGGCTTGGGCGGTTCGGTTGTTATGCGATCCGAAGGCGGTCTCACCCGCTGTCGGGAGCAAGTTGGTCAAGATCGCGCTCACTGAATCGAACCTCGAAGTCCGGAACCAGCTCGCGGCTTCGGCGAAGCGCCTGCCTGAGCGAGGGGGAACCAGCGCCCAAGGCGGGAAGCCAGGCGCCGAGGCATCCCATCTGATGGACGGCGGCCTGGGGATCGTTCGCTCCTTGATCAGCCACGACTCGGATGCGGCCGACAACCGCATGCCGCTGCTCCTGTGGTGGGCAATCGAATCCAAACTGGATCATAGCAGTGACTCAGTAGTGTCCATGTTCGAGGACGCGTCCCTCTGGAAGCGCCCTTTAGTTTCGAGGCATTTGCTGGAACGTCTCTCGCGGAGGTTTGCGCAATCCGGAGCGCGCCGCGATTTGTTGCTCTGCGCGCGGCTGTTCGAACTTTCGCCCGACGCATCCTCAACCCGCCTTTTGCTCGCCGGTTTTGAGGCGGCCTACCGAGGTCGTCCCATGACGGGGTTGCCGGCTGAATTGGTGCGTTCGATGTCCCGGCATGGGGTGTCGTCGTTGGCTTTGGGACTGCGCATGGGCCGTGCGGATAGCCTCAAACAAGTCCTGGAGCTGGTGGTTGACGAATCTGCTCCTCGGGATCGACGCATCGAGTTATTGAACGCCCTTTCCGAAAGGACATTTCCGGGGGCGGCAGCCGCCGCGCTGCGAGTATTCCGAGCAAGCGCGGGGGATGATGTATTGCGGCGGGCCGCGCTGCTGGCGATGCAAGTTTACGACAATCCGGAAATAGGGAAGGCGGTGGTGGGGCTCTATCCAAAGCTTGGGAAGGAATCCCTTTCGACGGCGCAATCGATGATTGCCAGCCGGGCTTCCTGGGCGTTCGAGCTTGTCCGAGCAGTGGACAGCAAATGGTCCGGCTGGTCTTCGGGCGCGTTCATTCCTGCTGAGTCCGTTCCTGCCAGCGTCGTTCGCCGCATCAAACAGCATCGTTTGCCTGAGCTGCAGGCTTTAGCCGAGAAGACGTGGCCGAACACGGGTGTGGCGACGACGGCCGCCATGGAGCAGCGGATCGGCAAGCTGGCGGATATCGTTCGCTCAGGGATCGGCGATCCTTATGCGGGACGCACACACTTTCAAAACGCTTGCGGCTCATGCCATAAACTGTTTGGCCTGGGCGCGGATGTGGGGCCGGATCTCACGGTATTTAAGAGGGACGACTTGGAGTCGATGCTTTTGGGCATCGTCAATCCAAACGCCGAGATTCGAGAGGGCTATGAGAGCTATTCAATAGAAACCAAGGATGGACGCTCGCTGGCGGGATTCTTGGTTGAACGACTTCCGGAAGTGGTCGTTTTACGGGGCATGGACGGTCATAACCAGGCGGTGAACAAAGGGGAAATAGAGGAGATGCGCGCCTCGACCCTCTCTCTGATGCCGGAGGGGCTTTTGGATCCTCTCGATGAGACCGGCGTGAGGGATCTCTTCGCCTATCTCCGAAGCACGCAGCCATTGGTTGGGCAATCCACGCGCCGATGATGGTTCCGGCGGCAGTGCATCCGCAAACTGTCGGTGAGCGCGCGGGTGTGTGCGCAACGCCCGCCGCAGCATGCCGGCTTCCCGGACGTTTTTCGGCATGATTTCGACACGGCCGCGAATCGCGGGATCCAGCCCATTTCCACGGGCGACTCGAGGGTGCGCCATTCGGCGGGCGTTTTCGTTTTTGCTTTTGACCAGTCTCTACTTGAAGCCTTTGATCTTGATTTGTTTTACTGTGACACAACATGCGGAACCTCTTTGATTATCTCTCAAGCCATCATGATCGATTCGTTCGGGAATTGTGCGAATACGTCCGGTTTCCCAGTGTCTCGGCTCAACCGAGCCACGCGAAAGATCTTGCGGCCTGCGCCCGGTGGTTGACGGATCATTGCTCCTCCATCGGCTTGAATTCCGAACTTTGTCCCACGGCTGGCAATCCCGTGGTGCTGGCCTCCACCCGCAAGGGAAGAATCGGTAAAAAGCCTCATTTTCTGGTGTACGGCCATTACGACGTTCAGCCTGCTGAACCTTTTGAATTGTGGAAATCGAAGCCTTTCGAGCCCAGGCTGGAGGACGGCAACCTCTTCGCCCGTGGCGCCAGCGACAACAAAGGCCAAAACTTCGCGCACCTGAAGGCGGTGGAAGCTTACCTTAAGACCGGGACGGAATTGCCCTGCGATATCACGTTTCTACTGGAAGGAGAGGAAGAGGTGGGCAGCAAGAGCTTGGCCGAGTTTCTCACGAAGCGAAAAAAGTCTCTTCAGTGCGAGGCGGTGGTGGTTTCTGACACCGGGATTCCAAGCAAGAAAGCACCCGCTTTGACTTATGCCTTGCGGGGAATCGCTGCGTTCGAGTTGATTGTTCACGGGCCCAACCGCGATCTTCATTCGGGCATTTTTGGAGGTTCCGTCAACAACCCGGCCCTGGTGCTGTGTGAGATGCTGGCGCGGCTGAGGGATTCGAAAGGGAGGATTCGCATCCCTGGATTTTACGACGATGTGGTGCCCTTGACCTCCTTCGAGCGCAAGGAACTGGCTCGGCTTCCGTTGAAGGAACGCGATTACCGGCGCTTTCTGGGAGTGCCGGAATTGTTCGGGGAAAAGGGCTACACATCCATGGAACAGCGCACGTCGCGCCCGACGCTGGAGATCAACGGCTTGACGAGCGGCTACCAAGGGGAAGGCAGCAAAACCATCATTCCCGCCTGGGCCCGCGCCAAGGTGACGTGCCGGCTTGTTCCAAATCAAAATCCCGAGAGAATCATCAAGGCAGTTCGCGCGTGTCTCAAGAATCTTTGTCCGCAGTCCGCTCGATTAGAAATCATTCCCGGGCACGGCGCGGAACCTTATTCCACTTCGCCTCAGGGCGCTTATGCTCAAGCGGCATTGAAGGCGGTTGGAGGAGGCTTCGGCCATGCTCCCTTGCTCATGAGGGAGGGCGGTTCGATCCCGATCGTGACCGATTTCAGAAAAATTCTTGGTGTCGACACGTTGTTGGTTGGACTGGGGCTTCCGGATGACAACGCCCATTCACCGAACGAGAAGTTCGATCTCGAATGTTTCCGGAACGGCATGCGGATGGGTGCGTTGTTATGGCAGGAACTCCGCGGGGCCTACAACCTTAAATCGGGAATTGATCCTCGCGGAGATTTGAAAAAGCCTTGATGAGAGAGGCTTGAAGAAGAGGCAGCCATATCCTTAGTGGATCTGATGAGCGATTTGGAAAAGCTTTATCTCCAGTATCTTGCGAAGATTCGCCGGGGGCGATTGCCGTTTTAAAGTTCAAAGTACGAAAGCTGATTCTCGATTCCGAAAGCCGCATGCGCGGGACGCCTGATTTTGGCGGGCTTGGAAGAACTTCCTCAAACGAGCAGACGCTTGACGACTTTCCCGTGCACGTCGGTGAGCCGAAAATCTCTTCCTTGATACCGAACCGTCAGCCTCATGTGGTCTATCCCGAGGAGATGCAGCATGGTGGCGTGGAGATCGTGAACGTGCATGGGTTTCCCGACGGCGTGGTAGCCGAGGTCGTCGGTTTCTCCGTGCGTGATGCCGCCACGGATCCCACCGCCCGCCATCCATATAGAGAAGGCGCGGATGTGGTGATCGCGACCTGGGGGGCCTTTGTCGGTTTGACTCATGGGCGTGCGGCCGAACTCGCCACCCCAAATCACCAACGTATCGTCGAGCATGCCGCGCTCCTTCAGATCGAGGATGAGGGCCGCCGAAGCTCTGTCCGCGGCGCGCGAACAGGTCTCCATATGCTGGTGAAGGCGATCGTGATGGTCCCAGCCGCGTTGGTAGAGGTGAATGAAGCGAACGCCTCGTTCGGCAAGCCGGCGCGCAAGCAGACAGTTGGCAGCGAAGGAGCCATCGGCGCCCTTGGTTCCGTAAAGATCCAGGACTGACCGGGGTTCGTTTGAGAAATCCATCAGTTCCGGGACGCTGGCCTGCATGCGGAAGGCCATTTCATAGGCCTGAATTCGAGTTTCGATCTCGGGGTCCGCGATGGCTCGGTCAAACGAACGGTTCAAGGAATTGATCGTGTTCACGAGCCTCCTTTGGCTTTCGCTCGTCACGCCTGGCGGGTTATTGAGGTAGTGAACCGGCTCCCCTTGAGACCGGAATTCCACGCCTTGAAATCTGCCCGGGAGAAATCCGCTGTGCCATTGACGCGATGCGATGGGCTGTGGATTTCGTCCCGCATGCGATGTGAGCACGACAAAGCCGGGAAGGTTTTCCGATTCGCTGCCCAAGCCGTAGGTGATCCACGATCCCATGCTCGGCCTCCCGGAAATCGAGGTTCCCGTGTTGAAAAAGGTATGGGCTGGATCGTGGTTGATCTGCTCGGTCTGCATCGAACGGATAATGCAAAGATCGTCCGCGATAGCGCCTAGGTTCGGGAAGAGAGCGCTGATTTCCTGGCCGGATTGACCCCACCGTTTGAATGGAAACTGAGGGCCGTAACAAGTGAGTTTTTGATTTTGGAGTTGCGCGATCGGCTGGCCCTTTGAGTAAGATTCGGGCAGCGGCTGGCCGTGCATTTTCGCGAGGAGCGGCTTGTTATCAAACGTCTCGAACTGCGAAGGTCCTCCCGCCATGCAAAGGAAGATCACCCTGCGCGCTTTCGGCGGGAGGTGAAGGGGATTGATCGCGCCCCCGCCTCCTCCGGGTTTGGGTTCGGGCCGTGTGCGAGACTGGGCGAGCAAGTTTGGATCAAGCAATGAACCCAAGGCGACCGAGCCTATCCCTGTCGTGGCTTGACGCAAGAAAGCGCGGCGGGCCAGCCGTTGGGCGATGAACGAGTCGGAAGACATGGCGATCTCAGTCGGATTAAAATCTGACGATAGTTTCGTGCAGGTTTAGAACGGCTCGGCACACCGACGTCCAGGCCGCGAGTTGAGCCCGATCCAGGCTGGAGTCGGCGACCGGTTTGAACCCCGTAGATATCAATTTGCTGGCCAGGCTTGGTTTTTTTTGAAACTCCGCCACATCGGCGTGGTACAATGCGGCTAGGATGCTTGATTCGTCATCCAGTGGGTCACGATGCAAGGTTTGCCTGTATATCCACGCGATCCGCTCGCTTGTCGTGAGGGTTCGGTCTCGAAGGGCAGACTCCGCCAAGGCTCGGGCGGCCTCGACAAACGTGGGATCATTCAACAACGCGAGCGTCGCCAGAGGGGTATTGGACACCGGACGGTCCGCGGCACATTCCTCGCGGCTCGGAGCATCGAAGGCTTTGAGCATCGGATGGAGAAACAGGCGCTGCCAATGGGTGTAAACTCCGCGCCGATACTGGTTCCTTCCTTTGTCGGGATGGTACTCGCGTTTTGGAAAGTTCAAATAGTCCCAATAGCCCTCGGGCTGATAGGGCTTGGCGCTCGGGCCGCCAATATCCGTCGTCAGCAGGCCGCTGAATTTCAGCAGATGATCCCGGACCATTTCCGCGGGAAGGCGGAAACGGGATTGCCTTGCCAAAAGGCGATTGGATGGATCCCGTGCCTCAACGTCAGGCCGCGTGAGCGAGGATTGGCGGTAAGAGGCAGACGTCACCATCAGGCGCGTGATATGCTTGATGTTCCATCCGCTTTGAACGAACTCCAGCGCGAGGAAATCGACCAACTCCGGATGCGTGGGAGGTTCGCCTTGCGTTCCTAGGTCGTCTAAGACTCTGCTCAAGCCCGCGCCAAAGAGGAGTTTCCAGAGCCGGTTGACAAACACCCGGGCCGTCATGGGATTCTCCGGCGAGGCGAGCCAGCGTGCCAGATCGAGCCGAGTGGCCCGGCGATCCGGCGCGGTGGAGTGCGGGAGAAAGTGCGGCACGCTTGGCTCCACGACGGCGCCGGTGGCGTCCATCCAGTCGCCTCGATGGAGCACGCGGGTGACGCGAGGCGTCACCGAGACGGAGATCATCGTGCGCGGCATGTCCGATTGGAGCCGCGCCATTTCAGCTCTGAGATCCTTATGGCGCTTCCAGATGTTCGCGAATTCCGACTTCTTTCCAGCGAACCAGTCCGTGATCTCCTCTCGTTGGAGGTCGGTGCGCGCTGATGGATCGATTGCTAGAAGTTTGGCGATGGCTTTGGGCCATGCGGCCGTGTGGCGGCCCTGGGAGTCGATGATGTGCGAGTTCTCCCAAGCGGCCTGGGCAATCGCGATTCTGGGTCTGATTTTGTCCAAATCCTTCTCCGCGGCCGCGAGAGCCGTCTCCAGCCGCCTCAATTCCTCTTCATGCCGGGGTGTGGGCACAGGCATTTCAGGAGGGCGCGATCCATTTCCGCCTTTGTAAGCGCCCAACTCTTTGAGATCCGCGAAGAAGGCCCCGAATCGGTAAAAGTCCGCCGCGGTGTAGGGGTCGAACTTGTGGTCGTGACACTCCGCGCAGCCCAGAGTGGCGCCCATCCACGCGGTTGACACGCAGCGAACGCGATCGGCCGTGTATTTGGCCAAATACTCAGCATCCTGCGCGCCGCCTTCTTCGGTGGTCATGTTCAGTCGATTGAACCCGGAGGCGATCTTATTTTCGAGCGACGCCGGTGAGAGCAGATCTCCCGCGAGTTGTTGCGCCGTGAATTCGTCGAAAGGCTTATTTTGGTTTAGCGCGGTGATCACATAATCGCGGTAGGGCCAAATGTGGTGCGTTTGATCGCCATGATAACCGACCGTGTCGGCGTATCGAACCAAGTCTAACCAATACATGGCCATGCGCTCTCCGTAATGGGGCGAGCTGAGAAGACGATCCACCGCCCGTTCGTACGCATCCGGCTTGGTTTCGGATAAGAACTCGCCGACTTCTCTTGAATCCGGCGGTAACCCGGTCAGATCCTGGCTCAGGCGGCGCAACAGTATGCGCCGATCCGCCTCGGGTGATGGGGTCAATTTTTCCCGCTCCAACCGGGCGAGGATAAAATGGTCGATCGCATTCCTCGTCCATAAGGCATTCTTAACGGGGGGTATTTCGGATCGCTTTGGCGGTGCATATACCCAATGATTCGCGTAGGGAGCGCCTGAATTCACCCACGCCACGAGGGTCTGCTTTTCAGCTTCGGCCAATCGTTTGATGCCATCCGAGGGAGGCATGGATTCATCAGGATCAGACGAAAATATCCGCCGGACAATTTCGCTCCCAGCCGCGTTTCCTGGGACGATTGCGGCGCGCCCGCCCAGGTCGGCGGTGGCGCCTTCGCGGGTGTCGAGCCGGAGTTTGGCTTTTCGCTTGGCGGCATCAGGACCATGACAAGCGAAGCATTTGTCGGCCAAAATGGGGCGGATATCCCGATTAAAATCCAGCTCTGCCTTCAATTCCATTGACGCGAGGAGCCCCACCAATAAAAGAAGATGGCCTCGGAGCGGATGCATGGCGGGAGTGGTTAGCGGCCGGTCGCGGGAAAGGAGAGGCCAGGAGTTAAAGCATCCGATGGACCGTGTGGAGTAGGGGGCTCTTTGCAGGCTCCGGACGGATAACTCCCAAGGCTAACGTCGTTTGAAAAGGTCGCCAAGATCCGTAGGATTAAGGTCGATGAGACTGATGGAGCTTTCAGGCGCTCGTTCGCCCGCTTTGCGCAATTGATCCGCGACATCTCCGATGGTTTTGGCCGCGTAAAACTTGATCGAACCGGCGGTGATGGAGGATTTGAAGAGCACGACGAGAATGCAATTCTCGTCGATGTTCAGGATCATGAGGTTGGTGACAGAGCCTTGCTGCACCATCGTCGTGAAGTTCTTTTCATCGATCAACGAGGCGATGAATTGCGTCGCGTTGTAGGAGTTGGCGGCGAGGGTCGCGAGTTGGGTGGCGTCACATTGGAGAAAAGCTCCCGACTCGTGGATCAAATAGCCGGCTTTTTCGACCAACAACACCATGTGAGCCGCCGTCTTGGCCCGGAGTGCGTCCAAGGATTGCGTGATCAGGGAAAAATCTTCCTCGTTCAGTTGAGGAAAGGCGGCCATAAGACTAGGCTTTTCGGGAGTGCTCGCTCAAACCGCTCAAGAATTTGCCCAACAACATTCGTGTGATCATGTTGAGTGTTTCAAAAACCCCTTCACACTGGTGGGCGCACGACTCGAAAGACGGAACTTGGACCTCTTTGTTGTTGAGCAGGAATTCCATGTACTCCTTGGGGGCGATGTTCGGGAGGTCCCGCTTGTTGTATTGGAGCACGTACGGAATATCGGCGAGCTTCAGGTTCAACGACTTGAGATTGTCCTCCATGTTCTGGAAGCTCTCGACGTTTTCCTGCATCTTCTCATATTGAGAATCGGCGACGAACACGATTCCATCGACGCCTTTCAAGACTAACTGTCGCGTGGTGTTGTAGATGACTTGTCCAGGCACCGTATAAAGCTGAAACTTCGTTTTGTAGCCCATCACAGACATGGCTTCTATCGGGAGAAAATCGAAGAACAAAGTTCGGTCTGAACTGGTCGCGAGGGAGACTAGTTTGCCTTTTTCCTGGGCCGTTTGAACGTTCTCGTGGACCTTGATCAGATTGGTGGTTTTGCCGCACACCGCAGGTCCGTAATAGACGATCTTAAGCTGCAGCTCTTTCTTGGCTTGGTTGAGGATGGACATAGCTTCAGTTTGACATGGCGCACTTGCTTAGCAGTTCGGCTTGTTCCCTGAGCTTCGCTTTGGGGATCGATGCCCCAGGATTACTGAAGACCAGGAGGTAAAGGGTGTTGGCGGGGATCATGTTGATCTGCACTCCGTCGTGGATGAGTAGAACATGATCAGTCTCCTCGAAATTCAGAGCTTTCAGAAGTTCCACGCCACGCTGATAGGCTCCAGGAACAAATGCGGAGATGAATTCAATGTTGAAACCCACAGGCACCTGGGAGGCCACCACGAAACCGTCGTCCATGGCCACCACGACACCTTGAACTTCCTTCATCGCAGCCAGCATGCCCACGACATCCTCCGCCGTCGCCGGCTTTTTGGAGGCCACGACAGCGGGCGTCGCCGGCTGGGGCTGTTCTGGCTTTGGCTTTTCGACCGGGCTCGAAGCCGGTTGGGAGGGGGTCGGGACGGGCTTTTTTTGAGTCGGGAATAATTCCGGGATGCTCTCGGTGACGGCTATCTGTTTCTGAGTGGTTGTCGGCCTTCTGGAAGCCATGAATACCGGGACCAGCACGGAAAGGGGAATCTCCAGGGGCTCAGGGCCAAACTTGGCGGCGACCGCCGACGGAAGTGGCGGGCTCACCTGCGCTTTAAAATTGGTTCCAGTCAGGGTGAATTTGCCTTTTTTAAGGGCGCTCTCCACCTCGGCTGAGTTCAAAGTCACCTCATGGGGGCTAGATTCAATGCCAGCGCAGCTCTCTTTAAGGGCGCCAGTCGCCGCGGTGAGAATGCTGGCTAGTGGAATCTTTATCACTCCCGGAGCGGCGGACACGCTCGGGGCGGCGGTTGGCGCCGGTTTCACGTTCTGGACGGGCGTCGCAGGGGGAGGCGGCTTTGGCGTGGGTATCGCGGGTTTTGCGGGAGGAGCGGCAGGCGGTGCGGGGCGCAACGACTCCGGAGACGGCAGCGAAAATGCTGGTTTTAAAGGCGCTTGAGGAGTGGGAGGAGCTGGTTCGACGGGGGCTGGGTGTGCAGGGATGGGGGGCGCCACTTCGGGTTGAGGCGTCGCTCCGATGATCGCTTTCTCCGCGATTGGTTCCGCCTTGGCCGCTTTCGCCGCCGGTGCTGGGGTTGGGGCGGGGGGAGCAGGAGGGGTTCGTGGAGCGGAAGGTTCTGGCGCCCGATCCTTCTGGGGTTGAGTTGGCGCAGGTCCCGGCGCCGGTTTGGGCGCGGGAGCGACCGGTCTGACAGGTTTGCCTTTAGGTCCGAACAAGTTTTCTATTTCTTCCGGAACCTCGACTTGCTTCTGATCTGGTCGGCGAGAGATCTGGTTTTCACCGAGATGCTTGAGCACCTCGGACAGAGGCAAGTCGATCAATGCCTCTTCTTGGCCGGCTAAAAAGGTGAGCGACTTGGGAGTGGACCAAGAATAAAGTTCGGCGAAGCTGATGCGAACGGCGCCAAGGGCCAGTTGATCCATCACCTTCGAAAGGGGGACCGTGCATTCGGCGTTGGCGGGGAGTTTTTGCGTTTGGACGGATGCGATGGAAGGCGGCAGTTTTGCAATGATCGGTTTAAGGGCCAGTTTGATATGCGGCCCTTCGGGGATGGGCAGCGGTTCGAAAGTGGTGGCCTTGGCCTGACCTTGCGGCTGGCTTGGCGGCGGCAGGGTTGGGGAAGGCGGACTGCCAGGGGATGGAGCGCGTTGGCTTGATCGGGTATCCGCCGGAGGCTCGGGATCCTTCTTGCCGAATAAATTTTTGAATAGTCCAAACATCCGTTAAGGGAGGTCAGATTCGCATGGATTCGCTTTGGAGTCGATAATAATCCCTAGATTCATCCCCGGATATTGCTGTCATACCGATCGGGACCCTGCCGTCTTTTGGGCTGCGCGAACAACTGGAATCGCATTTTTTTGTGGCGGATTGGCAGACTTTGCTTTGAATTCGAAAGATGGGCTTAAAAACACTCAGGGACAGAAACAGAAAAGACACCAGTTTCGACCTCAAGGCTTACGTGGAACGACGGATCGCGGCTGTGAACGAAGCTTTGGATGAGTTTCTTCCCTCGGTTTCCGCGAAGCCCGCGACTATACACAAGGCGATGCGCTATTCCTTGTTTGCCGGGGGCAAGCGAATGCGTCCGCTGCTTTGCGTTGCAGCCGCCGAGGCTTGCGGAGGTGGGATGGCGGCGTGCCTTCCCGCTGCGTGCGCGGTCGAGTGTGTGCACACGTATTCCTTGATCCATGATGATTTGCCGGCGATGGACAACGATGATTTTCGACGAGGAAAGCCAACCAACCACAAAGTGTTTGGAGAAGGAATCGCGGTTTTGGCGGGCGACGCGTTGCTGACTCAAGCGTTCGAGATCCTTGCGAGCCACGAAGGATCCAAACGATTCGCGCCGCAAACCCTCGTGTTGGAACTGGCGCGGGCATCGGGCTCCCTTCAGTTGATCGCCGGACAGGTCGCCGATTTGGAGGCTGAGGGCAAGGCGCTTTCCGCAAGGTCTTTGCGCTTCATTCACGAACGAAAAACGTCGGCTTTGCTTTGTGCTTCCGTTCGATTGGGAGGCATGAGCGCCAACTGCACGCCTGCCCAACTCGCGGCCTTAACCGACTTCGGGTTCAATGTTGGCCTCGCCTTCCAGGTGATTGATGACATTCTCGACGTGACGCAGTCCAGCGAGTCCTTGGGGAAAACGGCTGGAAAGGACGTTGCGGCCCGAAAAGCAACCTATCCGTCCGTCGTGGGCCTCGAGAAGTCCAAGAAAACAGCCCGCACGTTGACGGAGAAAGCCTACGCAGCTTTGGAGCCGTTCAAGGGCCGGTCCGTTGCCCTCGAAGCCTTGGCGCATTATCTCTTGGAGAGGGATCGCTGATTCACATCGAACGTTTTTCTCTGGAGTGCGTCTATATTTTTGCGGACAATTCCTAAGACGAAGCTATACTGAGAATTGAAAAGTTCAACCACATCCCATTACATCGACTATGACAAAAATACTTGGAGTTTTAATTCTGGTTGGGGCCGGGTTCCTGAGCACAGGTCAGGCCGGAGACAAGGATTGCGCGGTCAAAACCAGCGCGAAGGTGAAAGCTAAGTCCTCTTGCGCGGCGAGCCAGGCCGCGTGCTGTCCCTCGAAAAGCGTCAAGACCGCCAAGGTGACGCCCTTGACCAAGGGGGCGACATTGCTGGCTCGGCGCTGATTCACGCTCTTTTTCGGGGAATACTAGATTTTTTTGACGCGCCAAGAGTGGCATTCTTTTCCTTTCACACCCGCTGACTGCTCGTCAGCGGGTTTTTGTTTTTGCCCTCGCCCGGTTCACGATTAGAGTTTTGGCGGATTTATGACACAATTATTCGACCCCGTGGAGTCAATACTCGAGGACATCCGGCGCGGCAAAATGGTCATCATGGTGGATGACGCCGATCGCGAGAATGAGGGGGATTTGATCATGGCCGCGGAGCATGTGACTCCGGCGGCCGTGAACTTCATGGCCCGCTTTGGCCGCGGGCTTATTTGCGTGCCCACCACGATTGAGAGACTGAAGCAACTCGGCGTGGAGCGCATGGTGGCGCAGAACAGGGACAATTTCAAAACAGACTTCCAGGTCAGCGTAGATGCCGCGAAGGGCATCTCGACCGGCATCAGCGCCGCGGATCGAGCGAGAACGATTCAAGTGATGGCCTCCCCAACCGCCGTTGCGGAGGATCTGACGCAGCCTGGCCATGTCTTTCCGCTGAGGGCCAAACCTGGCGGGGTCTTGCAGCGTGCGGGCCATACGGAAGCCGCCGTGGACTTGGTCCGGTTGGCGGGGTGCAGGCCGATCGGGGTGATTTGCGAGATCATGAACGACGACGGCTCCATGGCGCGGCTCGCCCAGCTTAAACGGTTCGCCGCGAAGTATCGTTTCAAGATTTGTTCCATCGAATCCCTAATCCGCTACCGCAGGGAGAGGGAGAAACTCGTGGAGCATTTGGAGATGGTGAAGCTTCCGACCGAATACGGAGAATTCGATCTGCACCTCTACAAATCACAATTAGATGGCCAGAATCACATTGCTTTGGTGCGAGGGGAGGTGCGGGGCAAAAAAGGAGTGCTGGTGCGAGTTCACAGCGAGTGTTTGACCGGCGATGTTTTTGGATCGAGGCGCTGCGACTGCGGCCCCCAACTGCATCAAGCAATGAGGCAAGTGGCCGAGGAGGGCCAAGGGGTGATCGTTTATATGCGGCAGGAAGGGCGGGGGATCGGGTTGAGAGGGAAAATCCAAGCCTACGCTCTCCAGGAACGGGGCTATGACACCGTTGAGGCGAATTTGAAACTTGGCTTTGGCATGGATCTCAGGGAATATGGCCTCGGCGCGCAGATTTTGTGCGATCTAGGTTTGAAAACCATCCGGCTGCTGACGAACAACCCCAGAAAAGTCGTGGGATTGCAGGGATACGGCCTGGAGATCAAGGAGCAGGTGCCGATTCGAATCGTCCCGAACCCTCATAATGAACGGTATCTCAAAACCAAGCGCGAGAAGCTAGGGCATGTGATATGAACCCATGAGTGGGGGAAAGCGTGCGGGGGCTTGGGCGGTTTCGGCCGCGTCGTCCGCTCAACTTATGCTGAAGAAGAACCCGACCCGGAAGCTGAATGGCAAGGGATTTCGATTTGCCGTTGTCGCCTCGCGGTACAATGCCAAGTTTGTGGATTACATGACCCGGGCCGCGGTGGATTATCTTCGAGATTCGGGCGCGACGAGGGTGGAGGTTTTCCGTGTGCCAGGTGCCTTCGAGATACCGGTCGTGGTCGGAAAACTCATCAAACGGGAGACCCAGCCATACCATGCCGTCATTTGCCTCGGACTCCTCATTCGCGGAGAAACAACGCATGCGGAGCACATTGGGATGGCGGTGACCGAATCTCTGGCCAGGGCCCAGGTGCGGCATGGGGTGCCGTTGATCCACGAAGTGCTCGTGGTCGCAAACGAGTCCCAAGCCGTGGCTCGTTGCCTTGATCCAAAGAAGAATCGCGGAGTGGAAGCGGCCCAAACAGCCGTCTCAATGGCGCGGTTGATGGCCACCCTCCCGCAGTGAATTTTTTTATAATGGGAGCCGGGAAATTCGATTTCATTGAATCAGCGTGAGCGAATTCCTTCAGTTTCATTTGGTGAACTCCGACCCGGGAATCACCTTGGATTTGGTCAGCGGAGTCAATTCGTTGGGACGCGCGGAGGATAATCGGTGCGTGATCTCGGATGACTCAATCTCCTCACACCATGGCTTCCTGGACGTCTCGGACGAACGCGTGGTCTTGCATGACCTTGGTTCCACCAACGGCACTTATGTGGATGGTCGCCAAGTGGTTGAGGCAGTGGTTGTCGCCGGCCAATTATTGAAGTTTGGTTCGGTGGAGTTCCGGTTGGAGGCCAGGACAGTTCGAATCTCCATCCCAGCGGCCAGCCCTCGCGGCGAAGAGCTCTTTCCTGTTTTCGATGACGGTTCGCCGGCGTGTTACCGGCATCAGATGGCTCTCGCGATTGCCCAATGCCAGCAATGCTCCAGAACTTACTGCGGAGATTGTGTCAAATCGTTGAAACTCAAGGTGGGCAACGCGGTGTACCTGTGCCCGGATTGCTCCGGTCGATGCTCATTCCTTGAGCCCACCCCTCCAGCCAAGGGCAGGGCCGCCAACCTGCTCTCAAAAATCGCGAGTGCCTTTCGAGGGCGCAAGTGATGGCCGCGCACGCAGGATTTGGCGATTCAGTAGAGCAAGCGAAGCGAGAGGGTCATTGATTTCCTCCTCTCACCCTGCGGCCTTCGCCCACTCTGCTCAACGACCCGAATCCTGGTCCGCCCGATTAACCTTCAGACCAAGCTCGGGACGTCCATCAAGCCCTAACAGTTTCATGATTCGCGTCGTGGAGGCGGCTTTGTTCAGAGTGTAAAAATGAATGCCCGGCGCCCCCTCCCGAAGGAGTTCGGCGCATTGTTGAGCGGCATAGTCTATGCCGTACTCCGCCGCCCCTGCGTCGTCGTCCTTCAACTCTTCCAACCGCCGGAGCATTGGTTCCGGAATTCTGGCCCCGCACAGCGCGGTAAATTTTTTGATTTGCGAAGCGCTTAAGAACGGAATCACGCCCGGAATGATGGGAACACTGACCCCTTGGCCGGTGAGAAAATCGCGAAACTCAAAGAAATCCCGGTTGTCGAAGAATAGTTGAGTGATCACGAAGTCGGCGCCCTGGTCGATTTTTGCCTTCAGATGCCTCCAGTCCACGTGTTTCCCTTCCTTGCACGCGATATGACCTTCCGGGAATCCCGCGGTGCCGATGGAAAATCCACCGAGTTCGCGAATGAATTGGACGAGCTCCGACGAAAATTCAAATCCGCCTTCGGTTTTCCGAAACTCTCCAACGCCCCCAGGAGGATCCCCGCGCAATGCCAAGATATTCTTGATCCCTAGCGAAGCGGCCTCTTTCAAGACCTCGGAGATTTCTTGGCGGGTGGCGTTGACGCAGGTCAAATGGGACATCGTGGGCAACCCGAATTGGCGCTGGATGCGGTCGACGATCCCCAAAGTCTTGTCCCGTGTGCCGCCTCCGGCGCCGTAAGTGACCGAACAATAATCCGGCCCGGCAGCCATCAGCCCAGGTAGTGTCTTTTCAAACAATGCCTTCTCGCCTTCGTCCGTTTTTGGCGGAAAAAACTCGAATGAAATGGCGGGTTGCCCTTTGCTGAGGCGCTCACGATGAATATCCCGAATAAATCGCATGGGGCAGAATCATGACTGCGCCAAGGTTACACTTCAAGCGGTCAGTGATTTTTGGGTTTGGACCGTCACTAAGGGTCCGTGCAAAAATAACTTCGGATTTTGGCGGGAGCGCTGCCAGGCCAGATGCAAGACGCGAGGAACCCTCCTCCGCCAAGGCTTCGGAGGACAGGGGCGCACCCGCCCGCCGAAGCCCCTTGCCTGCGCCGCGGATGTCGCGGCAGGCGGTTTGGGCGCAGGCAGGTCATTCGTGCCTCG
>SXGS01167603.1_pt1 | contig 26970 bp, 26 predicted proteins | sample 3174681 | NCBI WGS metagenome assembly SXGS01 (sample SAMN11356861, study PRJNA531348) | freshwater metagenome | isolation source: freshwater sample F1-80 | place: China: Fuxian Lake, Yuxi | collected 2017-12-25 | reverse complement strand
AGCCGCTGGAGGAGCCGCCCGCGCATGTGAAGTTCCTGTTCGCCACTACGGAAGTGAACAAGGTTCCGATCACCGTCCTGTCGCGCTGCCAACGTTTCGACCTGCGGCGCATCACGGCGGACAAGCTGGCCGCGCATTTCGCCGACATCTGCGTCAAGGAAGGCGTGGCGGCCGAGGACGAGGCGCTGATGCTGGTGGCGCGCGCGGCGGAAGGCTCGGCGCGCGACGGCCTGTCGATCCTGGACCAGGCGATCGCCCATGCCGATCTGGAGGGGGGCGGGGTCACAGCGGCGGCGGTGCGCGAAATGCTGGGCCTGTCGGATCGCGGCGCGGTGCGCGACCTGCTGGGGCTGGTGCTGAACGGCGACGGGGCGGGTGCGCTGGCGTCGCTGCGGCGGCAATATGATTATGGCGTCGACCCGCAATCGGTGCTGCGTTCGCTGCTGGAGACGGTGCACGGCATCACCCTGACCAAGGTCGGCACGCCGCCCGATGCGGCGCAGCCGCTGGAAGAGCGTGCCGCGCGCGAGGAATGGGCAGGCTCGCTCAGCTTCCCCGCGCTGCACCGGCTATGGCAGCTATTTCTGAAGGGGCATGACGAGGTCGCGCGCGCTGCTTTGCCCATCGAGGCGGCGGAGATGGCGCTGTTGCGGGCGATCCATGCCTCGACGCTCCCCGATCCGGGCGAGCTGGCGCGGCAGATTCGTGACGGTGGCGTGTCGGCGACGAGCGCGCCCGCCGTCACGCAACAGGCGGCGCCTGCCGCCGCGCCGGTCGCCCTCGCCCCACCGCCTCCGCCCGCCGAGCCTGAGCCGCCCAAGCTGCCCGACAGCTTCGTCGCGATGATCGACCGGCTGGACGATATGGGGCAGCTGGCGCTGGCGGCCCGGTTGCGCCACGGCGCGCGCCTCGTGCGTTATACCCCGCCGGAGATGGTGTTCAGCGGATCGCGCCCGATCGCGGCCGATACGCTGAGCGAGCTGATCGCGGCGCTGAAGACGGCGACGGGCCAGAACTGGCGCGTCACGCTGGAGGATGTGCCCGGCCAGCCGACCCTGCACGAACAGCAGGTCGCCGCCGAGGAAGCGATCAAGACCGCCGCGTGGGAATCGGACATGGTCCGCGCCGCGCGAGAGGCTTTCCCCGAGGCCGAATTGATGGAATGGCCCGGCAAACGCAGTGTGAACGGAGCATGATGTGAAGAATCTCGACGAAATCCTGGCGATGGCCCAGAACGTCCAGAACGAACTGGAAAAGGCGCAGGCCAATCTCGACAATATCGAGGTCGAAGGCGTCTCCGGCGGCGGTCTGGTGAAGGTCAAGGCGTCGGCCAAGGGCCGGATCATCGGCATCACCATCGACGACTCGCTGATGCAGCCGTCGGAAAAGGGCATGCTCGAGGACCTGCTGGCCGCCGCGATCAACGATGCGCGGACCAAGGCGGACGCCGCCTCGGGCAGCGAGATGTCCAAGATGACCAGCGGCCTGCCGCTGCCGCCGGGCTTCAAGCTGCCCTTCTGATCCGGTCCCGTCGTTTCGGGAACGACATGGCAGCCATGGCGTTGCTCTCCCCATCAATAAAGGAGGGAATGTCATGGCCGATGAACGCGTTACCGAAACCTATGGCAACCAACAGCCGCACACCACGGTGATCGAGCGTCGCAGCGGCGGCGGTGGCGGCATGGCGATCGCCATCGTCCTGCTGATCGCGGTGCTGGTCGGTGGCTTCTACCTGTTCAGCCGGGGCGGCGCGGAAAACCGCCGTGATGCGGCCGTGACCTCCGCTGCCAAGAGCGTCGGGGATACCGCCAAGAAGGCCGGTGACGCGATTTCCGGCGACGCGAAATAAGGTGACTTGCCACCGGCCGGGCTGATCTGCGTCCGGCTGGTGGTGATGGCGGGGGATTGGCCGCTGCGTCGGAAGCGTTCAGCCGTGTCGGGAGCTTTTGGCCGAACGTCAGCGGATCATGTCCGCCCCTTAACCTGTGCCCCCCAAGCTTTTCCATCAGCAGAGTAACGATGGCCGGCTTGGATGCCGCGTAGTTCCATACCGCCAGAGACGTGACCGCCACGTAGATTGATCCCCGCTCCTTAGGGTTCGCGCGGATGGGACATGCGACAGCGTTCTGCGACCGCATAGACAATTTCCACTTGGGTCTGGAAACATTCTCGCATCGTGGCGTGATGTGGGGCCAAGCGAGACGCCTTGTAGCCTGAGGCGACCGCCCTCCCCCATCCCCTCCCGCCTGCGGGAGGGGCGTGCCTAGTGCGATCTGGTAGTCCTATAGCAGGATGACATGAAGTGAACCCAATCCTCCCCTTCAGGGGAGGGGCCGGGGGTGGGGCGCTTCGACAGGCGAGCAGTTCGTGGCGATGCGCCACCCCAACCCCCCCCCTGAAGGGGAGGGGCTCGCGTTGACTCGGCGCAATGTCATCACGCTCTAAAACGTATCGAATGGCGCTTGTCGCCTGACAAGAACACGCCCCTCCCGCAGGCGGGAGGAGATGGGGGAGGGAACGGGGTCTCACCGAGCCCGCCACCCTACCGAATACAACTATCCAACCCCTGCCGCCGAACGACCCCGACATAGCGCGCAATGACATTGCCATGACGCCGGACGAACCCGGTCGGCGCCACGGCCTCGCGCTTCTTAGGCAGCGGCAGCACCGCCGCGATCCGCGCCGCTTCCGTGGGCGACAGTCGCGAGGCGTCGTGCCCGAAATAGCGCATCGCCCCGGCATTGGCGCCATAGGTGCCGATGCCCGTCTCGGCGATGTTGAGATACACCTCCATGATCCGCCGCTTGCCCCACAGCGTCTCGATCAGGAAAGTGAACCAGGCTTCGAAGGCTTTGCGGACATAGCCGCCATTCTGGAACAGGAAGGCGTTCTTGGCGGTCTGCTGTCTGATCGTCGAGCCGCCACGGATGCGGCCGCCCTTGGCGTTGCGATAAGCGGCGCTGGCCATCGCCTGAAAATCGAATCCATTATGCGAGCAGAAACGCGCATCCTCGCCGGCGATGGCGGCGCGCGCCATGTCGGGGTCCATCTCGGACAGCGGCATCCAGTCCTTGGTCACGCCATGCCCGCCGATCACATCGCCCAGCATGGTGAAGGTGATCGGCGGCGGCACGAAGCGATAGATGCCGACCCACACGACACTGAGAATGACAAAGGCGAGCACGGCCTTCATGGCCCAGCGAGCGATGCGGAACATGCGCGGGGCTTTAGCGGGGTTTGCGGGTCAGGTCACGATCCTCCCAGACCCAGGGAGGTGGCAGGGCGAAGCCCTGACGGCGGGGGCGCGCCACACAAGACACATGCTTGTGGAAAGCCCCCTCCACCATGCTTCGCATGGTCCCCCTCCCCGTGCCGGGGAGGATCGTCATATCGTCCAGATCAGCACATTGCCGACCAGCACGACCGCCATCACCAGCATCAGCACACCCTTGCGCCGATCCCCGCGCCGAATCGTGGCGATCCCGCCCGCGACGCAGGCGAAGGCCGCCAGCATCGCGATCCCCGGCGCGGCCTGGGCGATCGCTTCCATCAGCCCGCCAGCACGCGCGCATAGGCGGCGCGGTCGACATTGCCACCCGACAGCAGCACGAGCATCCCGTCCTCCGCCGCGACCTTGCCCGCCAGCAACGCGGCCAGCGCCACCGCGCCGCCGGGTTCGACCACCAGCCGCAGCCGATCGGCGGCGAAACGCTGCGCCGTCGCGACCTCGGCCTCGCTGACCGCGACACCCTCCGCCCCGCGCCGTGCCAGCACCTCGAAGGTCAGCGGCGACACACGCGTCGTCTGCAACGAATCGCAGGCGGTCGGCGGTGGATTGTCGCCCACCGGCTCGATCCACCCCGCCTCCAGCGAGCGGCGCATATCGTCCCAGCCTTCGGGCTCGACCACCGTGATCCGCGCATCCGGCAGCGCCAGGGTCAGCCCCGCCGCCAGGCCGCCGCCACCGCACGGCGTCACCACATGGCCCGGTGCGGGCAGGCCGAGCGCGGTCATCTGCGCCGCCGCCTCGATCCCCGCCGATCCCTGCCCCTCGATCACCCAGGGGTCGTCGAAGCTGGGCACCAGCGTCGCGCCCCGTGCCTCGGCGAGTTGCCGTGCGATCAGCTCGCGGCTCTGCGTCGCGCGGTCATAATCGACGATCTCCGCCCCCAGCGCGAGCGTGCCTTCGCGTTTGGAGGGCGGCGCGTCGGCCGGCATGACGATGGTCGCGGCGATACCCAATCGGCGTGCGGCCCAGGCGATTCCCTGCGCATGATTGCCCGACGAGAAGGCGACGACGCCCCGCGCCCGCGAAACCTCGTCCAGCGCGGTTAATCGGTGCCATGCCCCGCGCAATTTGAAGGCCCCGACCGGCTGCAGGTTCTCGGCCTTGAAAACCACCCTCTTCCCCTTGATCGACAAGGGAAATATCGGGCTCGGCGGCAGGATGCGGGCGATCTTTTCGGCGGCGTCGCGGACCCCCGCTTTTGTCGGCTGTCTTAAGATTGTCACTTTTTGTCTCCGACGCCCCTTCTACCGCTTTACAATCGAAAAAGCGGACCCTATTTCGCGCCTCCGCTGCCCCATGGGACTTCCAACCGCAAGGCAGCTTTTTGTCACCGTATGCCGTCAGGCAATTGGAGGTCCCTTGAGTTGCACCAGAATCATCGCGCGCTGGGGCTAGCTGCCCACTCGACCGCCGTCCCCTCCAATCTGGAGCGCGGCATCGACATCGCCAAGCGTCGTCCGGCTGATCCGGTCACGCTGCTTCGCCCGCACGCCGCTGCGCGCGCCGCCCGATTCTTCGTCGAGAAGTTTCCGGGCCGGCCGATGTATGCGGTGAAGGCGAATCCGTCTGCGGATCTGATCCAGATCCTGTGGGACAATGGCATCACCCATTTCGACACCGCCTCGATCGCGGAAGTTCGTCTGGTGAAGTCGGTCGCCCCGCAGGCCGTCTGCTGCTTCATGCATCCGGTGAAGTCGGAAGAGGCGATCGCCGAGGCCTATTTCACGCACGGCGTCCGCACCTTTTCGCTCGACTGCCTGGAAGAGCTGGAGAAGATCGTCCGTGCCACGAACGGCGCGACCGACCTGACCCTGTGCGTCCGCATGCGCGTGTCGTCCGAATACGCCAAGCTGAGCCTGGGATCGAAGTTCGGCGTCAGCCTGGAAGAGTCGAAGGACCTGCTGATCGCGACCCGTCAGGTCGCCGACGCGCTGGGCATCTGCTTCCATGTCGGCAGCCAGACCATGACCCCCGACGCCTATTCGGCGGCGATGGAGCGGGTGCGTGCGGCGATCGTCGCGGCGGCGGTCACGGTCGACGTGATCGATGTCGGCGGCGGCTTCCCTTCGGCCTATCCGGGCATGACCCCGCCGCCGCTGGAGCGCTTCTTCGAGACGATCCACCGCGCGTTCGAGAGCCTGCCGGTGTCCTATTCGGCCGAACTCTGGGCCGAGCCGGGCCGTGCGCTGTGCGCCGAATATTCGTCGGTCGTCGTGCGCGTCGAGCGTCGTCGTGGGCATGAGCTGTACATCAACGACGGCGCGTACGGCGCGCTGTTCGATGCGGCGCATATCGGGTGGAAGTATCCGGTCCAGCTGCTGCGTGAGCCGAGCTCGGACGCGCGCGACATGGACTTCAGCTTCTGGGGCCCGACCTGCGACGATCTCGATTTCATGCAGGGTCCGTTCCCGCTGCCCGCGGACACGAATACCGGCGATTATTTCGAGATCGGGATGCTCGGCGCGTACGGCCAGGCGATGCGGACGCAGTTCAACGGCTTCACCTGTCACGAGTTCGTCGTGACCGACGACGAGCCGATGCTGTCCGTCTATCGCGACGAGGCCGAGCAGGTCCGCACCGCGAACGTCGTCAAGCTGTAACCCAGCCCGATTAGCAATCTCTATAACCCTCCCGCTCCGGCGGGAGGGGAATGGGGTGGCATTGCGGCATCCACCGCGATAAGGCCCCTTCCCATACCCGTTCCCGCGCTTGGCCGCAGGACCGGGCCAGCCGGGTTACCGCGTCCCCAATAACGACGACGGCTTCTCGATGATGATGGAACCATCATGACCGACACGATCAACGACAACCGCAAGGCCGAGCTGCTCTCCAGCGTGGTCGAGCATATCGACATCACCAAGTTCGACGCCCGCCCGATCATCGATTCGATGGGCAAGATGAGCTTCACCAGCCGCGACCTGGCGCGCGCGACCGGCATCTACAACCAGATGCTGGCCGACAAGGACTGCTCGATCTTCCTCGTCATCGCGGGCTCGACCTCGGCCGGCGGCTGCATGGACCTCTATGCCGAGCTGCTGCGCTCGAACATGATCGACGGCGTCGTCGCGACCGGCGCGTCGATCGTCGACATGGATTTCTTCGAAGGCCTGGGTCACAAGCATTACCAGGCGCTGGAAGTGCCGGACGACAACACGCTGCGTTCGCTCTACATCGACCGCATCTACGACACCTATATCGACGAAGAGCAGTTGCAGGACTGCGACCACACGATCGGCAAGATCGCGGACTCGCTGGAGCCCAAGGCCTATTCGAGCCGCGCCTTCATCCGCGAGATGGGCAAGTATCTCGCCGAGCACGGCAAGAAGGAAAACAGCCTCGTCAAGCTCGCCTATGAGCATGACGTGCCGATCTTCTGCCCGGCGTTCGTTGACTCGTCGGCCGGCTTCGGTCTGGTGAAGCATCAGGTCGAGCGCGCCAAGGAAGGCAAGCCTTACATGGTGCTCGACGCCATTGCCGACTTCCGCGAACTGACCGACATCAAGATCAAGGCAGGCACCACCGGCCTTCTGATGATCGGCGGCGGCGTTCCGAAGAATTTCATTCAGGATACGGTTGTTTGCGCCGAGATCCTGGGCCATGACGACGTCGAAATGCACAAATACGCGGTGCAGATCACGGTGGCCGATGTTCGTGACGGTGCCTGCTCGTCCTCGACGCTCAAGGAAGCGGCGAGCTGGGGCAAGGTCGATACCGCGCTCGAGCAGATGGTGTTCGCGGAAGCAGGTTCGGTGATGCCGCTGCTCGCCTCGGACGCCTATCATCGCGGCCACTGGCGGGAGCGCGTGAAGCGTCGTTGGGGAGCGATTTTCGACTAATGCTGGAATTTCTTGAACGCGAACAGCTGGCCTATGTGATCATCGGCTTCGTCCTGGTTGCCGGGCTGGCCTTCGCAATCCCGTATAGCCGTCGCCGCAAGCGCGAGAAGCTGCGTCGACGTGGGATCAAGAAATACGGTCATTGAGATCGGGGGCGGGACCGCAAGGTTTCCGCCCCTTTTCTTTTTACTTGCTCCCCCTCTCCCGCCCCGGCAGTTTCGTAGGGGATGAGCGCTCCCATGCGCTGAGGAGAGGGATGCCATGATCGATCGACGCACGTTGCTGGGGGCGATGGCCACCGTGCCGCTCACCGCCCATGCGACGGCCAAGGCCGCCGGGCAGGCGACGCCCGCCGCCATGACGCCCTGGCCGCCCGCCGAGCATTTGCCGCTCTGGCCCGGCCGTCCGCCGGGTGCGCGCGCCAAGCTGCCCACGCCGAACCCGTCGATGAACGGCCCCGCAGGACGCCAGGAATTGTGGCTGCGTGGCACCGCCAATCCGATCGTCGCGGTCTTCCGCCCCGAACGTCCCGATGGCCGTGCGGTGTTGACCATTCCCGGCGGCGGCTATGGGTTCGTGTCGATCCAGAATGAGGGGATCGACGTCGCGAGGATGCTCAACCCGCATGGGATCACCGTCTTCGCGCTCTCCTATCGCCTGCCCTCCGAAGGCTGGGACCGGCAGGCGGACGTCCCGCTCCAGGATGCGCAGCGCGCAATGCGGCTGATCCGCGCCAATGCCGGCCGCTATGGTATCGATCCCGCGAATCTGGGCATTGTCGGCTTCTCGGCGGGCGGGCATCTCGCCGCGTCTCTGACCGTGGGATATGACGACGCGGTCTATACGCCCGTCGACGCCGCCGACCGACAATCGGCCAAGCCGCGCTTCTCAGGGCTGGTCTATCCCGTCGCCAGCCTGTCGACGCCGAGCACCCATTCGGGATCGCGCGACAATCTGCTCGGCCCCAATCCGGACGCGGCGACGAAGGCACGCTACGACACGCCACGCCGGATCGGCGCGAGCACGCCGCCGCTATTCCTGGTCCATGCCGTCGATGACGGGCTGGTCCCGCTCGACCAGTCGATCGACGTCCTGACCCAGGCGCGTGCGGCCAAGGTGCCGGTCGAGGCGCATTTCTTCGAGCGCGGCGGCCACGGCTTCGGCGCGATGAGCGCGCCCGAAGGATCGCCGGCGCGGCTGTGGCCCGACCTGTTCGACCGCTGGATCGCGCAGACGTTGAAGGGATGATCGCTGGGGCGCGGCGGCTTTGTTTCATTCCGTTTACGCCAAACGCCACGTCACGGCGTGCGCTTCGACTTCGCTCAGCGTGAACGGAGGTTGGGGATTGAGCGTTGCTCGCGCATTGAGAACATCCGCCTCTGCCAGCACCACACTCCCTCGCCCCGTTCAGCCTGAGAGCAGTCGAAGGCCACGCGAGACGGCCACCACAGGGCATACGCTTCGACTTCGCTTAGCATGAACGGAGGTCCAGAGGCAGGGCGGCCAGCCACAGCCTCAAAACAGCCGCTTCAAACTCCGCTCCAGCATCAGCATCTGCCACAGCGTCCGGCCGTGATCCGCCCGCCCGGCGCGGTGGTCCGCCGCGATGCGGCCCAATTCGGCCAGCTCGAACCAGCCCGTCTCGCGCAGCAGCCCCGATTGCGACAGGCTTGCCGCCTCATCCGCCAGAGCCCCCCGGAACCACGCGCTGATCGGTGTGACGAACCCCATTTTCGGCCGGTACAAGATGTCGCGCGGCAGATAGGGCTCGAGCGCCTTCTTCATCAGCCATTTGCCCTGCCCGCCCCGTACCCGCATCGTCGCGGGCAGACGCGCGGCATATTGTACCAGCCAGTGATCAAGCAGCGGCTCGCGCGCCTCCAGCCCCACCGCCATCGAGGTGCGGTCGGTCTTGGTCAGGATGTCGCCGGGCAGCCAGATCTTCAGATCGGCATATTGCGCACGGTCGATGGCATCGCGCGCGGGCGCATCCCGCATGGCGGCAACATAGCGATCCTCCGCCCGGTGCCCGCTGAGCGCAGCCTTAGCCTCCGCCGAGAACAGCCGCGCCCGCCATTCCGGGCTGGTGATACCGACCGCGCGGGCATAGGCCTCCGCCCCGTCCATCCCCAGCGCCTGCAACGTGGTCTTCGCGCGCAAGGGACGCGGCGCCCAGTCGGCCTTGGGGTAATAGCGCCCCAGCGTACCGAACAGACGACCGCGCAGCTCGGCCGGCAACAGCCCCCGCACCCGCTCCTCACCCGCATGGAAGACATGGCGGCGATAGCCCGCCAAAGCCTCGTCCGCGCCGTCGCCCGACAGCGCCACGGTGACATGCTCGCGTGCCAGCTGGCACAGCCGATAGGTTGCGAGCGCGGAGGCATCGGCGAAGGGCTCGTCGAATTGGCCGACCAGCGTGTCGATCAGCGCGAAGTCGTCGGCGCGCACGACCCGCTCGACATGATCGGTGGCGAAACGCTGCGCGATGGTGCGGGCATAGCCGCGCTCGTCATGCCCCGCCTCTTCGAAGCCGATGGTGCAGGTCCGCACGGCGCGCGGGGACGCCTCCGCCATCAGCGCGACGACGCCCGAACTGTCGACCCCGCCCGACAGGAACGCGCCCAGCGGCACGTCGGCGACCATGCGGCTGGTGACCCCCGCGCGCATATGGGCGAGCAGCCCCTCGCCCAGCGTCGCCGCCGAACCGCTCTCGCGCTCCGAGAAATCCACGTCCCACCATTGCCGGGGCCGGGGGATCGACCGACCCCGCTCGATCAGCAGGAAATGCCCGGCGGGCAGCTTGTGCACGCCCGCCACGATGCTGGCATCGTCGGGGACATAGCCCAGCGCCAGATAATCCTCGACCGCGCGGATGTCCGGCCGCCGCCGGAACAGCGGATGGGCGAGGATGCCCTTCATCTCGGACGCGAAGGCGATCGCGCCATCGGGCAGCTCGGCCCAGTGAAGCGGCTTTACCCCAAGCCGGTCGCGCGCCAGGAACAGCGTGCCCGCCTTGGCGTCATGCACGGCGAAGGCGAACATGCCGACCAGCCGGTCGAGCATCGCCGGCCCCCAATGACGCCAGCCGTGCAGCAACACCTCGGTATCGCCATCGGTGTGGAAGACCGCGCCGCGCTCGCGCAATTCGTCGCGCAGGGCGCGGTAGTTATAGATCTCGCCGTTGAAACAGACCGCGACCTCGCCATCGACCATCGGCTGGGGCGATCCGGCGACATCGATGATCGACAGCCGGGCATGGGCGAAGCCGACACCCGGCGCGGTCCACACCCCCTGCCCATCGGGTCCGCGATGCGCCTGCACGCCGATCATCGCGCGCAGCCGGGCGGGATCGACCGGCTTGGGCGTGGCGGGGTGGAACAGGCCGGCGATGCCGCACATACGGCGTCAGCGCTGCCCGGTCAGGCGGTCGGCGAAGCGGTCGATCGGCCCCAGCGCGCGGACGAAGATCTCGATCGCCTGGGGGTCGTCGCCCTCGCTCGACACATGCACCGCGACCGCCATCTGGCGCTGGCCCAGCAGCCGGGCCTTCATCGTCTCAATCTTTACCTGTCGCATATTGGGCGTCAGGCTATCGCCGATCCGATACCAGGTCGCAACATCGCGCTGCATCGACTGGCCGAGCGGCCCGGTCGTGATCATCCGCATCGCGCCGCCCCCGGCGATCGGCCCGAGATCGGCGACGCGTATCCAGCGATCATCCTCCTGCAACACGCCCGTGCCGAACGCACCCAGCTTGCCGCCCTCGCGCTGGCGGGAGAAAACGGCGACCGCCAGATCGACCTGATGCCCCTGCCCGTCGGTATAGGTACGCAGCATGGTCGCATCGGCACCGGGGTAATGCGGCGCCCAGTTGCTGCGCTGCTGCGCCGGGGTCCAGCCGGGCACGTCGGGCAGCGCCATCTGCGCGGGCAGCAATGCCGCGCGGCTGCCGGCATAGCCGCTCCAGCTCGGGAAGACGGCGGTGATCGCCAGCGCCAGTACAGCCGCCAACAGCGGGTCGATGCGATGCCCGGGCGTGGCCGACAATTTGGCGGGGTCGAAGGCGGGATCATCGGGCGAACGATCGAAAAACTGCCAGCCGATCGCCAGCACCGCCGCCATCACCAGCGCGAAGAACACCCAGCCGAAGATGATATGGTCGACGCCCCCCGCCACCTCGATCGAGGTCAGGTCGGCGGCAAAGATCGTGCCCCAGGCGCGGACGCCATTGGCGAGGATCGGCACGATCACCGACACGATCATGAAGATCGCGCGCCGCCAGGGCGACCGGAAGCAGAGATTGGCGACGAGCGCGGCAAAGGCGATCATCGCCAACACGAATTTGGACCCCGAACAGGCCTCCGCCACCTCGAACCAATAGCGGCCGGCATGGATCAGGACGCCGTCCGCCGACGCCGGGATGCCGCTCCAGTCGAGCAGCGGCATGACGATGGCGACGGTGATCTGCTGCAACGGCTTTTCCAGTTCCGCCCCGAACGGCACCAGGAACCAGGCATAGACCAGCGGGAAGAGCAGCCCGCGCGCGACCATCGGCCCCAGCAGCGTGACGACCAGTCCTTCCAGCGTCGCGACCAGCCCCATCTGCCGGATCAGCGCCACGGTCGCGGACTCGCCCAACAGCCACAGGAACCCGCCGGCCGCGACCAGGATCAGTCCGGGCCACCAGGCGGCGGGCGTCAGCTTCGACAGTTCGGGCCGCCGCTGCCACACCAGCCAGCCGACGACCGGGCCGATGAACAGGCAATGGCCATAGGTCGTGCTGGTCCACCAAATCTCGACCAGATGGGTGACGTCGCGCCAGAACAGGGCGAGGATCAGCGCCGCCGCCGTGCCAAGCAGCGCCAGATGATAGGGCCAGCGTCCCGGCCGCATCCGATCCCCCACAGTCACACAATATCCTTCAACAGCTGGTCGAGCGGTGCCAGTCTCGCGTTCCAGTCATAGCGGTCAAGCACTTGCGCACGCGCCGCCGGATTGGCGGCGGGGCCGGACAGCGCGGCGATGACCTTGTCGGCGAAATCGCGATCCCCATCCGCAACCGCGATGGTGCCGCCATGATCGATCCCCTCGGCCGCCGCACGCGAGGCGACGATCGGCCGCGCCATGGCCATCGCCTCCAACACCTTGTTCTGGATGCCGCGCGCCAGCATCAGCGGCGCGACACAGACGGCCGCGGCGGCCAGCCATATCCGCGTGTCGGGCACTTCGCCGGTGACGATCACCGCCTCCCCCGCCAGCCGGCGCACCGCCGGCGTCGGCGCGCGGCCGACGATCGCGAGGCGCGCGGCGGGATGCGCCTGGCGGACCAGCGGCAATATGGCTTTGGCGAAATGCGTCACCGCGTCGATATTGGGCTGATAATCCATCTGCCCGGTAAAGACGATCAGCGGCCCCGCCCCCGCGACGGGGATAACGAGGGCCGGGTCATGGACGGCGGCATCGATACCGTTCTCGACCGCGACGATCCGACCTTCGCCGCCACCGGCGCGAAACAGGGCGGTCTCCGCCTCGCTGACGAACAGGGTCGCTGCCATGGTCGCCGCCACACGCCGTTCGAACCGGCCGAGCAGCCGCGCTTCGCGGGCCAGCATGATCCGCTTGGGGCCGCCGGTACGCTCGGCGAGCGCGGCGAACTTGGCGGAGTCGACATCGACCATGTCCATGATCGTCGGTTCCTCGCCGGCATATTGCGCCATCTGACCGGAAAAGATGTAGGCCGCCGCCACCCCCTGCCGTCGCACAGTCCGCACGACCTTGGTCATGGCAGGATGGGCGAAGGCGGTCAGCGATACGGGGGCGCCCGTCGCCAGCGCCTGAAGCGCGGCGACCGGGGTCGATTTGGACCGGCGGATGATATGGCAACCGGCCAGCAGATCGGTAAAGGCGTTGGGCGGATCGAGGTCGGCCTCGCTCTCGCCAAAGGTGCACAGGTGCACACGCCAGTCGCGGCTGAGATGGCGGAGGATGTGGTAGCTGCGAATCTTGTCGCCACGATCGGGCGGGAACGGCACGCGGTGCGCCAGGAACAGCAGGTCCCTCACCCCAGGCCCCGTGCGATCGGTGGCCCGGCCAGCTTCGCCGCCCAGACCGGCAGGCGTTTCCACACCGCGATCATCAGCGCATATTTGGGGTTCAGCGGGTTGATCGCGCGCGGTCCGTGCACGCTGCGGCTGGCATAGGCCAGCGGCTGCCCCTCGAACCCCCAATTCTTCTTGAACGCGGCCGCGCCGGTGCCGACCTTAGACCGGCCGAAATCGAAACTGCGGCAACCGCGCGCACGGGCATGGCGCATCAGCGCGAAGTACATCAGGTCATTGGCGCGCAGGCCCCGTGCCGCCTGGGTCCCGCCGCCCCAATAGGGATAGACGGTGCCAGCGTGATAGAGGCTCAACACGCTCGCCACCGCCCGGCCCTGATGCCACACGGTCAGCACATCGGCGTCGAGCCGCGCCACCGCCTCGCGAAACAGCCTGGCCGGAAAGACCGGGGTGCCCAGGTTGCGGACGGACTCGGCATAGATGCGGTAATGCTCGGTGAGCATCGCGTCGCTCGATCCGGTCTCGACGGTCAGCTCGTTGGCGAGCGCCTTGCGCACCTCGGCGCGTTGCTTGCGCGGGATCGCCTTCAGTTCAGCTTCGTCATCGCTCGCGATCGGGCGGACGAAGCCCAGATAGCTGTCGGTGTCGACCGCCCAGCCGCTTGGGGCCGGACCGCCACGCAACTCGACCGACTCGATCCCGCGCGCGCGCGCCGACTGCCAAGCGACTTCCGCCAGCAGGTCCGCGCCCTCGCCCAGCACGCCGCCATCGACGCCGAACCCGGTCGAAACCATCGCCGCGCCGAACAAAGGCGAGCGGATTTCGCTCAGCGGCAGGACCCCGGCGATCGTCCCGTCCAGCCGTTCGGCGATAAGATAATGCGCCTTCTGCCCGCATCCCGCCGCGCCCGCCAACAGCCAGCCGGTCAGATGAAAGGGCGTGCCCGCCTCGGCCGACCGGACGAAGGCATCGATCCGCGCACGCTCATCCCCGCGCCCCAGATCGGCGACGCGGACCGCCAAGTCCGGTGCGGTCATGCGAGCCGCGCCGCTTCCTCGGCCGCGACCGCATCCACCCGCCCCCAGTCATGCCGCCCGAGCAATCCGCGCAGCTTGCCCGCCATCGCCCCCAGCCGGCTGTAATGCCGGACCTTGGAGCGCAGCGGCGCATCGGCGACGCGCGGCTGGTCTGGATCGACCTCCCAGGGGTGGAAATAGAAGATCGCGCCGTGCCGGTCGCGATTGACCTGCCCGACTGCGACATCGGTCAGCTTGGCGGGCAGCATGCGGAAAAAGCCGCCGCCGGTCGCCAGCCGACGCTTGCCCCACTCAGCCACCGTCACCGGCAATTCGATCAGATCGGCATCGGCGAGCGGCCGCCAGGCGTAACGCGGCGATTCCGCCCAGCCATAATGGTCGTGCCGCAACGGCGCGACGCTGGACGAATAGCGATAGCCCGCCTCGGCCAGCACCGGATGCGCCCAGGGCGTGCGCTTGTCGATCGAGAAGCTGGGCGCGCGATAACCGGTCACCGCCTGCCCGCCGGCATCCTCGATCGCCGCCCTGGCGCGGGCGAGGTCGGCGCGGAACTGGTCGGCGGTCATGGTGAAGACGCGCTGATGATCCCAGCCATGGCTGGCCATCTCATGCCCGGCCGCGACGATGCGTCGGATCAGGCCGGGGTGACGATGCGCGACCCAGCCCAGCGTGAAGAAGGTCGCGCGCGTGCCCGCCTCGGCGAACAGCGACAGCACCGCATCGGTGTTGGCCTCGACCCGGCTGTCCAGCCGGTCCCAATCCGCCTTGTCGATCGTCTTCTCGAACGCGCCGACCTGGAACCATTCCTCGACATCGACCGACATGCCGTTCAGCGGCGCGGCCGCCTTCGGCTCAGGCGGCATGGCCCCACGCTCCTGCCGGGCGGATGGTCGCGCCTTCCTGCTTGGCCTCACCGCGATCGTCCTGGTCGGTCCAGTCGACCAGCAGGGTCAGGACACGGCGCAGCGCCGCCTCCTGCTGCTCCAGACGGGCTTCGAGCCGGGCGACGCGGTCCTCCAGCGCGGCGGTCGCGCTCGGCTGGGCCGGTTCGGCGGGCTTGGCCGGTTCGACCTGTTCGGGTGCGGACGGCGCCATCGGACGCAGCGAGACGGGTTCGGGCGCGGGCGGTGGGGCCACGACGCGGTGCGCCCCGCGTTCGGTGTCCATGCCGGCCGCGCGGACGATCGGCTCGGGCGCGGCATGGTCATTGGCGTACAGGCCCGAGCGAAGCGTGCCCGCCGTCGCGGCGATACCAGCCGCCGTGCCGTTCAGCGCGCCCAGCGTGCCGGCACCAAAGACCGGCGGGTCATAGGAGGCCGGCGCGGCGATCGGCGCGACGCGGGTTATGATCGGATCGGCCTGCGGCTCGGGTTGCGACGAGGTGATCCGGTCCGCGCCCATATCGGCGGCCATGTCGGCGGCGACGCTGCGCACCGTATCCTGCCCGATCAGCTCGACACCCTCGATCGCCGCCTGGAGCAGCACGCGGCCGGCCAGCACGTTCAGCCGACGCGGCACACCGCCCGAGGCGTCGTAGAGCGCGTCGAATGCGTCGCCCGCGAAGTCGGGACGCCCCGTCCAGCCCGCCACCGCCAGACGGTGCGCGATATAGTCGGGGACCTCCTCCGGGTCCATCGGGTCGAGATGGTGGATGGCGATGACCCGCTGGCGCAGCTGCTCGACCGCGCCCGAGCCCAGCAGGCGGTCGCGAAACTCGGGCTGGCCGACCAGCAGGATTTGAAGCAGCGCATGGCCGCCCGCCTGAAAATTGGAGAGCATGCGCAGCTCTTCGAGCGAGGCGAGCGGCAGCGCCTGCGCCTCGTCGACGATCAGCAGCACACGGCGCCCCTCGCGCGCGACGCCGTTCAGCGCGCGCTCGGTCGCGGCCAGCAGCGCGGCCTTGGACAGGCCCTGCGCATCGACGCCGAGTTGCCCGGCGACCACGCGCAGCAGGTCATCCGGGTCGATCGCGGTCGACACGATGTGGAGCACGCGGACGCGGCGCGTGTCGAGCGTCTCGACCAGATGGCCGACCAGCGTCGTCTTGCCCGCGCCGACATCGCCGGTGATGACGATGAAGCCCTCACCCTGCGCCAGGCCATAGCCCAGATAGGCCATCGCCTTGCCATGCGTCGCCGTCTCGAACCAGAAACGCGGGTCCGGGGTCAGCTGAAACGGGCGTTCGCCCAGACCGAAATGGGTCTCGTACATTATCGTGCCTTTCGGCCGGTCAGAATTGATACCGTGCGGCGATCAGGGCCTGCGCCGACAGGGCGTTGGTCAGGTCCCCGACCGAGAAGTGGTACAATCCAACCGACGCGGTTGTTCCCAGCCGACCGAAGTTGTGGAAATAGCTGGCCGTCGTGCCAACCGATACCACGTCCTCGGCGCCCGCCAACCTACTGGCATAATAGTTAACGAAGCCATTCACGTTAAGCCCCGAGTCACGACTTAACGACCGTCCGAAGAAAATCTGCGCGTACCAGCTTTCGTCATCGGCCCCGCCGACGATCAGCCCCGGCGCGGCGTCGGGCGCGAACAGCCGGCGGTTGCTATAGCCCAGTCCGAAGCCCAGCGTGGAGCGGCCCCGCGCCATGGTCAGCGTCGCATCCACGCCGCGCGCCCGGTAGACGGCGGTCTGCACCGATTGCAGCACGTCGTTCAGGCACCCGCCCGGCGTCGCCCCGCTGGTCGAGAAGACGCAGCCGTTGAACTGCTGCGAAAAGGCATCGCGCGTCTCGACGAACTGGGTCGGCAGCCCCGACAGGCCGTTGCGCATCTGCCGGCCGAACGTCTGGATACCGTCATAGACCGAGGCGCGGAAGAAGACCCCGCGTGCTGCCTCATATTGCGCGGTGCCGGTGATGCTGAGCGAGCCATAGCGTTCGCCGATATGCCCCTCGACCGAGGTGCGGCGATTCGGCCGCCAGATGACGCCCGCGTCGTAATAGACGCCGTCGGTGCGATAGGCGATGCGGCGCGGGCTGTCGGGCGCGATCACGAAACGGCCGCTGCTGTCGACCAGCGGGCGTCCCGCCGCATCGACCGCCGCATCGCGCTGGCTGCTCTCGATCCGTTCATAGCCGACGCCGGCGGTCAGCGCGACGTACGGCGAGACGGGATAGAGCACGTCGCCGCGCGCGAACCACCCCTCGTAACGCTGCGCCAGCTGGCGGGCGTCGTCGCGCTCGTACAGGCCGCTGGCGCTCAGCCCGACGGGCAGGATGGTGCCGGGCCGCGTCGTGGCGTTGACCGTCGCCATGTGGTTCCAGCTGTCGCTGAAATAGTCGAGCCGGGGTTGATCCGCAGCGAGGCCGCCCAGCCCCGGCGTCTCCGCGCGGGTATAGCCCAGCCGGTAATTGGCCAGCAGCTGAACCGGCCCGGCACGGGTGCGCAGGACGGGGCCGACATAGGCGGAGTAGAGCTGCGAGATATTGCCCGGATTGCCGACCAGCACGCCCGGCGCGGCCCCGCGAATATCGGACCGCGTCCGCGTCGCCAGCGCGCCGCCGTCGATGCTGAGTTCGGGCGTGATGCGATACAGCCCGCGCGCCAGTCCGCTATGCACGTCGCCGCCGCCATAGCCGTCATTCCACGCGATACGGTGCTCGTAACGATAGCTGACCTGCCCCTGTGCCCGCGCGGTGTCGACCTGCGCGTTGACGCCCGCCGCCAGCGTGGTGAAGGTCACCGAGTCGCCGCCGTTCAGGTCGGCGCTGAACAGCTGCCCCACCTCGATATAGGGCGACACGCGCGCACGGGGTCGGTCGGGACCATCGGCGGCCGGCGCGGGTGCCGAACCGGCGGGCGGCGCATTGCCCGCACCGGGTGCGACGCCCGACGGCGGCGGCAGGTCCTGCGTTTGGGCAAAGGCCGCGGCCGGCAGCATCGCCAGCCCCAGACAGCCCGTCAGGATCGGCCGCGCCACCATGCTCAGCCAACATCCTTGCCATAATAGCCGAAGCGCCGGCTGCCCGGCACGAAGGCGACGCTGTTGAGCACCAGCTGGATATGCTCGCACGCGTCGAGCAGGTTGATCGCGGCGGTCACCTCGCTTTCGGGCGTCTTGTCGGCGCGCACGACCATCATCACCTGCCCCGCCAGCATCGCCAGCACCGAGGCGGGCGACGCCGCCAGCGCGGGCGGCGAGTCGAAAATGACCAGCCGGCGCGGATTGGCCGACAACAGCCGCTGCAGGACCGTGCGGGTGCGCGCCGAGGCAAGCAGTTCGGTATCGCTCGCCTTGCGCGTGCCGCAGGCCAGCACCGACAGATGTGGGACATCGGTGCGGATCACCAGATCCTCGACATCGATATTGCTGTCGTCGAGCGCGTCGAGCAGCCCCGGCCCCTCGGCCAGGCCCAGCCGGGCGAGCACGTCGGGCTTGGCGACATCGGCATCGACCAGCAGCACCTCGGTATCGCGCTCCGCCGCCAACGACAAAGCGAGATTGACCGAGCAGAAGGTCTTGCCGTCCTGCGGCCGCGCCGAGCAGATCAGGACGGTGCGCGCCTTGTCGGCGTCGCCCGTCTCGATCAGCCGCTGGCTGGTGATGATCAGCTGGCGCTTGACCAGCCGGAACTCCTCGGCGAGCGGGCCGATCGGCGCGCCGGGCACGATCATGCCGTTTTCCGCGAGCAGCGCGCGGTCGACGGTCGCGACGTCGCTGAACCCCGGATTATATTCGCTGGCGAGAAAATCATCGTCGCCCGGCTGCGCCAGGAACTCGGCCGGAATCCCCGCCAGCGCGGGTTCGGCCACCGCCGGCGCGGCGTCGTCATCCTCTTCGATCAAGCCCGGCGGAGTCCAGGCCGGCTCGGGCATTATGGGCGCGATAAAGGGGTCCGCGACCTCGGCGCGCGCGATGGGGGCGGCTTGCTCGACCGGAGCCGTCTCGACGGGCGGCGCGGCGGGTGCGGCGACCGGTTCGGCAATCGGCGCGGCCTGTTCGACCGGCGCCGGGCGCGGTTCCTCGACCGGCGCGGGCGCACGGACATAGGCCTGGAAGTCATACACATTGGCCGCCCGTTCGAGCAGCGACGGTTCCCGGCGGGGTCTGGGAGGTTTCACGCTGTTGCTCACGCCGCCATACCCCGCTGCAATAGCTCGATACCCAGGACCATCCCATAGGCCGCCGCGAGCGCCGCCGTCCCACCCAGGAACAGTTTCAGCCGGCTCGCGCGCACCTCGGCCTGCGCACGGGTAACGACTTCGCCGATCGATCCGATCACCGGCATCCCCATCGTCCGCTGGAGCGACTGGGCGGTGGTGAAGGTCTGGCGCAGCTTGGACAAGGCAAAGGCGCTGCCCACGCCCAGCCCCAGCCCGGCGAGGAACACGCCGGTCAGCAACAGGATGCGGTTGGGCGCGGTCGGCGCGCGCGGATAGGTCGGCGGATCGATGACCGAGAAGCGCATCGAGTCCGTCTGGTTCTGCGCCTGTCCGCGCAGCGCCACCTGCTCGCGCTGGCGCAGCAACTGGTCATAGCTGTCCTTCAGCACCTGATAGTCGCGGTCGATCGCACCCTGCTGCGCCGCCGCCTCCGGGTTGGTCGACAGGCTGGCGTTCAGCCGGTCGAGGTCGCCCTGCAACTGCGCCTTGCGCACCTTCAGGCTGGCGAGCTGCGCCTGCTTCTCGGCCGCCATCGACTGTAGCGACATGTATAGCGGATTGGGCTGCCCGCCCGCACCACCGCCGGAGCCTTCCGCCTTGGCCGCCGCCTGCGCCGCGCCCAACTGGCTCTTCAGGGCGATCACATCCGGATGATTATCGGTGAAGCCCCGCGCGCGCGCATCCGCCAGTTGCCCCTGCAGCGTCGCCAGTCGCGCGCGGGCCGGACCGACGCTGCCGCCGCCCTCCGCCACGGTGCGCGGCGTCGCTGCCAGCTGTCCCTGCACCGCCGCGACGCTCGACTGGGCGGCGGCGAGATCGCTGTCGACCTGCGCCATTTGCGAACGCGCCAGTCCGATACGATCCGCGACCGAACCGCTGCCCGGCAAGCCGCCCATGAACTGGTTCTGATATTGCGCGCGCTTGGCCTCGGCCACCTGCAACTGCTTCTGCCGCTCGTCGAGCTGGCGGTCGAGGAAGCTCAGACTCTGGCTGGTGGTGTTGCGATCGCCGACCAGATTGGATTCGACGAAGATGTCGATCAGCTTCTGCGCCACCTGCTGCGCCAGCTTGGGGCTCCCTTGCGTGACGGTCAGCTTGAAGATCGTGTCCTGCTGGTTCTCGATCTTGATCGACTGGGCCAGCCCGGCGACGCGCGCGGCGACATCGGCATCGGTCGATACCGTGGCGGCCAGATCGGTGCCGCGCACCACCTTTTGCAGGTTGATCGCCGAGATTAGCGTCTGGCGGACCTGATCGACCGATTGCATCTGGGCATTGGGGCCGCTGCCCATGCCGTCGGGCAGAAGCTGCGAGGTCTGCACCGCGATGCGCGCGGTCGATTCGTATCGGCTGGGGATCTGCGACACGAACAGCCAGCCCAGGATGCACACGGCCCAAGCGACCGCCAGCGCCAGCCAGCGCCGGGTCCAGATCGCATGGATCGCAATGCGGATTTCGTCCTGAATGGCGGACACGCGCGCCGACCCTCCTTAGAACATCGACTCGGGGATGATGATGACGTCACCGGGTTCCAGCCGGACATTCGCCTTCGAATCGCCCTTGCGCAGCAGGTCGTTGATCTGGAGCGCATATTCGCGCTGCTTGCCGGTGTCGCGCTCGGTACGCACCAGCTTGGCCTTGTTGCCCGCCGCATATTGGTTCAACCCGCCGACCGCGATCATCGCGTCGAGCAGCGTCATATTGGCGCGATAGGGGATCGAGGCGGGCCGCTCGGTCGCGCCGACGATGCGCACCTGCTGGCTGTAGGTGCCGGCAAAATTCTCGACGATCACCGACACGATCGGGTTGGAGACATATTCCGACAGCGCCTTCTTCATATCGTCGGCCAGCATCGCGGGCGTCTTGCCCACCGCCGGCATGTCGTTGACCAGCGGCGTGGTGATACGGCCATCGGGGCGCACCTGCACCTTGGCCGACAGGTCGGGATTGCGCCAGACGAAGATGTTCAGCTGGTCGAGCGGGCCGATGACATATTCCTCACCCGGCACGTCCTTCTTGGCGACATAGCCCGCCGGCGGCAGTTCGGGGCCGCTTTTCGCGGTCGAACAGGCGGTCAGCGTCGAGGCGGCGAGCCCTGCGATCAAGAGGGGGCGGGCGAAGGATGCCATGCGAACGTTACTCCTGAACCCTGCACCCCGGCCGGGGCGACAAGGCAAATTGCGCAGCGTCGCTATGCCGTCCAAGAGGTGAACATAGGGTTATGCCCCGGTAGACGCTGCCGATATTTCATCGGGCCAGCACTTCGTCGGCCGGCCCGTGCCCCAGAAACGCCGCAGGGCTGGCACTGGCTCCATAGGCCCCCGCCAGAAAGATCGCGACGATGTCGCCCATATCGGGACGGGGCAGCGCGATGCGGTCGCCCAGCCGGTCGAGCGGGGTGCAGAGCGGGCCGACGACCGACAGCGTCTGGTCCGCCGCCGCGCCCATCGCATGCGCCAGCGCCAGCGGATAGTTGCGCCGCACGACGGTGCCGAAATTACCGCTGGCCGCCAGCTGGTGATTGAGCCCGCCGTCGAGGATCGCGAACCGCTCGCCGCCGCTATCCTTGATGTCGACGACATGCGCCAGATAGACGCCCGCCTCCGCCACCAGCCAGCGGCCCAGTTCGATCGCGAAGCGCGTGTCGCTTAGTATTTCCGATCGCGCATCCAGCGCCTCGGTCAGCGCCGCCCCGACCCGTTCGATGTCGAGGGCTGTGTCGCCGGCGAAATAGGGAATACCGAAGCCGCCACCCAGATTGACCAGCGGCGGCGCCTGCCCCGCCGCCTCGGCGAGGCGTGCGGCGAGCGCGATGGTGGCGGCTTGCGTATCGATGATCGCCTGCGGATCGAGCGCCTGGCTGCCGGCATAGATATGAAAGCCGCGCCAGTCCGCGCCGGCCGCGATCAGGTCGCGGACCAGTGCCGGCACCCGCTCGGCATCGATGCCGAAGGGCGATGGCCGGCCGCCCATCTTCATCCCCGACCCGCGCAGCTCCACATCCGGGTTGACCCGCACCGCCAGGCGCGGCGTGCGGCCCAGCCGATCGGCGATGACCAGCGCGCGGCGCGCCTCGCCCTCCGACTCCAGGTTCAGCGTGATCCCTGCCGCGATCGCGGCGGTCAGTTCGGCATCGCGCTTGCCCGGCCCGGCGAAGCTGATCGACCGGCCGAGGTCCACGACCTTCGCCAGCTCGCCCGCCGATGCGACATCGAAGCCGTCGACCATCGTCGCCATCGCCGCGAGCAACGGCGGAAAGGGATTGGCCTTGATCGCATAATGAAGGTCGATCGTCGGAAAGGCCGCGCGAAACCGCGCCACCCGCGCCGCGACGATGGCGGGATCATAGACGAACAACGGCCCGTCGCGCCCTTCCATCCATGCGGAGGCACTTCGTCCACCGATGATCAGCGCGCCCTGCTGCGCGGCGAATTCGGGGGGGATGGGGCCCATGGGCTTCATGCCGTCATATCCTTGTCCAGAACCGTACGGCGCAAGCCGCTGCGGTCCAGCTTGCCATTGGCGTTGCGCGGCAGTTCGTCGTGCCAGACGATCCGCGCGGGCTGCATGAAATTAGGGAGCTCCGCCTTCAGCCGTGTGCGCAATGCCGGCTCCGATACGGGATCGCCCGCCAGCGCCAGCACGATCGTCTGCCCCTGCACCGGGTCGGGCACGCCGATCGCCACCGCCTCGCGCGCTTCGCCGCCCGACAATGCGGCTTCCTCGATCTCCTGCGGGCTGATCCGGTTGCCCGCGACCTTGATCATCTCGTCATCGCGCCCGACGAAGCGGAGCAGTCCATCCGCGCCCAGCACGACCTTGTCCCCCGACCAGACCGCCCGGTCGTGCCCCGGCGCGGGGCGAAAGCGCTGCGCGGTCCGCTCGGCATCGCGCCAATAGCCTTGCGCAACCAGCGGCCCGGCATGGACCAGCTCCCCCGGCTCGCCCGCAACCGCCGGGCTGCCATCGGGGCGCAGCACCATGATCTCGGCAAAGGGAATGGCGCCACCGATCGCGTCAGGATTGGCGTCGATCAGCGCAGGATCGAGATAGGTGGAACGAAACGCCTCGGTCAGCCCATACATGGCGTAGAGATCGGCCGCGGGGAACCGCGTGCGCAGACCCCGGACCAGCGAGGGGGTCAGCGCGCCGCCCGAATTGGTCAGCCGTCGGATCGGCGCGACCGCCTCTTCGGGCCAGTCGGTGGCCAGCAGCTGCGTCCAGAGCGGCGGCACGCCGGCCAACGTCGTCGCGCCGTGCCGCGCCATCGCTTTCACCACGTCACGCGGCGTCAGATAGTCGAGCGGCGCGACCGCGCCCCCGGCGACCCAGGTCGAGAAAAGCTGGTTCTGGCCATAATCGAAGCTGAAGGGCAGCACGCCCAGCACCCGGTCATCCGGAGTCAGCCGCAGATAATGCGCCACCGACACCGCCCCCAGCCACAGATTGGCGTGGCTGAGCATCACCCCCTTGGGCCGTCCCGTCGACCCCGAGGTATAGAGGATCGCCGCCAGCGTATCGGGATCGGCCTGCGACCGGGGCAATGCATCGCCCTCCCCCGCCCCGACCGCCAGCCGCGTGTCCGCCGGCACGTCGCCCGGCTCCAGCGTGGCGGCACGGGGGGCGTGGGTCAGCAGCATCGCCGCGCCGCTATCGGCCAGGATATGCGCCACCTGCGCGCGCTTCAGCAGCGGATTGACCGGCACATGGACCAGCCCCGCGCGGGGTGCCGCCAGCGGCATCAGCGCGGCGATCCGCGTCTTGGGCAGCCAGCTCGCCACCCGCGCGCCGGGTTCGAACCCTTGTCCGGCCAACCACCCCGCCAGTCGCGCGACCCGCTCCTCGGCCTCGGCGAAGCGCAGCCCGCCGTCGCGGTCTAACAGCGCAGGGACATCGGGGGCACCGCGTAAGACATGGTCGATCGGATAAACGGTCGGATCGGGGCTCATGTCCCGCCTTTACAGGGGGGACCAAGGCAAAGTCGAGCCGACGCCACCCCAGCGCGTCGCTCCGCTCGCTCAGGCAGGAGGGCCTTCCAGCGCCGAGACGCGTCCCTTCTTCTCCCCTCCCGCAAGCGGGAGGGGTTGGGGGAGGGCTTAGGTCTCCTGACCGCAGGGATGCCGCAAGCCCCCAAATCCTGCCCAACCTTATCCTGGGCACAGCGACATAGCGCGCCCCCTCCCCCAACCCCCTCCCGCCTGCGGGAGGGGGCTTTGCAGAGCCGAAACGCACCCCTTCTTCTCCCCTCCCGCAGGCGGGAGGGGCTGGGGGAGGGCTTGGGACTCCTGACCGCAGGAATGCCCCAGGCCCCCAAATCCTGCTCAAACTTTACCCTGGGTACATTGACGGAGCGCGCCCCCTCCCCCAACCCCCTCCCGCCTGCGGAAGGGGGCTTTACAGATCCGATACGTGCCCCTTCTTCTCCCCTCCCGCAAGCGGGAGGGGCTGGGGGAGGGCTTGGGACTCCGAAACCTATCGAAATGCCCCGAGGCCCTAAATCCTTCCCAAGCCTTTGTTGGACATACTAACGTAGCGTGTCCCGTCCCCGCCCCCCGGTTGCCCAACGCGGTCCGCCGCTCTAACGCAGTCGCAACGACACGAACAGCAAGGCGACAGGGTTTGGAACTCCAGGCGGGCAGTGAGGTGGAAGCAACGGTGCGGGGCGTGCTCGCCGATGTGCTGGGGCTGTCGCAGGAGCGTGTGGCGGGGTTCGACGCCGAGACGCCGCTGTTCGGCGCACTGCCCGAACTGGACTCGATGGCGGTCGCGGGCGTCCTGACCGAGCTGGAGGATCGCCTCGGCATCCTGATCGAGGATGACGAGGTCGATGGCGAGATGCTGGAGACCTTCGGCCAGCTGGTCGCCTTCGCCAACGCCAAGGCGCAAGGTTGATCGATTTCTACGACGGCCCCGGCGGGCGCGAGGCGATGCTATGCCTCGGGCCCGCGCAGGGACCGGTCGTGCTGGTCGCGCTGCCCTTCTGGGAGGAGGCGAACCGGACGCGCGTGGTGGCGGTCGCCATGCTGCGCGCGCTCGCCCGGCACGGCATCGGCGGCGTGCTGCCCGACTGGCCGGGCACGGGCGAGAGCCTGGTCGAAACCGAGAAAGCCAGTTTCGCGCAGTGGCGTCTGGCGCATCGATCGGTCGCTGAAATGCTCGCCGCCCGGCGCTGCTACGGCGTGTCGATGCGCGGCGGGACGCTGGTCGATGGCCTGGCCGATCTGGCGGGGCGCTGGCATCTTGCGCCGATGACGGGCGAGGCGGTGCTGCGCGACGTCATCCGCCTGCGCGCCGCGGCGGGCTTGCGCGGTGACGAACATGGCGTGTTCGGCGCGGAGTCGCCGGTGCGTGTCGCCGGCAACCGGGTGTCGCCGCACTTCCTGGCCGAGCTGGCCGGGGCCACGCCGCTCGCCCCCGAAGCCATACCCTATCGCGTCGTCCGGCTGGGCCATGACCGTGCGCCCGCCGACCGGACGATCGATGCCGTGCCCCCCTGGCGCCGCGCCGAACCGCAGGAAGACCCCGAACTCGCCGCCACCTTGGCCGAGGATATCGCGCAATGGATCGCCACATGCGAAGGCTGATCTCCTTCCCATGCGAGGGCGCGACGCTGATCGGCACGCTGGACGAGGCGCCGTCCGATACCGGCCTGCTGATCGTCTCGGGCGGCAACGAGCCGCGCATGGGCGCGCATCGCGGGCAGGCCATTCTGGCGGCGCGGATCGCGGCGCGCGGCTATCCCGTGTTCCGTTTCGACCGGCGCGGCGTCGGCGATAGCGAGGGCGTGAATGGCGGTTGGGAATCGAGCGGCCCCGACATCGCGGCGGCGGTCGACGCCTTCGCCCATAGCGCCCATCTTCGCCGCGTCATCGGCTTCGGCAATTGCGATGCGGCCACCGCCGTCGCGATGTTCGGGGCGGAGGCGCAACTGAGCGCGATGCTGCTGTCCAATCCCTGGCTGTCGGACGAACCCGACGCCCTGCCCCCCGCCGCCGCGATCCGGCGTCATTACGCGCGCAAGCTCGCCAGCCCCGGCGAATGGTGGCGGCTGGCGCGCGGCGCGGTCGATCTGGGCAAGCTGCGCCAGGGCCTCGGCAAGATCGCCGCCCCGCCCGCCCCGCTGGGGGACGCCGCCGCGCCGCTGCTCGGCGCGATCCATGCCTGGGGTGAGGATGCCACGATCATCGTCGCACGCGGCGATGCCACGGGGGTCGCCTTTCGCGCCGCCGCGCGCGGGCACGACCTGGCGATGGAGACGATCGCCACGGATTCGCACAGCTATGCCGATGCGATGGACGCACTGGAGCGCACCATCCTGGCGGGCCTGGCCCGCGCCGCATCGGGTGGAACGAGCCTGTCGCACGACGACCGATCGGAACTCAAAAATAACGATTAATACGTTTTAAGATAACGCTTTTTTATCGGAACGCCTCCCTCGCCCCGCCCATTGAGGCCGCGAGGAGAGACGGTCCATGAACGAACGCCCCACCCCACCACAACCCGAACAGCAGCAGGACATGCCCGGCCAGACCGAGGCGATGGACCCGCGCCCCGATCACGGCGAGCACAGCTAGGTCGGCCATGGCAAGCTGACCGACAAAAAGGCGATCATCACCGGTGCCGTTAGCGGCATCGGT
>SXGS01626910.1_pt1 | contig 26971 bp, 25 predicted proteins | sample 3174681 | NCBI WGS metagenome assembly SXGS01 (sample SAMN11356861, study PRJNA531348) | freshwater metagenome | isolation source: freshwater sample F1-80 | place: China: Fuxian Lake, Yuxi | collected 2017-12-25 | reverse complement strand
CAAGTACTCGACAGTTCAGAACTGGTACACAGGCGATAAAGAAGGCAAAGGCGGCATCTACAACTTCGTTACGAAGCGTGGAAAGTGCCAAGGCAAGAACTCGAAGATCTCGTGGACGCAAGTCGAATCAGGCTCTGCGATCACGTGGAAGTATCCGAGCTGCATCCTTCTTGGTGATAACTCACAAGGTGCGTTCTACTCGGTCGCTCTCACGCACGATCGCATGCAAGCTGATACCGGGACGAAGATGATTCATATCGGTAAAAACACGAAGAGCACGATCATCTCGAAAGGGATCTCGGCAGGCGAGTCGAAGAACACTTACCGTGGTCTCGTGAAGATTATGCCTTCAGCCGTTGGTGCACGAAATTATTCGCAGTGCGACTCGATGCTTGTGGGCGATAAGTGTAACGCCACGACGATCCCGTACATCGAAGTGAAGAACAACACAGCTGTTCTTGAACACGAGGCTACGACCTCGCGGATCAGCGAAGATCAGCTTTTTTATCTGAAATCGCGCGGCCTCGATAACGAAGGCGCAATTTCCATGCTGGTCAATGGCTTCTGCAAAGATGTCTTCAAGCAGTTGCCGCTCGAGTTTTCGGTCGAGGCCGTAAAGCTCATTGAAATGAAATTAGAGAATAGCGTCGGTTAATTACAGGAGTTTGGAATCGTGGCTCAAGCAGGTAACCTCATCGAAATCAAAGACCTTCACGCAACGGTGGACGATAAGCCCGTTCTGAAAGGCATCAATCTTACCATTAAGCCCGGCGAGGTTCACGCCATCCTGGGCCCGAACGGGTCGGGTAAGAGCACACTCTCCAAAATCCTCGCGGGTCACCCAGCCTATGAAGTGACGCAAGGCTCGGTACGCTTTGACGTGAATTTTCAGATGAAAGATCTAATCGAGATGGCACCTGAAGAGCGTGCCCGCGAAGGCGTGTTCCTTGCGTTTCAATATCCGATCGAAGTTCCCGGCGTAAGCAACGTCACGTTCTTGAGAACGGCGTTCAACGCGGTTTCGAAGCACCAAGGCGCCGAAGAAATGGATGAAGCTCGTTTTGGTCAATTTCTGCGCCAAAAGATGCAGCTCGTGAGCATGGATGAGCGCTTTATGGAGCGCGCGGTGAACACGGGCTTCTCCGGCGGCGAGAAGAAGAGAAACGAAATTCTCCAGATGGCAGTTCTCTCTCCGCGCTTGGCAATTCTCGATGAAACCGACTCGGGTCTTGATATCGATGCTCTTCGCATCGTTGCGGATGGCGTAAACAAACTCCGCAGCCGCGACAACGCGATCCTCTTGATCACGCATTATCAACGTCTTTTGGATTACATCGTGCCTGACTTCGTTCACGTCCTTGCGGACGGCAAAATCATTGAGACGGGCGATAAGAACTTGGCGCTTAAGCTCGAAGAGCGCGGCTACGACTGGCTTTTGAAGTAAGGAACTGAAGAACAATGAGCGCTACGACACCGAACACTCAAACCACTAACGCCGGCATCGCGCCCTTCGAGAAGGCTTATGAAGCTTTGCTCGCAAACCGCCCCGGTATCCTCGCCAGTGAGTCGGGAGGAGAGCTTGCGTGGTTGAAGAAAGCGCGCGAGCGTGACTTCCAAAGATGGCAAACGGCGGGTCTCCCGACTCGCAAAGTTGAGCGTTGGAAGTACACGAACGTCAGCTCCCTGGCACAATCGCCGATTGTTTTGCCTGCTGCCGATATAGAAACTCTTCCTCCACGCTCGTCGTTTCCGCGTCTCGGTGCAACTGAGGCTGCGGCCGAGATCGTTTTCTTCAACGGGCAGTACGTACCGAATTGGTCGCGTTTTCCCGAAGACTCAGGTGTTTCGGTCGTTGTTTTAACAGAGCTCTTCGATGAATGCGTAAACGACGGTTGGACAAAGGAGCGTCTTGAACGCTTTAAATCCTTCCGTGAACACGTTGAAACATCGGATGCGGATCGCGAGACGATCTTCGCGGCGATGAATACCTCGTTCTTGCAAGATGGTGTTTTGATCTACGTAAAGCCGAATACCGTTCTTGAGAAGCCGATCGTTGTTTCTTATTTCTCTGACTCGACAGCTGCAGGAGACAAGAACCTTGAGTTGATCTCTCCGCGCCTGTTTGCGCACCTAGATCGCGGGGCTCAAGCGGGTCTCGTCGAAGTCTACGCAGGTCGAGACGATCATCATTATTTTGCGAATGCTGTCAGCGACATTCGGCTCGAACAGGGAGCAAGGCTCTCGTACAGCAAAGTACAGCTCGAAGGTAACGAAGGGGCTCACATCGGAACAACTCGCGTTCACCAAAAACGCGATAGTTTTTCGGAGTGCTTCCAGTTCTCTTTGGGTGCGAAGCTCTCGCGCCAAGATTTGCATATCTCGCTCGAGGGTGAGGGTGCCGAAGCTTTCCTCGATGGTCTTTACATGGTTCGCGGCAAACAGCACGTCGACAACTTTACGTCTGTCGAACACGTTGTTCCGCACACAACGAGTGAGCAAGTCTACAAAGGGATTTTGGATGGCGAAGCGCGCGCCGTATTCAATGGCCACGTTCACATTCACAAAAATGCCCAGAAGTCGTTGGCCGCTCAGCTCAACAACAACTTGCTTTTAAGTTTGAAGGCCGAGGCCGACACCAAGCCAGAACTTGAAATTTACGCCGACGATGTCAAAGCCGCGCACGGAGCTACCATCGGGCAGATCGATCCCGAGCACGTGTTCTACTTACAGGCTCGCGCCATTCCACGTGCGGAAGCTGTCCGCATGTTGGCTCGCGGCTTTGCGCAAGACATCGTCTTCCGCATTCGCAATGAGAAAATCCGCAGCATGATTCGCGACGTAGTCGATCAGCGTTTTGATTCCATGCAGCTCGGGGACATCAGTGGGTAATTCTATGAGCCAGGATAATCGAGGTTTCAATCTAGAGAAGGTAAGGGCGGATTTTCCGCTCCTCACGCGCGATATTCGTGGCGTGCCCCTCGTTTACTTGGACAACGCAGCTTCAACATTGAAGCCGATCCACGTGATCGATCGTCTTCAGCAGTACTACCGCAACGAAACGTCTAACGTGCACCGCGGAGCTCATTACTTAAGTTCTCAAGGCACAGTTGCTTACGAAGCCTCTCGCGAAACGGTTCGTCGCTTCGTAAATGCAAAGAGCATTCACGAGATCATCTTTACTCGCGGAACAACGGAAGCCGTGAACCTAGTGGCTCAAAGCTGGGGTCGCGCGAACTTCAAAGAAGGTGACGAGATCATCCTCACGGAGCTTGAGCACCATTCTAATATCGTTCCCTGGCAGATGATCACGTCTGAGAAAGGCTGCAAGATCAAAGTCATTCCCGTGAATGACATCGGGGAGCTTGAGTTCGATAAGTATCTTGAGCTGCTTTCTCCGAAGACCAAAATGGTTTCGATGTCGTCTTGCTCGAACACCCTAGGCACCGTTACCGATGTGTCGAAGTACATTGAGGCGGCTCATCGCGTGGGCGCAAAAGTCATGATCGATGCGGCTCAATCGGCGCCTCAGTTTCCGACCGATGTGCAGAAGCTTGATTGCGACTTCCTCGCATTCTCTGGTCACAAAGTTTTCGGCCCCTACGGAATCGGTGCGCTCTTTGGCAAAGAAGAGCTGCTTGAATCGATGCCTCCCTACCAAGGTGGCGGTAGCATGATTTCGGAAGTCACGTGGGAGAAGACCACATGGGCAGCCGTACCGCAGAAGTTCGAAGCCGGCACACCTGCTATTTCCGGTGCTCTCGGTCTTGAAGCTGCTTTGAGCTACATTATGGATCTCGGCTTCGACGCGATCATCGCGCATGAGCATGATCTTCTTGAGTACGCGACTCGCGAACTTAAGGAGATTCCTGGCCTCCGTGTGGTCGGTGAGGCGAAGAACAAAGCCGCAATCCTGTCGTTCGTTATAGATGGCGCACATCCTTCTGATATTGGATCCATCATCGATCAGCAGGGCGTTGCTGTCCGCGCTGGTCACCACTGCTGTCAGCCGTTGATGAAGCGATTGGGGCTTCCGGCGACGGTTCGTGCTTCTTTCTCGATTTACAATACTCGCGGTGAGGTCGACATCCTCAAGCAAAGCCTCATCAAGGCCAAGGAGTTCTTCTGATGAACCAAGGCGCACCCTCCTCACAAGAAATTTTCGTACGCGTGCAGCCGACGCCGAATCCGAACGCGTTGAAGTTCGTAACGAACGTTAACGTGAAAAACGAAGGCAAAGCTACGTTCGCTCGTCCGAGCGAAGCCGTGGGCATTCGTTTGGCTGAAGACCTGTTTGCTATCGACGGAGTTCGTCAACTTCACTTCTTCGAAAACGTCGTCACAGTGACGTTCGCGGACGAAACTGATCCTGATACGCTTCGTCTCGAAGTGACGGCCGTTTTGCAAAGCCGATTGCCGGTACACGATGCGGGCTTTTTAGTTGAGGAAGAGCGTAAGAAAGTCGATCGCTCAAATCTTCCACCCGAGATTCAGGAGATCGAGTCAATCCTCGATAATACTGTACGCATGTATCTGCAAGGCGACGGCGGAGACATCGAAGTCGTGGCTCTTAAAGATCGTTTGCTGGAAGTGCGCTATCAAGGGGCCTGTGGCACGTGCCCCAGCTCAACGGCTGCGACACTCGATGCGATTCAGGGGATTTTGCGCGAGCAGTTTGATCCTGAACTCGAAGTCGTTCCTGTTTGATCAAGTCGACTGCGGCGCCTGGGCGATATCGCTCGGCGCTGCTTTCGCGTGTTTGGACTTTCCGATCCAAATCTCAGTCAGTGCTATGTGACCGAAGAAAATTACGGAAGCAATCAGCGGCGCGAGCGGGAAGCACAGAATGCGCAAAGCGCCTTGTCCCGTCACCCCCTCAGCAATCTTTGACCAGTAAAGTGAACCGTACGGCATCACGTAAACAAGCGTGACTCCGAACATCGATCCCAATCCGATCGCGTAGGCGTGAAAACGCCGGCGTTGGAACCTCCGCACCATCTTCAGCAAAAAGAATCCTGAAACAGCTGGAAAGAACGAGAGCACTAGCGCAATCCCGAAAGCCATGAAACTCATGGAGATTTGCCCTTGCCAGCCAATCGCCGTTTCGTCGGTGAGGGGATACTGGAGATTGATTCCAATCACCGTTGCGAACGCAACGAAGAGCGCACCTTTCAGTGAGAAGCGGAACCAATGATTCTTGCGATCAAATTTTTGGGCTGTGGGAGAAGCGTTTTCCATCTCGCGTAGCTTAATGGGGGAAAACGCCTCTTGTCGAGTGGGCTTACTGCATGACTTTCTGCACGTGGCCTTCTTCTTCTTCGGCCTTTTGGAGCATCTCGGCCTTCGAGGTCAGTTTTGCCTCGATCACTTCTTGGTCGACGGTGTTGTACTGTGCCATTTTGCCAGAGGGCTCACCGTTTTCATGACGGAAGACGTGGAGGTGCACGCGGCGGTTGTCGTTCGTCGTGCTCTTGATCGTCAGCCGAAGCGTTGTCGATTCGCCGGCAGCGAGTTTGCCGATTTGGCCATCAACCGATCCGGTCTCGGCAGTGATTCCTTCTGGGAGTAACCATCCGAATTGAAGATCGTTGAGATCCATCTTCGCGGTAACGGAAGCTTCGAGTTCAATCACCGAGCCCGCGTCGAGGTTCGACTTTTGCGGTGACGTGATCTGAATTTCCAGCGCGCCCGAACCCTTTTGCAATTTATGGATGTCGGGTTTGCTCTCGCCCATCAACGTTTTGACTTTTTCAGGTGACGCTTGACCACTGCCAATCGCAGCGGGGAAGCGACCTACGAATCGCGCGGGCGGATCCATGACAAACACGATTGACATGATTCCCGTCACGGTCACCGTTACTCCGAAGAACCACTTGATCGTTTCGCGCGTTTGGCTTGTCAACATGCCTCAATACCTCTAGTCACAGCGGGCAGACGGGCTGGCCGTTAAGGGTTAAGTTGTACGTGGTCGGATAGCTTGACCCTGCCGAGTAATAGCGAGTGCCGGTCGGATAAACCAATCCTGTGTATGCGTAGACGTTGATCATGTAGGTCCCGGCGGGAAGGTTCCCGGAGATCGATTCACTTCCCGAAGTTGCGATCGTTGTTGCGTCGCTTTTGCCTGCTAAGCCAGAGCGACCGAACGAGTAGCCTTCTTGATAGATGTAGAGATCGAGATCGGCGCGGTTTGAACCGTGGCTCCACGTAAGGTTCAGATTCAGCGTTCCGCCTGGATGGTTGTAGACATAGAAATCGTTGTTCTGGAGATGGTTGGCGGTGGCGAAGTCACCGTCATCCGTTGATGAGCGAATGATCGTCATCGTCTGATTTGTTGATCCGCACGAGGAGTTAAATGGGCGAGCGTAGTCGGTGAACTCAGCGATTTGTTTTTCGTCTGTGCGAATCGTTGACCAGGTATCGGAACCAGCGAGGTTTTTTTGAATTGAGTGGAAGCGAGAGATCGACTTGAAAGGATCTGCCGTGTTCTTCATCGATCCGCTCGAAGAATGGAAAACGGACCAAATCTCCGAGAATTTGAATGAGCCTTTGATTGCGCTCCACAGAATGCGCGAGATCGAGAACTCACGGAAGTTGCCTTCGCCCGTAGTCTGGGGAATGTCGCGCCCACCGCCGCCGGAAGTTTTGATCGTGAGGTCGACGTTAAAAGCCGTACCGTAACAAAAGGTTTGGTTAGGCTTCGGCGTTCCCGTGCAATCCACATGGCCGTAGGTATCACGATAAAATTGATTATCGAGAGCCGCCGCCTGAAAGAAGTTGGCCCAACCTTCGCCCCACGCCAGGCGGGGATCGATGATCGAGTTTCCATCATGGCTCCCGCCGGGAGAATTCGGCTTTCCAAATTGATCTTCTAAGAAGTGTGCATACTCGTGAACGATAACCGAGTTATCGAAGTGGTCCATGTCTTCGTTTTCGAAGTCACCATTGAGACCACCAAGAATGTAGAGTTCACGTTTGGTGTTGAGATAGAAGCTGATACCGCCGGCTTGGCCGACATAAACTCCAGGGCTAACACCTTTTGTCCAGTAGACATAAACAGTAGGTGCTGTCGTGAACGGTGTGCACCCGTTGTGGAAAGTTCCGCCCGCCGAGCTGCAGTTCGCTGTTTCAGTGCGGAGGTAGGCTTGCGCTTTGTAGATTTGGTCGAGGATGTTGAACGCGCCACCCTCAAGTGTGCCCGTTGCGGGCGCGACAATAAGAAGGTTAGTCGTGCTGCTGCCCGATCCAACCGTAGTCGAAACTTTGTAAGGTTCGTTAGCCGTCGGATTGTTCATGATGTACGCGGTGTTTTGCGAGTTCGAGCTGCGTGACAAAACGTTTACCGTTAAGTTCCCGCTGTTTGCTGGAACCGGGAATGAAAACGAGCCGTCAGCTCCGGTCTCTCCGCATTGGACAATGTTACCACCGCCGTCGGTGACGCGAATTTCGGCGTAACGAATGGGGTTCGGGTTGGGATGGGGATTTACGCGAGGAGAAGCAACTGTCGTAGCGCTCACTTTAGAGCTAAAGCCATCGACAGTAAGAGAATCACTACCAACCTTAGGTTTAACGATAAGTTTTCCACCGCTGTTCGTAGCCGTCGCGCTAGAACTTGCTCCATTAATCACGCCTATCAAACCAGTGATCGCTTCGGTGGCTGAGCAGGTGTTGGAACAGTTCCAAGCGTGACTCTGTCCATTGATGGCTAACTGATAGTTGTGGCCCCCGATAGCTGTGCCCGCGACGTCGAGCGACCACTGACTATCCGAAACGTCCCCGTTCCCCATGTAACGATATTGGTAGTAGGCCTTGCCCGAAACGTTGACCGAACTTGAGAACGTGCGCGCGGGAGAGCAGTAAGCCGCCATCGGCGCTGAAGTCGTGCCGCTCCCACCACCGCTGCCACCAAATGAGCAGGCGGTCGTCGCGAGCGAAGAGGCTGCGAGAAATACGAGCACAGTTAGCCGTCGTAGTGCTTTCGCAAATGCAATGTCGCTCGTTCGCACACCCACTCCTTAAAATCTTGAAGCCGTACTAAGACTTATCGGTGCGGGGTCCGCGGGATTAGAGGCGGGTTTTCGTGAGGAAATGATTTTTCCGCAGCAAGGGCGTTTCATTTTTGAGCGTTGAAGCCTTGTCAAATCGGCACGGCTCATAGAAAATGATTCGCGCTGAGTGAATGCGAAAAGAGTGTCGAAATCGTCGACACTTTCCCTGGTGAACACTGAGCGTACTGAACTGATAAACAGCTAGAGCAACGCAACTGGTTCGGAGATCGACTTGGAAAAAGGCTTCAACTCAGACGTCATTTTCAAGGGAATGAACTTCCACGTTCAGACCGAGGATTGGGGTTTCGACAATCCTTATTTGGTCAGTCGCGTTTATCAGAACGGCGCCGTGATTAAGAGCGTGAAGACTTCCTATGCGGAAGTCCTAAGCGCCACGGGCGGATTCATCCGCACAGGCCGCCTAAAGGCTGATCCCCAAGCTATTCGTCTGGCTCTTCGCGAGCAGCACCAGAAAATTCTAGACCAGCTGATGAGTGGTCAACTCTTCTAAGCGGACGTAAAATTGGAGGATGATCACATTCTCCCACGTCTATAAGACATACCCAGGTCCCGTGCACGCTCTGCGTGACGTGACGATCGAAATCCAAAAAGGCGAGTTCCTATTTCTTACTGGGCCAAGCGGCGCTGGTAAGACGACGCTTTTTAGAATGATCTCGGCTTTCGATAAACCAAGCTCCGGCATCGTGCACATCGCTGGTCAGAGCGTGGGAGAGATGACTTCCAGCCAAGTTCCTTATTTTCGAAGAAAGATCGGCGTCGTCTTCCAAGATTTCCGCCTGCTCAAAGGACGCAGCGTCTTTGATAACGTCGCGCTTCCCCTCGAGATCCGCGGCGAGAAGCCGGCTCAACTTCAGCGACGGGTCGATGAGATGCTCGAGAACGTCGGACTTATCTATAAAAAGAAAAACACGATCGAACAGCTCTCCGGTGGTGAACAACAACGAGTTGCAATTGCGCGAGCGTTGATTCATCAACCTGGCGTTCTCATCGCCGATGAGCCAACAGGAAACTTGGACCCTCAAATGAGCGAAGAAATCATGGATCTTTTGGATCGCGTGAACGCTCAAGGAACAACCGTGTTCGTTGCGACTCACGATCATGAATTAGTGAAGCGTCGTGCAAAGCGCGTTGTGCAGATCCGCAACGGCCAAATCGAGATGGACCAATAGAAAGACTTCAGAGGAGATAATCGTGTCGGCTTCGATCATGGATGATCTGAAGAGTTTCCGCAGAAGTTGGGTGCATCACACGGGGATGCAGCTCGCGACTTTATCTGTTTTGGCGGCGACGTTTTCGGTCGTGGCTTTCGTTCTTTCGCTTTCGCTGAATCTCAAGCGCGTTTTGTCGAATTGGGGCGACGGCGTACAGATGACCGTCTATCTGAATGATGACCTCGAAGAAGACAAAATCAAGAAGTTAAAGACTGAGCTCGGCCGCTTTAAAGATGTCACGGCTATTAATTTCGTGAACCGCGAAGTTGCGACCGAAAACTTCAAGAAGCAGATGGCCAGCTATGCACCCGATCTCTTGGCTGATGCAGATTTTTCGAATCCGTTTCCGGCAAGCTTCAAGCTCTCGCTCAAAACGGGCGTTGCGGATGATGCCGATGTCGCTCGCCTAGAAAATCTAGCAACGGCAGTGGGTTCACTTGACGGGGTTGAAGACGTTTCCTACGGCCAGAGCTGGGTCAAGAACTACTCGTCGTTCGTCTCAACACTTTACGCAAGTAGTGGCGTGATGGCCGTGATTCTCTTAGCGGGTAGCCTCTTCGTCGTCGCGAATTCGATTCGTGCCTCGATCTCGGCAAGACGCGAAGAAATCCAGATTCTCGAACTCGTTGGCGCCACGGCCGCAATGATCCGCAGACCTTATGTCGTCGAAGGTCTGATCATGGGAGCTTTAGCAACCCTTGTTGCGATCGGCCTCAACTTAGGCCTGCACTTTTGGCAGAAGTCCGTGATGGCTGGAAGCATCGTTCTCTCCCGACTTGTCCCGATGTTCACCTTCTTGGATGCCGCGACAATCTTCTCATTTCTTGCAGTCGGGGCCGGAGTCGGCGCCTTTGGGGCTTGGGTCACCGTTCGTAAGATTAATGACGGTTGGTCTGCGAGCGCACAAGGAGCCGAATCGTAATGAAGGCTCTGCGTTTCTCAACTCTCACACTAATTTTTGCTCTTTCGTTTGCGGTGAAAGCCCGTGGCGAAGACGCACAAGAACTTGCGGAAAAGCTCCAGCAAAGCCGCAAGGAATTAGTGGAAGCCGAAGCGCAGAAGCGAAAGATCCTCGGCTCTCTCTACGTGATCAACAAGCGGATGAAGAAGATCAGTAGCGAGAAGAGCCATCTGACGAACGAACTCTTCCAAGTCCAAGACAACGTAAAAAGTATTGCGAAGATCATCGCCAACTTAGAAGTGCAAATCGAAAAGCAGCGTCACCAGCTCCGCAGACGCCTGCGCGCGCTCTACAAACTCTCTGGACAAAGCTATCTCGGGATCTTGTTCTCTCGCGAAAGTTCGGGCGATTTCGACGAGACTCTTCGCTTCTTGAAGATCGTCACGGATAACGACTACCTTTTAATCCGGAACTACCAAGAGAACATCGCGATCTATAAGCAGCAGAAGAATCGACTGCGCGGTCAGATCGAAAAGCTCGTCGCGATCGAAAAGAACATCAAGAAGCAGGAAAATCTTCTCGCGACTGAACACAAGGCAAAGTCGAAGATCGTTTCCGAGCTTGATCAAGAGAAGGTGACGAACCTCAATCGCATCAAGTCAATTCGTAAGAAAGCTCTCTCAGGTGATTCAGTCGTGCCGGATGCGCCGACCGTTAACTTCGCCGATCTCCTGAAACCTTCGATCTTTGAGCAGAAAGGTCAGCTCTCGGTTCCGATCCAAGGACAGATCATCCAAGACTTCGGTCTGATGACGGATGAAAAGTACAAGATTCGCCTAAGCCACAAAGGCTGGCGCTTTGCGGCTCCTCGCGGAACTCCCGTTCAATCCATTTATGATGGCACCGTCGTTCACGCGGCGTGGGTAAATGGTTACGGCAACACTGTCGTGATCGATCACGGCGATCACTACTACTCGGTTTATTCGAACTTAGCAGCGCTAAAAGTGAGCGTAGGTGAATCTCTTAAGAAGGGTCAGACCTTCGGTGACTCGGGGCCTGCAACTCGACTCTACGGCGAAGGCTTGTACTTCGAGATTCGCCACTTCTCGGAACCCGAGAATCCCTCAAACTGGATATTAAAGAATCAGATTCAACAGGCTTCAATCGCATCCAACTTAGCGACCGAGTGAGTCGTCAGGAGACATCGTTCATGAGACGCAGAATTCGCCCTTTGATGATCAGCTCGGTATTCGTGACGTTGATGTCGCTTGCGTACATCGCTGGTTCGTTTGACCCGATGGTCGCTTACGCAAAAGAGCGTTACTCAGACCTCCAAACGTTTGCGAAAGTTCTGAACCTTGTTCAGCAGTACTACGTTGAAGAAGTCGATACGCAAAAACTCATCTACGGCGGCATCAAAGGGATGTTGCAAGAGCTTGATCCGCACACGAACTTCCTCCCTCCGGATATCTACAAAGAGTTCGAAACGGAAACGAGCGGAGAGTTCGGCGGAATCGGAATCGAAATTACCGTGCAAAACGATATCCTCACCGTCATTTCACCGATCGAGGATACTCCCGCATGGGAAGCCGGCATCATGGCTGGGGATAAGATCGTGGAAATCAACGGCGAGAGCACGAAAGGTTTCAGCCTTGCTGAAGCCGCTCAACGCATGCGCGGTAAAAAAGGTTCGAAAGTGCGCATGGGTATCTTCCGCGACGGTTTCGACAAGCCTCGCGAATTTGTCATTGAGCGCGGCACGGTAAAAGTTCGCTCGGTGAAGCCGATCGAACTCGATGAAGGTTTTGCTTACATCCGTTTGACGAGCTTTATTGAAAATTCGGCAACGGATTTCGAGAAGTTCCTCAAGACGTTCCAGACTAAAAACAAAGAGATCAAAGGTTTGATCATCGATCTTCGCCGCAATCCTGGTGGTCTTCTTGATCAGGCGATTAAGCTTAGCGACTTGTTCCTCGAGAAAGGAACGATTGTGAGCACGATCGGCCGCAACAAGCGCGAAAAAGAAGTCGTTTACGCGAAAAAGGAAGGCACATTCTCTGGCTTCCCCATCATCGTGTTGATCAACGAACACTCGGCAAGCGCAAGCGAAATCCTTGCGGGCGCTCTCCAAGATAATAAGCGTGCAGTCATCATGGGTCAGCAGAGCTTCGGTAAAGGCTCCGTCCAATCCGTTGTTAAGCTTGGTGATGGCTCGGGTCTCAAACTCACGGTTGCTCGATACTACACGCCCAATGGTCGCTCGATCCAAGCTGAAGGCATCAAGCCTGACGTTGTAATCGAAGACGTGGATACTGAAGCGTTCAAGAAGGCGATCATTAAACGCGAAGTTCGACGTGAACAAGACATCGATCGCCACTTGATCGGCGACCGCGAGAAGAAGGAAAAAGAACAAGCCGCAAAAGACGCGGCTTCAAAGACAGCTCCTGCGGGCGCTGGCGAAATGCCCTTCTGGTGGAAAACAGAAGTCGCTCAGCCCACGAAAGATGGGAAGAAGCTTCCGAAGCCAAATTCCAAAGAAGAACTCTTGAGCCGCGACTTCCAAGTGATCCAAGCCTACAACTACTTGAAGGCTTGGCGCGTGATGGAACGCTTCGGACCGAACGGCGAGCCGATCGCAACTCAGCCGCCGACGGCCCAGAACAGTCCGCCAAAACAGTAACCGACTTTTAAGCCCGCCCCGAAGGCGGGCTTTTCTTCGTAATGGGCACAAGATAAGTCCCGAGCTGCACGATGCGGTCGGGACTTTCTTCTTCTTGGAGCCATCCAATCACTTCATCCTGAAACTTGCGAATGCGGCGAATGAGTTCCGGCATCTTTGCCGAGTTGATCGGAATGTTGATCAAACCAAGCTCGCGATTTTGTTTTTCAGTTAATGGCAGTGCGCGCGCTAACGTTTTCAAGCTCTCCACGTGATAGTTGAACGCAACTAGCTCATTGAATGCGTGACCTGTATCCACAACCGGATCCGATTGAATGTATCTTCCTTTATCCACACGTAAGAACCCAGTCCCTAGAAGCATCGAGAGCGACTGCTCAGCTTCTTCTTCCGTGATGAGTCCGCGAAGCTTTTCGGATATCCATTCACCGGAAGGTTCAAAGTCGGGGAGGAGCACAAGCTCACGTACAAGCATGTGGTACCAACGGCCCACGATGTGAGTAGCCTCTTTCTTCGTGAATTCTTTGGAGACAAGCTCTTTCACCGCACGAAGAGTCTCGGCTTCCGCGAGTTCTCGAGCATCTTCACTCTTCGCATTTTCGAGGATAACCATCGAAACGAAGTAAGTGCGCTCCGCTTCGGTGAGATTTAGCGCTTTGGCTACTCTCGCTGCGAGATCATCCGAAAGATTACGCTTGCCTTGGATAACCAACTGCAAATAGTTCGGGCTACTCACACCGACCATTTGTGAAAAACGGCGGTACGAGAAGCCCGAACGCAGCGACTTCTTGAATTGATAGAAGTCGCCCATGAACTGTCGATAGTCTTTGTACCGCGCGACCTGCGGCCGCGTCGGTTGAGACTCAGGACTCACTACCATCGGCACGCTCCCGAATCGAGGCGAGTCGTTGCGACAAGTGAGTCCACCGCACAATCGGTGTTCGTTCCGACATCGCTGATGATCACGTAACCGCGGCCTTCACCCCAGGTGAGGATGGTTGTGCGAACTTGCTCATTCGTTGCGGTGAAGACTTCGACGCAGGGATCACTGGCTTCTTTCGAAGTCCAATTTGCTGTCGAGTTTTCGAACCACCTTCGAGCTTCATCTCGAGAAAGATTCGCAAATTCAGGGAAGTCGATTCGCAAAGGAAATGCATCAATTCGTTCAAAGGCAGGGTTTACGAAGCCAGGGAGACCTTTAAAAATTGGGGCTCCGCTCATCCGAACGCCTGAGTTCGTGACTGAATTAAGGTTTGCGAATCCTCTAGGGACATCGGCGACAAAACCTTCGTTTGCGTCACCTATGGATGCAGTCCCGACTTTGCCAATCGCATGAGCGTGGAGTCCTTGTAAAAGGACTCCTAAAGTTAGAATGCCTAACACGCTTTTCATGTTAGTCCTCGATTTTCACGAGAGCTCTGACTTCTTCGTTGAGTAATACACCATTGTCAGAATCATCGCTGAGCCGATCAACGGTTGTTAGAATCGTGAGATCCTTCGTGCCGAAGTCTTCAGTTCCTACAAAATTGGGTGTCGCAAAAGTGACTCGCGTTCCTTCTCCACTAACCGCCGTTAAACCGGCACCGAAAGCCTTGAGCGGCACTCTTGTTCCAGGGCGGAAGGGATCAGAGTAATCTCGGATTTGCATGATGTAAGTGTAAAAGCTGATGGTGGCTTTCCCGTTTTTAAGATTCGTTTCGCAGGTCGGGAAAGGAATATCCCAGCGAAAAGAGTCGTTCTCGGAAATCTCAAACACAGGGACATCGCCCGTAAGCTCACAGACCTTTTCTTCTTTGGATTTGAAAGTTCCGTCAGGTTGCTTCTCGGTCCAGACTTTCACCAGCATTGCTTTATATTTCGCAAGTCGAATTGGATCTTTAACGGGAGTGTCCGACCTCTTGGGCACGTTGTTTTGTTTTAGGAAAGGCAGCTTCAAATCCGACGTCGATACTGCCATTGCCGATGATGACATTGAGGCAACCAGTCCCGCCATTAAACAAGTCTTAAGTAGTTTCATTTTCGTATCTCCTGAATTGATTTCTTTAGTTGCTCAAACAAGCGTCGCGACAAACTCAGGATCGCCAGCCAAGCACCAACTGTCAATTTTCAGAATACGAAACTGAAGACATCCAGAATACACCCAGACCAGGGTGAGGAAACTAAATCAATGAGGAAAGTTTGATCTCGCCGTTGGCTTCACCAACCAGAAGTTGTTCACTCACAGCTTGGCTAAAAAGAGTAGAATCAAAACTTTGCTCGAAGATCTGAGTGAGCTTTGCGGCGTGAATTCCTTTTGCCCCGAGCTCTTCAAGCGTCACTCCGCGAGTACGCTTTTCAAGTCGATGACCGTCATCTTGCACGACAAGTGAGGTATGAAAAACGGCAGGCTCACAAGAGGAGCCTTCAAGCCGACCAACCCAAGATTGAATCGCTCGTTGAACTGGTGCTGCCGGAGCAAGATCCGCAGACCGCACAAGAAGATCGTATCCACCATCGTGATCATCGATCGCGCAAGCCCAGTGGTACGCAGGGACAAAAGTAGATTCGTCCGGCACTCCGCTCGCATCGAGGACGTGTCCACTTCGCGCGATGATGAAGTCGTCGCGACCGCTTTCATCATTCATCCGAAAGCGCCAAGCGATCGAATCTGCCGCACGCATTTCTCGTGCGCTCAGTGCGCGACAAACACCGGTGTAAACGGGAGGACGACCATCATGAGGAGCCGAGGCAATTCCGGCTAATGCAGAAGCGACTTCTTTGCGTGAGCAATCGCAGGCATAAATTTGGCTAGACCGCACGCCTTCGATGAACAAGGCCCAATGCCGTGAGCGAAATTCGCTCTGCACGAGCAGCACGTCGGGCACAAGACCCAAAGCCGCCATGTCTTGAAGTTGCTGATCGCGAGCACCAGGCAGGACCCTAGGCGTATCGATGTCTTCGACCCGCACGACCCAAGGGCGTCCCAAGATCTGGGCCCACCGCCAAGAGATCCAAGCGGTACGCAAGTTCCCCAAATGAAAACGCCCCGTCGGAGAAGGGGCGAATCTCACGCCTCCCGTCCGCGGGGCTTTTTTCGAAGAACTAGATGAGGCGTTTGCGTTTGTCTTCGACATCGTCGTCAACGCCTCACTTGAGCCAATTACTGCCAAATTATTGTTGGTTGGCTTCGTTCTCTTTTTCGATCTCTTCTTTGCTAACTTCTTGAACGTTAGCTTTCGAGATCAAGTAATCGAGGACTTTCTCTTCCGTCACTTGGTAAGCGAGGCGAGCCTTGCGATCTTGCTCGTTATAGAACTCGAGAAGACGGCTCATCTCGATGCCCGTCTGAGCTGCGTACTCTTTCAACTTTACGTCGATGTCCGAAGAAGTCGCGCGCAAGTTCTTCTCCGCCGCAAGCTTATCGATCAAGAAGCTCGATTGAATCATGTACGAAGCTGTTTGTTCGAAGTCAGCGTCCCACTTGTCTTTGTAGTCGCCGAACTGATCAGCGCCCATGCCTTGTTGTTGCATGCGTTTTTGGAAGTCCTCAACGAGGGCCTTCTTCTGTTCCGCCATTAAAGCTTTGGGAACTTGAACGGGGTTCTTCTCAACGAGAACGCGCATCAAGCGATTCTTGAGTTCGTCTTGAATGCGTTTGCCTTCGCGTTGTTCGAAGTCTTCGCGAATGGCCGTTTTGAGTGCCTCGAGGTTATCGTACTGACCCAAACCTTTCGCGAACTCATCGTTCAACTCAGGCAATACTTTTTTCTTGAGCGACTTCAAAGTGACTTTGAACTCAGCGGCTTTTCCAGAGAGTTCAGGAGCGTGGTAAGGCTCAGGGAAATTTACTTTTACTGTCGTAGTGACGCCCGGGCGCATGCCGGCAACGCCTTCTTCGAAACCAGGGATGAACGAGTTGCTGCCGAGCTCAAGCTCGTGGTTCTCGCCTTGACCACCAGGAAGCGGAGCGCCGTCAACGAAACCTTCGAAATCGATCACCGCAACGTCGCCCATTTGTGCGGGACGATCTTCGAGAACGGGGGTCGCTTCAGCGCGACCTTTGCGGATGTCTTCGAGCGTGTCGTTGATCATCTTTTCGGTAACTTCGAATTTTTCTTTCTTAACAGGAAGACCTTCCACTTGATGGAGAGTCACTTCCGGGCGTACTTCGAATTCAGCGGTGAAGGCGAAGTCTTTATCGTCTTCCATCGGATCGAATTCGATCGTCGGGAAGCTGATAGGATCGAGCGAATGCTCTCGTAGAGCCGTCGCGTAGTTAGCTTGGATGATGTCTTGGATGACGTCTTGTTTGAGGCGTTCACCATAAATCGAACGGATTGTTGTCAGGGGGGCTTTGCCTTTGCGGAAGCCTTTCACCTGAACGCTCTTTTGAACGCTAGAGAGCGCGCGCTGAAACGCAGCTTGTACTTCAGCAGCAGGAACTTCAATATTGAGCTTGCGCTCCAAAGGCGACGTCGTTTCGAGATTCGACTTCATCTCAACTCCTCAGGGGAATACGGGTCCAGAGACACGAAAAAGTAGCACCCAGAAACGGTGCATAACAATGCTTAAAAAAGTGTGGCGATACTAGGAGACAAATGCCTCAAAATCAAGCTCGCTGGGCCGACAAGAGGATTCTATTTGTTTCTGGCAAAGGGGGCGTCGGCAAGTCGCTTGTTGCCGCAGCCATCGCTCAAGAGCAAGCCCGCGCGGGTCGCAAAGTTCTCCTCGTCGAAATCGGCGATACTAGCTACTACAAAGACTTCTGGGGCTTACCGGCCGTCTCCCATGAACCGATCCCGCTCAAGCAGGGGTTTGATTTAGCGTTGTGGAGCGGGGAGAGCTGCCTCAGAGAGTACGTCCTTCACTACCTGAAACTTGAGAAGCTTTATCATTTGTTTTTCGAGAACAAGGTCATGCGCTCGCTGATTAACGTGGCACCTGGGCTCAACGAGATCGCGATTCTCGGGAAGATCACGAGCGGGATCCGCAGAGTCGGCCCTCCCTTAAACTATGATCTGATCGTGGTCGATTCATATGCGACCGGTCACGCGATGGCTCTTCTGCAAGCTCCGAAAGGAATGATGGAAGCCATTAAATTCGGACCCATGGGTCACCATAGCCGTGAGATGGAAGCCGTCGTTCAAAACCCGAAGCTCACGGGCTACATTGTCGTCACTCTCTTAGAAGAAATGCCCGTCGTTGAAACACTTGAGTTCAACGAACAGCTCAAACGCGAAATGGGAGTCGAGGCAGACGTTGTCGGCAACAAGTTCATAGAAGAGCCGGCCTCATTAGAAGACCTCGACAAAATGTCGCAGCAGAACACCGGAGGCCTGGGTGATTTTGCCAAATACCTCAAATCAATTGGCGAGCGCCAGGCAGAGTTTCTCGGCAAACTCAAAAGTTTGTCTAAGAACGTTTCCGTTGTTCCTCTGATTTTTTCAAACGACCCGAGTCAGCTCGTTGCGGGAGCAGAGGAGGCCTTACGTCAGGCTTAGATCCCATCCTCAAAGACAGTCGCGTGATCGTGTGCGCAGGGAGTGGCGGCGTAGGTAAAACAACCTGTGCGGCCGCGATCGGCGTTCGTGCTGCTCAGCTCGGACTTCGCGTTTTGGTTCTAACGGTTGATCCCGCGAAACGATTGGCTACGGCACTTGGCCTTGATCTCAAAGATGCGAGCGAAAAACGAGTTGCGCTTGCGGATGCGTCGGGAACATTGACGGCAGCCGTTCTCGACTCGAAGAAGATTTTCGATCAGTTTATCCAATCGCATGCGAGCGGTGCGGAGATCGTCAACCGCATCATGAAAAACCGTCTTTACCAGCAGCTCTCAACAACGCTTGCGGGGTCGCAAGAGTTCACGGCTTTGGAACGACTTCTTCAAGCCACCGAATCTGGTGCATACGACCTCGTTGTGCTCGATACGCCACCAACAAAGCATGCGATGGATTTTCTCACGGCTCCCCATCGCATCAATGCGCTCTTTCAAGACGCAGTTACGAAGTGGTTCATGGGGAGTGGTGAAAAGTCGGGCGGCTTTTTTTCTAATCTCGTGAGTCGCGGAACGCGCGTTGCTCTTAAGTCCCTCGAGCTGTTGACTGGCGGCGCTTTTATCGAAGAGCTCGTCGATTTCTTCGCGGCTATGCGATCGATCCAATCGGTTCTTCGAGACCGCAGTCAGAAGGTCCATCAACTTCTCACGGGAGCTTCGGCACGCTTCATCGTCGTCACGAGCTTCGATGCCGCTAAACTCCAAGAAGCTAAGTATCTTCAGGGTGAGTTGGATCGACTTGGCTACCATCTTAAAGGTGTGGTGATTAACCGGGCGTTCCCGATCGATTTGCCTACGGATGTTGCAGATCCCTCCCCACAAGTGGGAGCTGAAACGTACGACAAGGTCCTGAACTTTTATAAGCGGTTCAAAGAGTACCACTCCTTCCGGTACAATCTTTATGACGAGTTCTCGCGCGGTTTGGAAAAAGCGAGAGTGAATGTCGTGCGAGTGCCGGAGTACCAGCGTGACATCTACGGCCTCAACGATCTGGAGGCGCTCGCGCAAGTTCTCGGTCGCTAAGGAGGGGTGCGAATGGTGATTGCTACTTTTCGCAGGCAGGGATTTGTTTCAATCGTAGCGTTGTTGATGATGGCGGTCATCGCTACGTCGGTTTCGGGTTGCAAGACCGCGCGAAAGAGCGTGATCCGGGCAGCCCAGTCTCTCAAGATTATCGAGCACACAACTTATCGCCCGCCGCATGAGGCTCCCGATATCTACCGCCGAGGAGTCGCGACACTAAACAAAGCCGAGTTTGCTGAAGCTCTCTCTATCTTCGATCAGTTCTTGCAAGACGAGCCCGCATCGTCGTGGACGCAGGCGGCAACATTGAACTCAGGTCGCGCACTCGAAGGACTCGGTCGTTGGGGAGAAGCCGGCGAACGTTACCGAAGAGTCATTCTCGCTTGCGAAGGTATAGCGCCGAAGCTTCAGGCCGTTGCGCTCTACCGGTTGTCCTTCGTGCACGAAGCTCAAGGCGAAGACCAAAAAACCGTTGCGACCCTGAATGATCTTTTGAATCGACAATCGCAGCTTCCGCCGGAGATCGCACGCGCCGAGTTGCCCGCGAGGCTCGCGGCAGCTTACGCACGAGTCGGCAATTTCGAACGTGCTATGGAATTCTACCAAAAGGCAGAAACGGCGATCGTGCAGCTCAAGCGTGCCGCTCAAGAAAACAAGCAAGGCAGGCAAGAGGAAGAAGTTCCCGAGTGGCTACCTCGTACGCTCTATTTCATGGGAACGATGGCGACTCGTCGTGCCGATTGGTCTGCGTTTGAAACAGAGCTGCGGCCACTAGCGCGCGGGCAAAAGTATCTTCTTCAATCAGCTGAACTTGGTGAAAATCCTTGGTCAGATCGGGCCGCGCAAGATCTGATGACGACGTACAACGAACTTTGGCTTGCGGTTCAGAATCCGCCAGCACCTCAAGAGACGGATCCACTCCTCGCAAAACGCGCGATCCAAAACAAACAATGGGACCGGAGCGCCCTCGTGCTTGAGCACTTGCAAGAGCTTAAGTCTCGTCTTGCGCCCGAGACGCGCGCCCAAGAAAACGAGACGACCAAGAAAATCGCTGGCTTCATTGCGGATCTCGAAAAGAAGATCTGGAACCTTCTCGGTGAGCGACCTGCGGGTGAGGGTCTAACGGCCGAAGCGCTCGAAAGAAAACGACGCGTGCGCGGTCGCGTGGTTTCGCCGGATAGTTCTCTCGAAAAGAAATTTCTCGAAGGTGCTCGCAAACAATTGCCCACGGACGATCCCAACATATGAATACATTCTTCAGTGAATTTACCACAGGCTTGCTTGCTCCCTGGCGTGGAACGGAACTCATTCTCTCCAAGCCTCGAGTCTTGCGATTTGCGATTCTTCCTTTCATCATCACGACGATCGTCTTTCTTGCTGGACTCGGTTGGGGGTTTAGTCTGCTTGCCGGTTGGATTCCGAGCATCGCGACGATGATGATGGGATGGTTCGGCATGGATCCCACAAGCTTCGGTTCGACGTTTCTCTATTGGACGATCATCATCGCAGCTTGGCCATTTGCACTCTTTGCCCTCGTCTATTTTTTGTTTCTCTTGGCTCGACTCATCGCTGCACCTTTCTACGCGTTGCTTGCCGAGCAAGTGCTGATCGAAACAGGTGCTCTGGCTGATCGGCCCTTTCAATTCGGTGAGTGGCTGCGAGTGAATGCTCGTTTATTCGGCGTCGCTCTCGTCAAAGTCGGGTTTTTTGCCTTAATCGGAATCGTTTTGTTCATTCTCTCTTTCATTCCGGGCCTTGGACTTTTGACAGGGTTTGGATTCCTTTTGATCGCGGCTTACGACATCATCGATATTTCTCTCGAAGCTCTGCAATTGGGATTTCGTCAGAGATTTCAGTTCTTTCGGGCTCGCATGCCGGCGTTCTTAGGATTCGCTTGCGTGCTCGGCCTTGTCTTTTTGGTTCCCGGCCTCAACTTCTTCCTGTTCCCAGCAGCGGTGGCAGGTGGCAGTGATGTGGTTCGGCGTTTGAAAAACGTAGAACCCATTGCTGGCGCAAACGCACAGAAGAGGTTGGACTAGTTCCAACGGATTCACGATGGACGTCGACGAATGAAAACATGATTGGTCGACTTCTTCGTGAGAGGATTTTACGAAGATGTTCGTAGTTGAGCGCGGAGATCGCGCTCAAGTTTGGGCGAGCCCCGCGCTCGAGTGCTAAGAGAGAGCCCAGAGAGAGCCCCAGAGAGAGCCAGGAGTGACCATGGTACAAGATCAAATTCACAAACAAATCGTCCTCAACCTCGAGAAGATCGAGGCCTGGTTCCGCGAGATTCGCAAAGAAGTCGATGTCCCGATCTATTCAAGCTACGACATCCGCGATTCCGGCTACAAAGTAGCCAACGTTGACGCGAACATTTATCCGGCGGGCTTCAATAACATCTGCCCTACCGATCGCGAGAACGCAGGACCTCTCATGCAGTCCTACGTTGAGCGCCACTACGGTCCCCAAACAAAACGTATTTTGATCCTCACCGAAGAGCACACGAACAATCCGTACTACTGGGATAACATTTCAGCACTCCGTCGAATCATGACTGACGCTGGTCTCGAGGTGAAACTCGCGGTTCCACGCGCGCAGAACCAAGATATCTTCACGATGAACAGCGCTTCGTACGGTCCCGTTGAAGTTCACGGAGCCGTCATCGAGAACGGTCATGTCTCTGTCTCGGGTTTCAAGCCTGATCTGGTTGTGAGCAACAATGACTTTTCGGAATTTTACGAAGAGTGGGGACCCTCGATCGACAATCCGATGAATCCTCCGCGCGAGCTCGGATGGTACCAGCGCAAAAAAAGCACTTACTTCAAGCATTACAATCAGCTCAGCACGGAGTTTGCGAAGCTCATCGATGTTGATCCGTTTCTTCTCACGGTTGAAACCGAACTCTTCCAAGAATTCGACATCTCGGATGATCGAAGCCGCGATGCTCTCGCCGAGCGAGTCGACGCGATGGTTGCGCGCTTGAAAAGCGAATACGAAAAGCGCGGCATCAAGGAAGAGCCTTTTGTTTTCGTGAAAAACAACGCCGGCACCTACGGTCTAGGCGTAATGCGGGTCACTTCGGGTGCAGACATCAAGGCGCTGAACTACAAAACACGCAAGAAGATGAAGGCCGCAAAAGGTGGCCGCGAGATTCAGGAAGTCATCATCCAAGAAGGCATCCGTTCCGTCGTGCGCGTCGAAGAGAACATCACAGCCGAGCCAACTCTTTATCTTCTCGGTTGCCAGTTGGCTGGCGGATTCCTCCGCACGCACAAAGAAAAAGACGAAACAGAGAGCTTGAATAGCCCCGGAGCTGTTTACAAACGTCTATGTGTTTCAGACCTTCGTGTTTCGGTGGAGGGTCATCCGCTTGAAAACGTGTACGGGTGGAACGCGAAGCTCGGTCTTCTCGCCATTGGTCGCGAAAGTGCGGAGATGGGCGTGAAGTATCTCGGCCATACACGCTGGGAGAGCTGCGAACCGCAACGTGCGATCGGGACGTAAGTCTTATTCGTACCGTTCTACGTCAGGTTTAAGGTGAATCGCTCCGATTAGAGATTAAGAAGGTCAGTGGATCTTCGTGTCATCAAAGGAGATTGAGGTCGTCATGACTCGTCTAGGATTCATCAGCTCTGTCGCATTCTTCGCGATCACGATCAGCGCCGGCTACTTTGCTGGCGGTAGTTCGTGGAAGGGCGTGATCTATCTGTCTGACGGTTCGATCCTCGGTAAATCCCGCAATCCCGCTGCCATCAAGCGTGAGCTCGATTTCTCCAAGCTCGACGGTGTTGAGCTGATAACAGCTTCGCAAAAGCGCCTCGTGACGGCAGCTCGCGTGATTCCCAAGCCAGACATGGTTGGGGTGGAACTCGGCCATTTCGTCACTCGCGATGCGGAAGGCCAGCGTCGACTTGCCTGCGATGCCTTCTTCAATCGCCTCACTTTGCGCTTTGAAGCTGAAGGCATCGCATCGGCCGGGGAGAAGACGTTGATGGAAATCGACGCTCCCTGCAGAACTTCATCAAACGACATCTCGAGCATCGAACCTGTTTGGATTCCGGTCGCGAAGATCTTCGCTGAGCGCCCCAAGAGTCAGAGCCTCGATTTCCAAGATGGCGTGACTTACAAGTTTGAGAATCTAAGCGGAGTCTGGCCGGTTCGCTGGAGCCTTCAATCCGTTCGCCTCTACAACAGCCAAGACAGCGCGCGGGTCGTGAACATCACGTCGCGTGACATGCGCGCCATCCGTCCGAAGCCTTTCGTACTGAACTGGCTCGAGGCGAAGAAGTAGGTACCACTTTCCTTTTGCAGAAGCAGTGCGCCAGCCCGCCGAGCTCCACAAACCAAAAAAAAGACCCGTCTTTCGACGAGTCTTTTCTAAATTCAAGCCTTCGAAGAAGCTTCTACTCTTGCGCCATTGCGATCTGCACGAACGTGCGAACCATCGCGCCGCTCGCACCTTTGCGCGGGCAGTAGTTGAGGCGATCGCCAACGTGCCAAGCAGTACCTGCTACGTCGAAATGCGCCCAAGGGATTTCGCTATCAACGAACTGCTCAAGGAAAGCCGCCGCCGTTGCCGAGCCCGCACCTTTCGAGCTACTCGTGTTCGAGAGATCGCCGTACGTGCCACGCATGTCTTTCACGTGGTAATCGGTGAGCGGCATGCGCCAAACAAGTTCGCCACTTGCGTCCGAAGCTTCTTGGATTTTTTCTGCCAGCTTGTCGTTACGAGTGAAGAAGCCCGTGTGCGTATTGCCAAGAGCGATGACCATCGCACCCGTCAAAGTCGCCGCATCCAGGATCATCGCAGGTTCCTGCTCACATGCGTAAACAAGCGCATCCGCAAGGATCAAGCGACCTTCGGCATCCGTGTTGTTTACTTCGATCGTTTTACCGTTACGAGCCGTAACGATGTCGCCAGGCTTGTTCGCCGAAGGACCCGGCATGTTCTCAGTCGCCGGAACAAACGCGATGGCGTTTACCTTCAACTTCAAACGAGCGATCGCGAGCATCGTTGCGATAACGGATGCGCCACCGCACATGTCGTACTTCATCTCTTCCATGCCGGCCGACGGCTTAATGCTGATGCCGCCGGAGTCGAACGTGAGGCCTTTACCTACGTAGCAAATCGGACGCTTCGAACCACCAGCTCCGTTGTACTCCATGATGATGAACTTCGGCTCTTGCGAGCTACCGAGCGAAACGCTCAAGAACGAACCCATTTTTTCTTGCTTGATGCGGGCGCGATCCCAAACGTTAACTTTGAGTTTCGTGCCTTTCGCGGCTTTCACAGTCTCTTCCGCAAGAATCGTCGGAGTCATGCGGTTGCCGGGGCGATCGCCTAACCAGCGGGAGAAGTTCACGCACTCAGCGAGAATTGTTCCGACTTCGACACCGTGGTCGTAAGGCTTAGCTTTGAGCGAGCTGACGATCGAAATTGTTTGAACCGATGACGGATCTTTCTTCTCTTTGTACTCGACGAAAGCGTAATCCGCGAGGAGCGCGCCTTCCGTCAAAGCTTGAACCGCTTGATCCGCGCTCAAGCTGTTGTGCGGGAGAGAGTCGAGTGCCAACGCGACCGATTTCACCTTTTGCGCTTTCAGCGCACTCACCATTGCAGCGGCCGCTTGGCGAAGATTTTCGTGATCGAGAGCTTTCGTGTCTCCGAGGCCAACCGTCAGAAGGTGACGAGCGCCTGCAAGCGCGGCGTCTCGGAAGAAGACGGTTTCATTTTTTCCGCCAGAGAGTGCGCCTTCGTCGATCGCGGTTTGCACTTTCGCTTGGATCGCTTTAGTTCCGCCCTCGACGTAAGCCTTGGACGAACTGGGCTTGTCGGTCTTTTTACCGTCTTTGGTTTTTGAGTTATTCTTCCCCTCTGGTTTTTGGCCGACGAAAACGACTAAAGCGTCGGCGCCGAGATTCTCAAGCGGGGATTTCCTAGTTTCGATTTTCATTCAGAGCTCCATCAGAGCGGTTGCGCGAGGCATTAAGTACCGGTTCGAAGTTGTGAAGAGAAGTACATGGCGTATCACAACGAGCAGCGGGCGGGAAAGCGAATTTCCCGCCTTTAAGTCCGCTCTCGAAACGCCGACAAGACCTTGTCAACTTGAAAAGAGTTACGACATTATCAGGAGCGCCAAAAGCCTAAAGCTTCTCAGCAGTAATGCTAGCTAGAGGCAGACAAAGCGGATGGCGCTTCGAAGTGTGCGAGACCGCGGGTTGTGATCCGAGTTGTGTTGACCGGATCACAAAGCGAACCAGACGAAGGTGGCGCGCGCGGCCGCGGATGTCAAAACTCTGCGAAAGCGAAAGAAAAAGCGCGCGACGAGCACGCGACGGAAGTAAACTAGGATTGAGAAAGCAACGAGGACTCGGACGCGAAAGCGCAAGTCTCTAAAAAAGAAACAGAGACAAAGAAGCGCCGCGAACCAGAGCCGTAGAGAGGAACACCTGTGCCGTTGATCCCGATAGTCGTCGAGCAAACTTCCCGTGGTGAGAGAAGCTATGATATCTACTCGCGCCTCCTGAAGGACCGGATCATCATGATCGGAACTCCGATCACGGATGACGTTGCGAACATCGCGATCGCGCAGATGTTATTCCTTGAAGCCGACAACCCGGACAAAGACATTCAAATTTACATCAACTCGCCTGGTGGCTCGGTCACTGCGGGTTTAGGTATCTACGATATAATGCAGTTCGTTAAGTGTGACGTTGCGACATTTTGTATCGGCATGGCGGCCAGTATGGGATCACTGCTTCTCGCGGCTGGTACCAAGGGGAAACGGTATGTTCTCCCGCACGCGCGTGTTATGATCCACCAGCCGCACATCATGGGCGGTTTGTCTGGCCAAGCGAGCGACATCGAGATCCAGGCGCGCGAGATGATCAACACGAAAAAACGCCTGACCGAGATCTACGCGAATCACACCGGTAAAGACTTCGACTTCTTGAGCAACAGCATGGACCGGGACTACTTCATGAGCGCCGAAGAGGCGAAGGAGTTCGGTCTGGTCGACGAAGTGGTGAAATTCCGTAAGCGGGCCGCTAACAACAAGTGATCTGACAGCCCAAGGAAATTGGGCGCAAAAGGAATGACGGCATGAACAGAAAAGAAACGACTTCGGGCCTTCTCCGCTGCAGCTTCTGCGGTAAAAGCCAGAACGAAGTAAAAAAGTTGATTGCGGGCCCCGGCGTCTACATCTGCGATGAATGCATCGAGCTCTGCAACGACATCATCGCCGAAGAGCGCGAGCGCGAAGAGAGCACAAAAGCGACTCTCAAAGTACCGCGCCCCGTGGATATCAAGTCGCATCTCGACGACTACGTGATCGGCCAAGACCGCGCGAAGAAAGCTCTCGCCGTCGCCGTACACAACCACTACAAGCGCATCAACTCGATCGGCAATACGAAGAAAGACGAAGTCGAACTGCAGAAGTCGAACATCTTGCTCATCGGACCAACTGGCTCCGGCAAGACGCTCCTTGCGCAGACGATCGCTCGTATCTTGAACGTTCCGTTCGCGATGGCCGATGCAACGACTCTCACGGAAGCCGGTTACGT
>SXGS01097363.1_pt1 | contig 26975 bp, 28 predicted proteins | sample 3174681 | NCBI WGS metagenome assembly SXGS01 (sample SAMN11356861, study PRJNA531348) | freshwater metagenome | isolation source: freshwater sample F1-80 | place: China: Fuxian Lake, Yuxi | collected 2017-12-25 | reverse complement strand
GCCCCAGCAAGTAAGCCAATTACGACAGCTGCCCATGGCGCCACAAATGCACACGCAGGTGTGATTGCAACTAAACCAGATATAGCACCAGATGCCACACCTAATGAAGTTGGATGACCATCTCGAATTTTTTCAACCAACAACCAGCCAAGTGCTGCTGCTGCAGTTGCTACTTGAGTATTTAATAAAGCAATAGCTGCAACACCATTTGCGCCCAGCGCTGACCCAGCGTTAAAACCAAACCAACCAAACCACAAAAGCCCAGCGCCAATTAAAACTAATGGCAATGAGTGAGGTCGCATCGACTCACGTCGCCACCCAACTCGCCTACCCAAAATAATCGCCATGGCTAATCCAGCAGCACCAGCATTAATATGAACTGCGGTTCCGCCGGCAAAATCTTGGACACCACGAGCAGCTAAGAATCCAGCACCGGTAACGGTATCGCCAACCTTGTCACCAAATGCGAATACCCAGTGCGCGACTGGGAAATAGACCACGGTCACCCAAATGGTTACGAAAACTGCCCATGCAGTAAACTTTGTACGATCTGCAATTGCGCCAGAGATAAGGGCTGGTGTGATAATTGCAAACATCAATTGAAATGCTGCGAATGCTAACAATGGAATTGGATATACCCCACCATTGTTAGTTAACTCATTTACCGCACTTCCCAATCCTGACAATGAGATTGCGCCATACCATTGTGAATTTGCCTCATAACCAAAAGCTAGTTTGAAGCCATAAATAACCCAAAGCACACTAACGATGCCAATAGTTACCATAGACATCAACATCATATTTAAAACACTCTTTGCTCTAACCATGCCACCGTAAAAAAGTGCCAAACCTGGTGTCATTAAAAGCACTAATGCGGTGCTGGCTAGTACCCAAGCGGTATCACCAGCATTTAAAACTACCTCTGACATTTATTCTCCAATTTTTTATTAACCCTGAATAAATATGGGAAACCTCGTCATTGAGATGGGACAACTATGCATAGGGCGGGTTAAAACAGGCGTCCTTTAAGGTTTCATTCTGATGACAGTTTGATCCCTTATGTTAAAAGTATGTGACTTAGCCAAATAAAGCCTGGATGTACCGATCTGGGTCAAAGGGGGCAAGATCTGATATCTGCTCACCTGCTGCAACAAACTTGATAGGCAGTCCGCTCTCCTTTTCGATCGCCAGCGCCACCCCTCCTTTAGCTGATCCATCTAATTTGGTAATAATTAATCCGGTGATCCCCACCGACTCAATAAATACCTTCGCCTGATTCATTCCGTTTTGACCAGTCGTGGCATCAATTACTAACAAAATCTCATCTACTGAAGATTGCTTTTCGATTACTTTTATTACCTTACCCAACTCCGCCATCAAATTTTGCTTAGTATGCAATCGGCCAGCGGTATCAACAATTAAATAATCAAAATTCCCCTCTTTGGCTTTTGTGACCGCAGAAAATGCCACAGAGGCTGGATCACTATTGACTGACCCAATAACTACTTCAGTTTTAATCCGCTCAGCCCAAGTTTGCAACTGATCCGTAGCAGCAGCACGGAATGTGTCTGCAGCGGCTAACAAAACAGTATTTCCATTATTTTTCAGTACACTGGCAATCTTCGCTGCTGAGGTAGTTTTTCCTGTCCCATTTACGCCAACAATTAACATTGTTTTTAAGGAATTTCCCCCAGTTATTAACCTGCGATCTTTTTTGCTCAACCAAGTTAAAATCACCTGAGTAATTGCAGTTTTTGCATCCTCTGGTTTGACTGACTTAGCGGTCGTAATAACCTGATCTGCTAATTTTACTCCCAGATCTGCAGCGATAAAATTAGTTCTTATTTCACCCCACTCTTGATCGGTTATTGCACCAGAACGGAGAGCAGTAAATAAACGTGTAAATAAACTCATTTACTTCTTAAGAAACTGCATCAACTTCTCGTATGCGCTGGGAGATAACCTCACTCACACCATCACCGCGCATAGTCACACCATATAATGCATCTGCAATCTCCATAGTGCGCTTTTGATGCGTAATAATTATTAATTGGGATTTTTCGCGCAATTCTTCAAACACTCCAAGTAGTCTTCCTAAGTTTGTGTCATCTAAAGCAGCTTCAACCTCATCCATAACATAAAATGGAGATGGTCGGGCCTTAAAGATGGCAATTAATAAGGCAACTGCGACCAAGGAGCGTTCACCTCCAGAGAGCAACGACAACCGCTTAACTCGCTTTCCAGGAGGACGGGCTTCAACATCAATTCCTGTGGTCAACATGTCAGATGGATTTGTGAGAATTAACTTTCCATCACCACCAGGAAATAGCCTTGCAAAAACTAACTCAAATTCCCGCGCAGTATCCTCATAAGCTTGAGTGAAAATCTGTTGAACTCGATCATCAACCTCTTTGATGATATCTAGCAGATCTTTCTTAGTCTTCTTCAGATCCTCTAACTGTTCAGCAAGATAGCGCAATCTCTCTTCCAGCGATGAGTACTCTTCCAGCGCTAATGGATTGATTTTTCCAAGTACAGCTAATGAGCGTTCTGCTTGAGAAAGTCTTTTCTCTTGTTGGTCTCTTCGATATGGAATCAAATCTCCAGGAACAAACTCTCCTTGCTCGTTTTCATAAAATGTTGGCACATCATTGCTTGGTCCATATTCATTAAGCAGGGTGGTTACATCAATTCCAAGCTCCTCCACCGCCTTCATCTCCATTTGTTCAATCCTAAGTCGCTGTTCAGCACGAGTAATCTCATCTTTGTGAACACTGGAGGTTAGTTTTTCTAACTCACTTGCTAACTCTCTGCTGATCGTGCGCAAACTTAGAGTTTCACCTTCGCGCTCAGATCTTGATGTTTCTAACCTAGCCCGTTCAGATCCAGCACGTGAAATTGATGATTCAATTTGAATTAATGCTTCATATGCAGTGTCGGCAATCTGCTGCGCGGTTATCGCAGCCTGGGCACGATTTTCTCGCCTTGAAATTGATTTTGAGGCGGCATCTATCTCAGCCTTTGCCTGATTCTCTAATGCTAAAGCTCGTTGTGCGATTGCATCTTTGCGCTCTTCAATCGTGCGTAAATTAAGCCGTGCCTCGACCTCTTTAGATCTGGCACCTGATACTTGCGATCTTAAATCTTCTAGGTGTGTTAAATCTGGCTCAATGGGAGTTTGGTGAGATTCAAATTGCGCTATCGCCGCAGCTAAATCTCTCTCATCAAATGTACGTTGCTCACTTGCTGCCTCCAAAGTGGAGATAAGACGATCAACCTCTTCGCTAGTGTTTTTTACATTTTGGCCGGCAATCGCTAATTGTTCTGCTAGCCCGGTCATTGCAGCATCTGAATCATTGAGCTTTGATAGCGCCAACTCATAACTCTTGTTCACGGCATTGAAACGATCTTGGGCGGTATTTAGCTCAAATTTAATTCGATCACAATCCGCGGATACTTTTGCGACCTCCACCTCACAATTTGAGGTAAGAACTGCGATCTTTTCAATTAGGTCTGCACTCCCGGAGGATGCCACCAAATCTGTTATCTCCTTAAAAGCAGTCAATCGACCAAGAGATCCAGCTCGTAATTTCTCAGTTGACTGCAGCTTTTCAGCTAAAACCTTTAACTCACCTTCAGCTGCTTTTAACTCTATTTTTAATTTATTAAATAACCCATCTAGGCCTGGCTCTGAAGCAGTCAGTGAAGATATTTGAGTTTCAATTACTGCAAAACCTTCACGGTAGCCTTTTAATCGATCTTCGGCAGAATTTTTAGCAGTTGTTAAACGACTGATCTCACCATTAGTTGCATCAATTCTGGAACGAAGACCATTTATGTGACCTTCTTGCCTTGCAGTTCCTTCGCGTTGATCTGCAATAGCTCGCAGTGATGCTGAAACTGCATTTTCTTCCAAAGCAAGTTGATCTTCAATAGCTTTTAAAGAGTTTGAATCAAGATGTAACTGCTCTTGTGAAATCTTTACCTGTGCAAAAAGTGCAGACTCTTCTTTTCTCAGCGATAGTGCTTCTTCTTCCAAGGCTTTTGGATCTCTACCAGTTGCCTTTGCCTCCTCCGCCTCTTCTGTTAAAAATCTTGCTCGCTCAGAGGCTAGATTCTGCACACCTCTTATTTGTTCTCGCTGCGCTGTCAAGCGATAGAAATTTTCCTGTGCTGCGATTAATTGTGGATTCTCACTCGCAGCAATTGCATCTAATTCAATTTCGCGGTTTCTTGCTGTGTTTAATTCTCGTTCTACCTGTTCTTTGCGCTCACGCAGCACATTCTCATCTGCAACTTCCACCTGCATCTCAGATCGCATGCGAGTTAGATCATCTGCTAGCAATCGAAGTTTGGCATCCCTGACATCTGACTGAATTACTGATGCCTTACGAGCAACCTCAGCTTGCTTACCCAATGGCCGCAGTTGTCGACGAAGCTCAACAGTTAGATCCTGGATTCTGGCTAGATTTGTTTGCATGGAATCCAATTTGCGCAACGCCTTCTCTTTACGTTTACGATGCTTCAAAACACCAGCAGCCTCTTCAATAAAAGATCTGCGCTCCTCCGGATTTGCCAGCAAGATTGCATCTAGTTGCCCTTGCCCAACAATTACATGCATTTCACGACCAATACCGCTATCACTTAACAACTCTTGAATGTCTAGTAGGCGTGTTGTCTCACCATTTAGTAAATATTCAGAGGCACCATTTCTAAATAAAACGCGAGTTATCGTCACTTCGGAAAAATCAATTGGTAGTGCACCATCGGTATTATCAATAGTGACTGAAACTTCAGAGCGACCAAGTGGGGCTCTGCCTGAAGTGCCAGCAAAAATTACATCCTCCATTTTGCCACCACGCAATGATTTTGCGCCTTGCTCTCCTAATACCCAAGAGAGTGCATCTACGACATTTGACTTACCAGATCCATTCGGGCCAACAACACAAGTAATGCCCTGCTCAAAATTTAAAGTAGTGGAGGAGGCAAAGGATTTGAACCCTTTCAGGTTCATACTCTTTAGATACACAGTTCACCCCTCATAGGCGCAAACCTATCTAAAAATCTGTCAGATTTGGCTTTACCTACCGTTGGCAACACGGACAAAAATGGGAGGATCTATTCGCAAAGGCGATTCTACGGATAGCAGTGGCACATCTTGAACATGGTTGCCCTTCACGACCGTAAACGCTCAAAGAGCGCGAAAAGTAACCACTCTCTCCATTAACATTTTTATATTGCTCATCAAATGATGTACCACCAGCCTTAATTGCACTTTTCATAACCAATACCGTACTTGTAATTACTTTTTTAATCTCCCCTTCAGATAAATCTTCACAGATTATCTCTGGGTGAATTCTCGCCCGCCACAATCCTTCATCGGCATAGATGTTTCCAATACCACTCACCACTGTTTGAGCAAGGAGGGCTGGTTTGATAGCTGTTTTCTTTTGCTTTATTTTTGATACTACCTGCTTAATATCAAACTCTTTTGCAAATGGATCAAGTGCAATGTGTGCAACACAGGTTGGAACGCCATCAGATTGCTGCTCTACGGATAGCCAGCCAAAGGTGCGCTGATCAATAAATCTAATTTCATCCCTAATCTTTCTTAAACCGGTGCCATTACTTAATCCCAACCTGGCTCGTAAATGTGGTTGTTTTGTAGCTAGAGTTGGCTGTACTAGTAATCGACCGCTCATTCCTAAATGCGCAACTAGTGTTAATTCTCGATTCAACTCAAACCAAAGAAACTTACCCCTGCGGTTTATGGCCATAATTTTTGCGCCATTTACTGCAGATAATGCAGCAATCGAACTGGATTTTATTGCCCTGGGGTGGAAACTTTCTGCCTCACAAATAATTTTTCCAAGTACATATTTTTCAAGCCCACTTCGAACTGTTTCAACCTCAGGAAGCTCTGGCATTTCTGGGTGAAACTATTATTTCTTTTTACTTCTACTACTTAAGAGATCATAAGCAAGCTTTGCTGCTGCTTGCTCAGCTTCACGTTTACTTTTTCCTTCACCATTAGGAAACTTTTCACTACTGACCATCACAGTGGCAACAAAGCTTTTATCGTGATCTGGTCCTGATTCAGTAATTTCATACTCTGGTGATGATAAATTTAAATCTGAGGTCAACGCCTGCAGCGCAGTTTTGCTATCAAGGCTGGCACCCATGTCAGATGCCAAGGTAAGTGCTGGCTTTATCCACTCTAAAACTATCTCAGCGGTTTTTGCATAACCGTGCTGGATATAAATTGCACCAACTAATGCTTCAAGCGAATCTGCCAGAATAGAATTCTTATCTCGTCCGTTAGTGGCTTCCTCACCCTTACCTATTCGAAGATGCTCACCTAGTTTTATATCTCGAGCTATTTGGGCCAGTGCTCTCATGTTTACAACACCAGATCTAAGTGGACTTAATCTACTCTCATCTAAATTGGGAAACTGTTTATAAAGTTCATCGGTGACAACTAGTCCTAATACTGAATCGCCCAAAAACTCTAATCGTTCATTTGTTGGAATACCGCCGGCTTCGTAAGAAAAAGAACGGTGGGTTAATGCAAGTTCCAGCAACTCATCCTTAACCAAAATTCTGAGTCGCTCGGTTAGGCTTGAATACAGATCAGACCTCTAAAACCTGACGACGATTATAAGTACCACAGGTTGGGCAAGCAGTATGTTGCAATTTTGGTTGTTGGCATTGTTCACAAGTCGCAAGATTTGCTGGAGTTGTCTTCCACATGCTTCGACGAGAGCGAGTGCGTGCTCGCGACATTTTCCGCTTTGGGACTGGCATGACTCTTACTCCCTATATTGATTTACTATTCCAAGAAGGAAATTATCTACGAAAAATCTGATCTTGTAAAAACGGCTTAACCCTTAAGCGTCAAAATCCTTCAAAGCTGCCCAACGAGGGTCTGCCTCGGTATGGGAGTGCTCCTTTGGTAGCGCACGCCATTTTTCACCACAAACCTGACAAAGCCCTGGGCAATCCTCAGAACACAATGGATTTACCTCTAAATTTAAAATTACTGCATCTCTTACCGGCAGCTCTAAATCGATTTCATCTCCATCCATGTAATACAAATCAGCCTCCTCTAAATCAACCTCATTATCTTTAGCTGAGCGCTCTTTGCCCCGCTTCTTACCCGCACTCTTACTAGCAGCCGTTTCATAATAAAAAAGTTCAGTAAAACTCTCATCGATTGGCCAGGTAATCCCACCAAGACATCTTGTGCACACACCAGTTGCCTGTGCCATAACTCGGCCCATTGCTAAAACTCCTTCATCTACCGATTGAATACGCAGATCTAATTCAATAATCTCACCAGGTTTTACAGATAATAAATCAACACCAACTGGCTCTGTTATTTTTAGATCGAACTCATACTCGCGTATCTCTCCAGCACGATGCGGTAAATCATGGGTATTAAAGATAAAAATTGAACGAGCCATAGAAAACTACTTCTTTAGTTGAGAAAGTGCGTGTTTGGTTTCAAATCCACCTAATTGATCTCGACCCTTACTAATTACATCCAACGTCTTATTGAGAACTACTTCCAAGGTTGCCAACCTGGTGTCGATGTACTCATCAATTTCATCCCGACTTGCATTACTTTCAGCAGTCACCTCAGCCATTATTTTTTGTGCTTCTTTGCGGGCGGTTGTAACGATACTAGTTTGCTCTACAAGGCGTGCAACTTCTTCTCTAGCTTGGGCGATAATGGCATCCGCCTGCTCACGAGCACTCTCCAGGATTTGATCCTTGTCTCGCAGTACTGCGATTGCTTTTGCAAGATCTGATGGAAATGAAATCTTTACTTTGTCTAGGATTTGCAACATTTCCCCACGGTTTAGTACACAGGATGCAGAAAGTGGAACTGAGCGAGCCTCTTCAACCGCTGCGATTGCCACCTCAAGGCTTTCAACTACATCCATTTTTACTCCTTCCGCTTAACTCTAGATTTTAACCTATCGACGATAGCAGCTGGAATATAAGCTGACACATCACCACCATAACTTGCTATCTCCTTCACTAAAGAAGAGGACAAAAATGAATGTGAGGGTGCTGTGGACATAAACAAGGTTTCAACTCCTTGTAATTGCAAATTCACTTGGCTCATCTGTAATTCATAGTCAAAATCACTCACCGCTCTTAAGCCCTTAACAATTGTTGGAATCTTATTTGTCCGGCAATAATCAACTAATAAACCACTCCAAGAGTCTACTTTTACATTTGAATAGCGGCTAGTCACCTCTTTGATCATGGTGATTCGTTCATCAACTGTGAATAGTGAAATTTTGGTTTGATTAACCAGTACCGCAATTACTACCTCATCAAATAATGTACAAGCCCTAGCAATAATATCTAGATGGCCATTGGTGATTGGATCAAAAGATCCCGGGCAAACCACACGTCTCATGGATAAAACGCTAGCAACTAATTGCTTAGTTAGCCATTTTGCATCAGATCTAGCGCTCAGTTAATACGCCGTAATGAATACTGCCAGCGCCATATGAGCGAAGTTTTAGCTGCTCCAATCCTTCGGGCCAGATGAAATCTTTAGATTTGGCTTCACGCTCAATTGCAATCACGCCAAACTTGCTTAATAGATTTAATGTGAGAATTTTCTTTAGGATTTTTTCGACCTCACTATTAGCCACTTCATATGGTGGATCAATATAGATAATCTCATAAGGAGTTTTTGCGGTGTGGTTTAGAAATTCAAACACACTCTTTGTATGAACTTTGTATTTTCCAACCCCATCAAGATTTGCAATCAATTCGAAGTTCTCTTCACAAACTTGCGAGCTGATGGGATTATTTTCCACCGCCTCAACTAAAGCTGCTCCTCGGGAAAGAGCCTCTACCCCCACTGCGCCAGAGCCAGCAAAAAGATCTAAAAAATGTAAACCCTCTAGATTATTAAAAGTAGAGATTAGTGAAGAAAATAATCCCTCACGTGCCCGATCAGATGTTGGTCTGGTAATTGAAGGAGGTGAAAAAAGTTTGCGCCCCTTGCCAACTCCGGCGATTATTCTCATGCTCATGATTTATCCATAAAACCAGTGGCCTCATCAACCTTCAACTTTTCAATCTCAACTCTTAATTGTGGCAGGTCAGTCAATTCCGGATTCTTTGCCAAAACATTAAGTGCTACCTCTCTGGCTTGATCGATTAATTTTTCATCGCGTAATACTCGCAGCAGGCGCAAATGTGATTTACCGCCAGATTGTGAGCGACCAAGAACATCTCCCTCTTTGCGCTGCTCTAGATCTAATCTTGCTAGTTCAAAGCCATCAAGTGTTGCAGCTACTGCAATTAGCCGTTGCATGCTTTGTGAATCCTCTTGAGCACTGCTCACAAATAGACAAAGTCCAGGCACACTTCCTCTGCCAACTCTGCCGCGTAATTGATGCAACTGTGAGACACCAAACCTATCTGCATCCATTATTACCATCATTGACGCATTGGGCACGTCAACTCCAACTTCAATCACAGTTGTCGCAATTAAAACCTCTATCTCCCCTTTCGCAAATGCACTCATGGTTTCATCTTTAATCTCACTAGATAACTTGCCATGCAGTACCGCAATTTTCAAACCTTTAAGTGGGCCACTGGCTAGCTCTGGTGCTAACTCCTCAACCGCACTCATTTCATCATTATCTAAATACTCCTCACCAAGTAGTGAGGCTGCGGTGATTTCTCTCGCTGTCATCTTCGTATTCGGATTGGCGATTCGCGGTGCAACAATGTAAACCTGATGCCCTTTTGCTACCTCCTCCTTTACTCGCTCCCAAGCTCTATTTAAGTAATGCGGCTTTTCAAGCACAGGTATTAAGTGAGTTGTGATTCCTATTCGGCCAGCAGGTAGTTCATGCAGAGTTGAGATATCAAGATCACCAAAGACTGTCATTGCAACCGTACGAGGTATTGGCGTTGCTGTCATTACTAAAAGATGTGGTGGCTGCTTTGCCTTCATCCTTAATGCATCCCGTTGCTCTACACCAAACCTATGTTGCTCATCTACTACAACTAAACCTAAATCTTTAAACTCAACCCCATCTGAAATAAGTGCATGTGTGCCAATTACAATTCCAGTTTGTCCAGTGGCAAGTTTTGTGTGAATCACTTTTTTCTGAGCAAGTGATAGTGAGCCAGTTAATAACTCAACCTGGGTACCAATTTCACCAGCTTGCAATGTTCCAGCCTGAGCTAAGTCGCCTAGTAACTTAGTGATTGTTCGATAATGTTGTTGGGCTAGCACCTCAGTTGGTGCAAGCAACGCAGCTTGTCCTGATGAATCAACTACCGACAACATCGCTCTTAATGCCACAACAGTTTTTCCAGAGCCGACCTCTCCCTGTAATAATCTATGCATTGGGTATTTATTTGAAAGATCTTTTTCAATTTGACCATTAACTTCAATTTGTCCAGAGGTGTATTTGAAAGGCAATTTTTTCTCAAATGCTGCCACTAAAACTGGCGTATTTGGAGTTCTTGATTTTGTGCTCAACTTTGCAATTTCATTTCGTCGCTGACCCAACAACAGCTGCAACAGTAATGCCTCATCAAAAGTGAGCCTTTGTTTAGCATTTTCTGCAGATTCAAGATCTGGCGGCTGATGAATATCAGCAAATGCTTTTTTTAAATCTGGGTAAGCAAACTGAACTGCAATATCTTTAGGTAAATAATCTGGCAACTCATCTAGGGAATCTAAAGTTATTTTCACACACTGCATAATCTTCCAAGAGGGCAATTTTGATGTCGCTGGATATACTGGCAGGAATTTGCCAGCAAACTCAGCTACCGCTGAATCGACATCATCACCATCAGGTATCAGCTGATAATCAGGGTGGGATAGTTGACGCTTTCCTTTAAAGATACCTACTTTGCCGGCAAATAACCCCACCCGACCGGTTTTTAAATCTTTTTCTCGCCACGCTTGGTTGAAAAAAGTTAGGGATAAATTTGCACTGCCGTCAGTAACTACTACCTCTAAGATATTTTTTTCATTTGCCCGACGTAATTTGACCGCCTCTATTTCAGCCAAGATTGTCACCTCATCTTCGGCAATTAAAGTAGAAATATCAGTCAATTCACCACGAACCACATACCTACGCGGATAATGTCGCAGTAGTTCATTAACATCTGTAATAGCAAAGGATTTCTCTAAAACAGCAGCAGTCCGATCGCCTAAGACATTAGTTAATCGGGTGGTAAGGATTGCCATAGTGGAAGTATCTAACGCCGCCTGGCCAACTATGCGTAACTACCCACCGGATTAGCCATTTAATACCCTCACAAGGTAATCTTTCGCCTCTAATTAAGTGAACCAAGGAAAATCAAGGGAGTAATTAACGTGTCTTCGGTATGCGATCTCTGCGGTAAGGCTCCAAGCTTTGGTAACAACGTATCCCATTCAAAGCGTGCAACCCGCCGCCGTTGGAATCCAAATATTCAAAAGATCCGCACAATTATCAATGGCCAAGCTAAACGTAAAAATGTTTGTGCATCGTGTCTTAAAACAGGTAAAGCAGTTCGCTAATTAAAAGTGCTGATACCCAGCCTTTTGAATTTTTTCACCATCAAGTAACACCTCACCATTGCCCATCTCGACGATGCCAATCTCAAGCCCAATCTCATCACCAGCATTTTTAGGATCCACAGTTGCTAGAAAAAAGTGATCCTCTCCTCCGGTCAAAATCCAATCAAATACCTGCTCACCTAACTCAACTGCTAGCTCTGCAAGATCTTTAAAATCTGATCCTGATATTAATTTATCTTTAGACAGATTAATGCTTACAGTTGACGCAAAGGCGATATGGCTAGCGTCAGTGACTAGTCCATCGCTGATATCACACATTGATGTAGCTACTTGTTTTAATTTATCTGGCGCATTTAGCTTTGGATTCAAATGAGCCTCGACTACATATCTAGGACGATCTAACCCTCGAGTTAATATTGCAAGACCAGCAGCAGATAATCCAGGTAATGCGGATACATAAACAATGTCACCCACTTTCGCACCCGACCTAGTAATTGGTTTTTCTGAAATCTCGCCAAGTGCGGTAATGCTTAGACTCATCTTCTCTGCTCTACTTAAATCTCCACCAATAACTGCAACTTCATATTTATCAGCAACTGATCTAATTCCTTTTGCTAACTCACTTACCATTTGCGAGTTATTAACCTCAGTAATAGCTGCTGCTACCAGTAGATATTTAGGAGTAGCTCCCATCGCAAATATGTCTGCCAGGTTTGCCGTTGTTAACTTGGCACCTACTTGAAACGGAGTAGACCATCCCCGTTTGAAATGGATATCTTCAACCGCCATATCCACCGTTGCTACTAGTTTTTTATTCGAGGCCAAAATCACGGCAGCATCATCACCAATGCCTATCTCAACTCCAGTTTGGAATGAGGCGTGAAAAAGATCGCGCAACTGTGCGATCAGCCCTGCTTCAGATTCACTCAATGCCACTCCCCAATTAACTCGCTATAGGCTACCCTTTCACCCAGCTACATTTCATCGTTGAGTATGTAGCTCGGATTGAAAGGCAAGAAATGTCTGTTCAGGCTTACATACTTATCCAAACTGAGGTTGGCAAAGCATCTAGTGTTGCAAAAGCTGTCTCTGCAATCGCAGGTGTGACAATCGCCGAAGGTGTTACCGGTCCATACGATGTGATTATGCGAGCAGAGTCGGCCAGTATGGAAGATTTTGGTCGAACTGTATTAGCTAAAGTTCAAGCAGTATCTGGAATCACCAGAACTTTAACTTGCCCAGTCACAAACCACTGAGGGTTGATAAAACTTTTAAACTAAAACCAGCGAATCATTCCAATGATTCCTGCTGTGGCGTAAAAAAATTGTAAGAAGAGAATTCCTTTATGCTTTCCCAAAAATGCCCAAATACCAATTAATCCAGATGAAATTAGCAGCAAGGTAAAGCCAATAAACTCAGCGCCAATATTGGCAGCAACTAAAAGTGAATAAATTATTGCAGTCAGAACCCCTAGCCATTCAAATATACGCGATTTGTTAGCGTGTAATTTCATACACTCACCTGCCCAACCTTCATCGGTGTGGCATGGGCTGCTGTTAATAACTCCTGATAAGTGGTGGGAAAAACTGCATGTGGGTGACCTGCTGCGGCCCAAACAATTTCATAATCACTTAATGCTTCATCAATTAATGTAATTGCAGGTGATGTAAGCCAGCCAATAGGAGCCACTCCGCCAATTGAAAATCCTGAAATTTCTTTCACAAAATTAGCATCAACCCGCTCTAATTTTTCAATACCCAACTTGCTGGCAACTAAATCTGTATCAACACGGTGCCGGCCAGAGGTAATAATTAATAATGGTGATTGGTCAGGCAATTTAAATATAATTGAAGAAGCAATTTGGCCCACCAAGATTCCAAGGCCTGCTGCAGCCTCCGCTGCACTCTTTGCTGTTTGCGTTAATACCTTTATTTCACCTTTAATCGAAAAGGTTTCCATAGCAGCTACTACCCGCTTTACCGCTGATTTTTCTAAAACGCCATTCATGATGATCAGCGAGTAATGCTTGCTGAGCGATTTTGAGCACTCTGAATTAATTTTGAAATTAATGATTGATAATTTATGCCAGCTTTTTCAATCAATTTTGGATAAACCGAGGTTGGGGTAAAGCCTGGCATAGTGTTGATTTCATTAATTATAATTTGGCCATCACTTGAGTAGAAAAAATCAATTCTGGCTAATCCTTCACACCCTGCTGCATTAAACGCAGTAAGCGCTGCTGCTTGAATTTTCGCCTCCACACCTTGAGGTAGATCTGCTGGTGCGACTAATTGCATTGAATTGTCTAAGTACTTTGCTTGAAAATCATAAAACTCATACTTCTCAGCGATGACAATCTGGCCAACTGTAGAGACCTTTACTTCACCATCTGCTTGTAAAACTGCGCATTCAATCTCCTTACCAACAACAGCTTTCTCAATTATCACTTTAGTATCAAAAGTGAGCGCGTAATCAACGGCAGTAATCAATTCACTTTCCTGTTTAACCTTGCTGGTTCCCCTACTGGAACCACTTCTTGCTGGCTTTACAAACAGCGGATATGAAAGATTGCCAGGTAATTTGAATTTGTTTGAAGTTACTACTACTCCCTCAGCCACCTTAAGACCAGCAGCAGCAAAAATTGGCTTAGCATAAGACTTATCCATACTTACTGCACTTGCTAGTACTCCAGATCCAACATATCGCAACCCGATCATCTCAAATAATCCTTGAATCGTGCCATCCTCACCATAAGGACCATGCAAAATCGGGAAAGCCACATCAATTGCTAAGTTTTTTCCACCTGAAAATAATCCACTACTGGTTAGCGTGACCTCAACACCTGATTCTGGTACTGAAGGCAGGGCGCCATTTATAATCGCAAAATTAGTATCATCAGCAAGTAATAACCATTTACCACTCTTTGTTATACCAATTAAAACTGGATCAAATTTGCTGCGATCTATTGCACCTAGAATTCCATTTGCTGAAACACAAGAGATCTCATGCTCACTACTCTTGCCACCACAAATAATCGCAACTCTTACCTTGCTCATTAGATTTCAGCCTTAATACTTATCGTCATTAATCGATTCATGGCATCTCTAGGATTTAGCGTGCCAGCAACAACATCTGAAACTGCCTCAATAATCGGAACTTCAACTCCAACTCGGTGAGCTAGCTCTAAAATCGCTTTAGCCGAATAAACTCCCTCCACCGTCTTGACTACCTGCGCGCGAGCCTTTGCAACTGAACCAGACTTTCCTAAAACTTCTCCAAAACTTCTATTTCGTGAAAGTGGCGACTGGGCACTTGCTACTAAGTCACCAATTCCCGCCAAGCCTAAAAAAGTAAGTGGATTGGCGCCGTACGCCTGGCCAAGTTTTGCCACTTCGGATAAACCACGAGTAATCATTAATCCTTGAGTATTTTCACCGTATCCCATACCAACTGCAATACCTACAGCAAGTGCTACAACACTTTTTGCAGCTCCGGCAAACTCACATCCAATCAAGTCATCTGATGGATAAATTCTGAAGTAATTAGTTGAAAACAACTCCTGCATAATCGCAATATTTAGCGGATTCTCAGAGGCAGCAACCGCACCAGCTGGCTGGCGCATAATGATCTCACTAGCCAAATTTGGCCCAGTAATTATTCCAAGCCTTGATTTATCTACCTCTAATACTTGCTGGGCAACCTCAGTCATTCGTAATTGAGTCTCAACCTCAATTCCTTTTAAAGTACTGATAATTGGCAGATCTTTGGGAAAAAACCCTTTCCAACTATTCAAGTTTTCACGCAGGGTTTGTGATGGAATTGCCAGCAAAATTACATCAGCAAACTCAAGTACAGCTTTGATATCAGTAGTTGCTTTAAGCTCTTTTGGTAGATCAATTCCCTTTAAAAATCTGCGATTAGAGTGGCGACGATTAATTTCGCGAACTACTTTTTTATTTCGCCCCCAGATTAATACTTGTTGACCAGAGTCGACCATAACCTGACCTAAGGTTGTACCCCAGGCACCTGAACCAAGTACTGCAATCTTTTTCATTTATTGCCCTTTTTAAAGTTACCAATACGGGGAAGCGTAGATTTTTTTGGATCAAAAATTTCTACTGGGGCACTCTCACCACGCAGTTGTTCTAATAATCTGGTTACCGCACTCATTACATGAGCTGTTGCCTCCTCGAGCGCCACAGGATCTTCGGCTCTACCTTCCCATTTTGAAAACTCCAGTGGCGGACCAGCCACAACTTGAAACTTAGCTCTGGGAAATAATTTAAGTTTTTTGCTATAGGCAGGGAGTAATTTTTGTGCTCCCCATTGCGCACAGGGAATAACTGGTACTTGAGTTAGGATCGCCAGTCGAGCGATTCCAGTTTTTGCCTTCATTGGCCAATAATTTTCATCCCTAGTCAATGTGCCCTCTGGATAAACACCTAGTAGATGACCTGATTTTAAAAACGCAATCGCATGAACAAGTGAATTTGATGCTCCCGATGTCTCCCGTTCAACTGGGATTTGCCCTGCACCACTTAGCACTCGGCCAATAATTGGCAGCTTAAATAGTGAGGCTTTGCCTAGATATCTTGGCGCTCTGCCATTGTCATAAAGAAAGTGCGTAAAAACCAAAGGATCAACATATGAAATGTGATTGCAAACTGCAATGGCTGCCCCAATCTTTGGAATATTTTCAACTCCACGCCACTCTCGCCTACCAACTAAATTTAATATTGGCCGCACCAAATTAGCGCCAAACTTGAACCAATTAGTTATCCCTAGTGGCTTTCCTTCTGGGGGTGCGTAGGAAACTGTTAGTTCGGTAGACACTCGTTAATTCTACGACCAATCAGGATAATCGCTATAAATGAGCGTAAAAAACGGGACCCCACGCATGAGATCCCGCTTTGAATTACTAATTAATTTAGCGACGCTTTGATTTCTTCGCCTTCTTTGCAGGCTTACGTGCGCTCTTCTTTGTCTTTGCAGCAGCTTTAGCTGGTGCTGCCTTTGATGGTGGTGTTGGTGCAGGACCTAACTTACGGGCTCCTGAAATTACTTCTTTCAATCCTTTTGAAGCTAAGAAACGTACTTTCTTGCTTGCCTTAATTTGGATTGACTCTCCGGTAAATGGATTACGTCCTTTTCGTGCCGGACGATCTACTTTCTTAAACTTACCGAAATCATTAATCATTACGTCATCGCCCTTTGAGATGTTGCGAACAATCGCATCAAAAACAACCTCAACAGCGCGAGCAGCTTCCTTCTTACTATCACCAAATTGCGGTGCTAGATAAGCGATGAACTGGGCTTTGTTCATTTTTATCCCCTTGTTTACGCATAAAAATTAAGCATTTGCTTAACTAAGGGTTAATCTATGGGGTGATAAGTAATAATCTGATTAATTAGACAGGTGTGTCGCAAGCAAATTGTTAAGTAAAATCAAGGTTTTTTAAGGATTACACGAAACTCTAAAGTAATTATTTAGAGTTTTGAATTACCGAATTGGCAGTGTTTTAGGCTTAAAACTCAATCGTTTCTCTTCAAACTTACTCACCTGATCTAGTTTGGTAAAGGTCAGGCCAATGTCATCTAGCCCCTCCATCAAACGCCAGCGGGTGTAATCATCGATATCAAAGGTGAGGGTTGTCTTTCCACATGCAACTGTCTTTGCGCCTAAATCTACTGTTATTTGAGTATCTGGTTTACTTTCGATCTCCTGCCAGATTTTTTCGATATCTGCCTGCGGCAAAATCACTGTTAACAATCCCATTTTTTGAGAGTTGCCACGAAAAATATCAGCAAACCTGCTGGATAAGATCACCTTGAAGCCGTAATTTTGTAATGCCCAAACTGCGTGTTCTCTAGATGAACCAGTTCCAAAGTCTGGACCAGCAACCAAAACTGTCGCAAATTTATACTGTGGCTGGTTTAATTCAAAGGCAGGGTCATTGCGCCAGGCTGCAAATAAACCATCCTCAAACCCACTTTTAGTGATCCGCTTTAGATAGACCGCTGGAATTATCTGATCAGTATCAACATTGCTGCGGCGCAGTGGCAGGGCATTGCCGGTGTGCTTGAGGAATTTTTCCATATTACAAATCCGCTGGCGAAGATAGAGTGCCTTTTAATGCAGTAGCAGCAGCCACCAATGGGCTAACTAAGTGGGTTCTTCCACCCTTGCCTTGTCTGCCTTCAAAATTTCTATTGCTAGTTGAAGCAGCCCGCTCACCTGGCTTTAATTGATCTGGATTCATTCCCAAACACATAGAACAGCCCGCACTTCGCCACTCTGCTCCAGCATCTAAAAAGACTTTGTCTAACCCTTCAGCCTCTGCTTGTAATCGCACCCTGGCTGAACCAGGTACAACCAATAACCGCAGTGAAGAAGCAATCTTCTTCCCCTTTATTACTGATGCGGCAGATCTTAAATCCTCTATTCGACCATTAGTGCAGGAGCCTAAAAATACAGTGTCTACCTTGATTGATTTAAGTGGTGTTCCTGGCTTCAAATCCATGTACTCAAGTGCTCGTTTGACTGCACCACGATCTTCAGCATTTGAATAATCATCTGGATTTGGAACTGATGCTGTTAACGGTAATCCTTGGCCTGGGTTTGTTCCCCAGGTGACAAATGGTGCTAGCTCATCTGCATTTAAATTTACCTCTTTATCAAATTTTGCATCAGCATCAGTAGTCAAAGTTTTCCAATAGGTCAGGGCAGCATCCCAATCACCATCGGTTGGGGCATGAGCTTTGCCTTTTACGTAATCAAAAGTAGTTTGATCAGGTGCTATTAATCCTGCCCGAGCACCAGCCTCAATCGACATATTGCAAATAGTCATTCGAGCCTCCATAGACAATGCTCTAATTGCACTGCCTCGATACTCGAGAGTGTATCCCTGGCCACCACCAGTGCCGATTTTTGCAATTACTGCCAAAATAATGTCTTTACTAGTTACCCCTGCCTGCAATGTGCCATCTACATTTATCGCCATAGTTTTTGGTGGATGCAATGGCAAAGTCTGAGTTGCCAACACATGCTCAACCTCACTTGTGCCAATACCAAATGCGAGTGCGCCAAATGCACCATGGGTAGAGGTATGTGAATCTCCACAGACAATTGTCATGCCAGGCTGGGTTATTCCAAGTTGTGGTCCAACCACATGGACTATTCCCTGTTCAACATCACCTAGTGAGTGCAATCTGACGCCAAATTCAGCGCAGTTTTTTCTCAAGGTATCTACCTGCAATTTTGATACTGGATCTGCAATCGGTTTATCAACATTAAGCGTCGGCACATTATGGTCTTCAGTGGCAATTGTTAAATCTGGGCGGCGCACTTTTCGATTTGCAAGGCGCAATCCATCAAATGCTTGCGGGCTAGTTACCTCGTGGATTAGATGCAGATCAATATAAAGTAAATCTGGCTCACCGGCGGCAGCAGCAACTACATGCTCTGCCCAAATCTTTTCCGCTAGTGTCTTGCCCATTTATTTCTAACTCCTTTTAAACTTAAAGCTTTCACCACTTCAATTTGCTTCTCACCTGATGAGATGGCATTATCAGAGGGTGGACGATAAGAATAGCGGAGTTGGCGTATTAGATAAAGCGGTCAAGATTCTTGCCGCCTTAGAAGGTGGCGCACAATCCCTGAGCGATCTCGTTAAAGCAACAGGTATCGCAAGACCTACAGCCCACCGATTAGCGGTTGCACTTGAGCACCATGGATTGGTAAGCCGTGATTTTTCTGGCAAATTTATATTGGGGGCTCGCTCATCTGAGTTGGCAGCTGCTGCTGGTGAAGATAAATTATTAGCAATTGCACTTCCAACACTTACCACCCTGCGAGATGCAACTAGTGAAAGTGCTCAGTTATTTCGCCGGCAAGGAGATCTTCGAATCTGCATTGCTACCGCAGAACGACTGACCGGTTTGCGCGACTCAGTACCAGTTGGCACCGCATTGACTATGCAAGCTGGCTCTGCTGCGCAAATTTTGCTTGCTTGGGAGGATCCAGACAAACTTTATCGCAATTTAATTAATGCAAAATTTACCGCAGCAAATCTATCTGCCGTCAGGCGCAGGGGTTGGGCGCAATCAGTCGGTGAGCGAGAGGCGGGAGTAGCTTCAGTTTCAGCGCCAGTTCGTGGTCCAAATAATAAAGTTATTGCAGCAGTAAGTATCAGCGGTCCAATCGAGCGATTGAGCAGACAACCAGGCAGAGTTCATGCTGCTGCAGTTGCTGCAACGGCGGCAAGATTAACTGAGTACTTACTTAAAAATAGTAAATAAAATAAGCAAAAAATATAAGTAGCTCCGAGGGGATTCGAACCCCCGTAGCTGGCTTGAGAAGCCAGAGTCCTAGGCCACTAGACGACGGAGCCGTGAAGTAAAACTTAAGTAATCGCTGGGGTACCAGGACTCGAACCTAGACAAGCTGAACCAGAATCAGCTGGGCTACCAATTACCCCATACCCCAATATTAACTTTGCAACAAGATAAGAATACCCTGCTTCGCAAATTATTTGGAAATCACCACCTTTATCCGAGCGATTGAACGCTCCTTACCTAATAATTCTAGAGTCTCAAACAATGGTGGTGAGATGTGTGAACCGGTCACCGCAATTCGCAGAGCACTAAATGCAATACGAGGCTTTAGTCCCAACTCATCAATAAGTGCCTTTCGTAATACCGATTCAATACTGAGGTGATCCCAAGTTGTCACTGATTCAATCTTAGCTAAAGCAACTTTTAGAACCTGCTGTGATGCTTCGTCAAGAATTTTAGGCAGCTCTTGTGGTGATACTGTGAGATCTTTTACAAATAAGAAATTGAGCATTTGTGGTATCTCAGCCAGCTTTATAATTCGCTCTTGAATTATTGGTAGCGCAGATTTGACTACTTTAATCTCATCTGCCGAACCAGTGATTACCTTGGAATCTAACAAAAAAGGCAAAGATCTATCTAGGAATTCGTCAAGTTTTAACCCTCTTATTTTGTCGCCATTTATCGCCTCTAGTTTTTTTAAATCAAACTTTGCTGGGCTGCTATTTACCCGCTCCACTGTAAATAACTCTACTAATTCAGCCATAGTGATATTTTCCTTATCATCACCAGGAGACCAGCCAAGTAGTGCTAAGTAGTTACATATTGCCTCTGGTAAGAAACCTTGTTCGCGATACCAAGCAATAGAAACCTCACCGTTTCGCTTCGACAATTTGGCATTATCTTGACCCATAACAAATGGCAGATGAGCAAAGATTGGATAATCACCGGGTGCCACCTTCATCGCTTGATAAACTCGAATTTGTCTAGGTGTTGATGAAAGTAGGTCTTCACCCCGTAGTACATGAGTTATTTTCATCAATACATCATCCACCGCTACCGCTAGGGTATATAGAGGTGAGCCATCTGCCCTTGCCAACACAAAATCTGGGACATACTCATGTTCAAATTTAACTTCTCCTCGAATGGCATCAACAAATACCGTTTCACCTCTTTGCATTCTCATTCTTACAACTGGCTTACGTCCTGCAGATTTGTACTCAGTAATTTGTTGCGAGGATAAATCTCGACATTTCCCGTCATAACCAGGTGCTTGATGATTCTTCATCTGGCTTTGCCTGCGCTCTTCTAACTCCTCTGAGCTGCAGTAGCAATGGTAGGCATCACCTTGATTTAGAAACTTTTCAGTCCAAGTTTTATAAATATCTAATCGCTGTGATTGTAGGTATGGACCATACTCACCACCCACTTCAGGACCTTCATCCCAATTAAGACCTAACCACCTCAAGGTATCAATTGCCGCTTGAATATACTGATCGGTGACACGTTCTTTATCAGTGTCTTCAATTCGAAATATTAATTTTCCACCAGTATGTCTGGCATAGGCCCAATCAAATAAGGCAGTACGGATGTTACCAACATGCAGATCACCAGTTGGTGATGGCGCAAACCGAACTCTGACCTGTGATTTATTGGACACGAGAGGAGACCTTATTGGTTAAAGTGCCTAAACCATCAATTTCTATGGAGATAGTCGCACCTGCTGGCATCGCACCTATACCTGCCGGTGTTCCGGTCAAAATTACATCCCCTGGCAATAAGGTCATTACATTAGTAACAAACTCAATAATTTGTGGAATTTTAAAGATCATTTCAGAAAGTATGGATGATTGCTTAACCTGTCCATTTAATGTGGCAGTTATCTTTTGCCCATTTGGTTCAAACTCGGTTTCAATCCATGGCCCAAGTGGGCAAAATGTGTCAAAGCCTTTTGCTCTACTCCATTGTCCATCTTTTTTCTGCAGATCTCGCGCTGTTACATCATTTGCCAGGGTATAGCCGAAAATTACATCCCTATATTTAGTAGCCGGAACCTCTTTACAAATTCTGCCAATCACCACTGCCAGCTCTGCTTCATGATCAACACGTTCACTCATTTTTGGCCAAATGATTGTTTCATTCGGACCAATAACTGAAGTATTAGGCTTTATAAAAATTATCGGCTCACTAGGAACAACTGAATCCATCTCAGCAGCGTGGTCAGCATAATTTTTACCAATACATACCACCTTACTGCGCGGCAATACCGGTGCCAGTAACTTAACATCACTTAGTTTTAAACTTTTATCTTGTGGAACTATCCCAGAATAAATTGGATCTCCTCGTAAAACCAAGATCGAATCCTTTTCATTTAGGACTCCAAATAATGGATCGCTACCAACTCCAGCCTCTGCTGGGGCGGTAAATCTAACAATTCGCATTAGAACATCTTACAACTGATCTTAAATCTGACTCACTTCCTCAAGTTTTTCAACCAATACAGTGGCAATTCGGTGGCGCCTACCGGCAGGACGCTCTGCTGTTAATTTCCATCCCGATACAGTAATTGTGCTACCGGGTATTGGAATTCGACCTAAGTGCTTTGCAATTAAGCCACCAATTGAATCAACATTTTCAATTTCTTCTTGATTAAGTTCTAAATCAAATTTTTGTGCAAAATCTTCGACATGTAATCTTGCAGAAATTCTAGCTTTGCCCTCCCCTAACCACTCAATATCCTCACTCTCATCATCATCGTATTCATCAGCAATTTCACCCACTATTTCCTCTAAAATATCTTCAATGGTAATTAATCCTGCGGTGCCACCATATTCATCAACTACTACTGCCATGTGAATTTGTTCCCTTTGCATTTGTTTGAGTAACTCAGCAGCTGTATTAGTCTCTGGTACAAAAGTGGCTTTACGTAATAGATCTCCAACTTTTTCACTCTGCTCAGCATCACGATTGTCATGAACTCGTTTAGCCAAATCTTTTACATAAGCGATGCCAACTACATTGTCTATGCCCTCAGAAATTACGGGTATACGAGTGAAACCAGATCTTAGAGCCAGGGACAGGGCTTGCCGTAGATTTTTTTCAGCTTCAATCCAGACAATCTCAGTTCTTGGCACCATGAGTTCGCGCACTACAGTTTCGCCAAGATCAAATACTGAGTGAATCATCTCCCGTTCAGTGTCTTCGACAAATCCACTTTCACTAGCTTGATCAACTAAATCCCGAAACTCTGCTTCAGTAGAAAACGGACCAGATTTAAATCCCTTGCCTGGAGTAATTGCATTACCAATTTTTATCAAAAGATTACTTAATGGTCCTAAAATTCTAGATAGTAAATCAGCAATAACGATGGCAGACTTTGACCAAGCAAAAGCATGTTGTTTTCCTAATGTTCTTGGGCCTACACCAACAATCACGTATGAGATTGCGACCATGAGCACGATAGATTGAGCTAGGGCCAATCCTTTATTTGATGCCCTTTCCACAAATGCCGTTGCAACTAATGCGGTGGCAGTTAGTTCGCAGCTTTTTCGAACAAGCAGTAAGACATTTAGGTACCTGGCAGGATTTTCAACAAACCTATCAAAGTGTTTTTTGTACTTTGAATTATCTTCAACTAGTTGCTCAATTAGCAATCTTGATAATGAGGTCAAGGCAGATTCACTACCAGCTAAAAACCCTGCAAAAAATAGAAGCAGTGCAACTATAAATAGAGTTGAAATCATCAGACTAGTAACCGCCATTTTTTCAGTATTTCATCTTGTAAAGTAAACATCACAACTTCCTCATTTTCTTCTTCATGATCATATCCAAGTAAATGTAGGACTCCATGAACCGTTAATAGCTCTAGCTCTTTATCTAGTGATTGTTTGCCATTGTTTTGAGCATAGCTTGGACACAAAACAAGATCCCCCACAATGCCTGGACCATTTGCTGCTGAATTAGGTTTCATTTCATCCATTGGAAATGAAAGAACATCTGTTGGTCCTGGTAGATTCATCCACTTCATGTGTAGATCAGACATAATTTCTTCGGTAACTACTTGAATGCTTAACTCTGAATCTGGGTGAATACCACTCTCAATTAATGCAAAATTAGCAACTGAAATTATGGCTGCTTCATCACACTTACTGGTGGAATTATTAATTAATTCGATTTTCATAGATGCTTATTCAAGTTAACTCTTGAATAATTAACGATCACCCTTACCGCTTCGTATAGGAAATGTTGATTTAGAAATATTCTCATCCCACTGACCGTATGCGGTAACGATATCTCCAACTAATCTATTTCTGACAACATCTTCAGCTGTTAGATACATAAATGAAATATCATCCACATCTTTCAAAATGTCTTGCACAATTTTAAGTCCTGATTGTGAGTTGTTTGGTAGATCAATTTGGGTAATATCACCCGTAACCACCATTTTTGATCCAAAACCCAATCTGGTTAGGAACATTTTCATTTGCTCAGCAGTTGTATTTTGAGCCTCATCTAAAATAATAAATGCATCATTCAAAGTTCTTCCCCGCATATAAGCAAGTGGGGCAACTTCAATCACTCCAGTGCTCATCAATCGTGGAATGGCATCTTGATCAATCATGTCATGCAGGGCATCAAATAATGGACGAAGGTATGGATCAATTTTTTCATGCAATGTTCCAGGTAGGAATCCAAGCCGCTCGCCTGCCTCTACCGCTGGCCTTGTTAGGATTATTCGATTCACCTGCTTGGCCTGTAAGGACTGTATAGCTTTGGCCATTGCCAAATAAGTTTTGCCCGATCCAGCAGGACCAATCCCAAAGGTGATTGTGTTGGAATCAATCGCATCAACATACTTCTTTTGATTTGCTGTCTTAGGGCGGATAGTTTTGCCACGATTACTCAAAATATTCAGCGACAGGACCTCAGCTGGATGCTCGGCTGGATCTTGCTTGATCATCCCGATAGACCTACTCAACATATCTGCATTTAAATTCTGACCGCTTCTTAAAATAGCAATCAATTCCTCAACTAAACCAACAAATTGCTTTGATTGTTCAATTTCACCTTTTACATAAATTTCATTCCCCCGCACAGTAATTGCCAACTGTGGAAAATGATTCTCCAAAATTCTAAGATATGAATCAGCCGGCCCAACAAGTGTGACCATGGCAAATGCAGCAGGTACTTTTATAACGATCGGATCCATCACCATAATTCTATATTTATCCTGGTGGCCAAGCGAATGACCTACCACCAAGCAGATGAAGATGAGCGTGGAAAACTGATTGTCCTGCCCCTGCACCTGTGTTTATATTCATACGATAACTATCCAATCCAATTTCTGCTGCAATCTCACCAGCTGCCCTGAAAATCTCACCAGCTAGTTGGGAATCAGCATCTGCCACCGCAGCCATATTTTCATAGTGCTGATTTGGAATAATTAAAATGTGAGTCGGTGCCTGCGGCGTAATATCTTTAAATGCTGTAAACACTTTAGTCTTTTTAACTATTTCTGCAGGAATCTCATTGGCGACAATTTTGCAAAATAAGCAACCCATGATTACCACCTACCTAATTTTGTTTGCACCGCGGCAAGTGCCGCAAATCCAGCATGCGCTGATCGAAGTACGGTTGGGCCTAAGCGAAGGATCATAGAGCCAGAGCTCTTGAGTATTGATAGCTCATTATCTGTAATTCCTCCTTCTGGGCCAATAATTAAATACACAGCATCTAAATTTGAATCAATTTGTGCATCTGCAAATTTTACTTGGCCGCTCTCGTGAAAAACTAATCCAAGATTTTTACTGTTAAATTCCTTAGCCAGGCTGGTGGTGCTTATAACCTGCCTAAGGCGTGGCACCTTAACCCTTCTAGATTGTTTGCATGACTCTTTAATAGTTATAAGCCACTTACGCTCTGAATCACCTTGCCATTTACTGATTGATCGCTCTGCTTGCCATGGAATAATTTGGTCAACTCCTGCGGCTGTGATCAACTCAAGCATCTCCTTGTTGCGATCTGACTTTGTAATAGCTTGGACCAGGATCAACTCTGGTTTACTCGCTGACTCTACGCCCCGCTCAGTAATTGAAATTTCTAAAGACTTTTTACTTATCTGGACAATCGGACCTGAAACCCAGTTACTTTCTCCATCGGATATCTTAATCTTTTCACCAATATTGAGCCGAAGCACTTTCACCGCATGATGAGCATCTTCTTTATCAATTTCTTGAGTGTTACCAGAGCTTAATTGATCAACAAAAAATAGAGTTAACACTAGCGAAATGCATTTCTAACTTTACTAAAAAAACCTTGATCTTTATTGGTGTGAATCTCTACTTTATCAGCGCTTTCATTTCTTAGCTGTGCGAATTTCTTCAACAAATCACTCTGCTCTTTACTCACTCTTCCTGGAATATTTACTTCGATGTGAATTACTAAATCACCTCTGCCAGCCCCTCGTAATTTAGTAACTCCCAAACCCTTCAATACAACCACTGAACCGCTCTGCGTGCCTTCTTTAATTTCTACTTTTTGAGGTCCATCGAAGGTTTCGATAATAACTTCAGTACCAAGTGCTGCAGATGTCATCGGTACTGCTATTGATATATGTAGGTTATTCTCCTGCCTAATTAAAAATTCATGCGCAAGTTCCACTATTTCAATATATAAATCCCCTGGCGTCCCGCCTCCAGGACCAACCTCACCTTGAGCACTTAATTGGATTCGATTACCAGTTTCAACACCTGCTGGTATTTTTACTGGAATAGTTTTGCGAGATCTCACTCTGCCATCACCAGCACATTCAGTGCATGGATCTGATATCACAGAGCCAAAACCCTGACAGCTTGCACATGGTCTGCTGGTCATTACTTGACCCAAAATAGATCGAGCAACTTGTTGCGTTTCTCCCCTGCCTTTACAAACATCGCATGTCCTTGGCCTTGAGTTATTGGCACAACCACTACCGCCACATTTTGTACATATCACCGCCGTATCTACATTTAAATCACGATCGCACCCAAATGTTGCCTCTTTTAAATTAACTTCAACCCTAAGAAGTGCATCTTGACCTGGTCTGGTT
>SXGS01389575.1_pt1 | contig 26979 bp, 36 predicted proteins | sample 3174681 | NCBI WGS metagenome assembly SXGS01 (sample SAMN11356861, study PRJNA531348) | freshwater metagenome | isolation source: freshwater sample F1-80 | place: China: Fuxian Lake, Yuxi | collected 2017-12-25 | reverse complement strand
ACAACACTTTCTTAATTTGCATGCTATCCCCCTTTTTTGATTTTATGCGGCGGAAGAATAACATATCTAAAAATATTTTTACTGTAAAAATTATATCCAATATCTGCCCAGTTATAAGTGGGCAGCTGCCCAGTTAGTAATGGGTAAGTGGTCAGGGTTAAGTTATTGATTTATATATATAATTATACTATCTGACCACTTGACCAGTTAAAATGTATTGTTGTTAAAATATAGGGTGTATATTATTTGTACAGTTCATATAATGTGCAGTTTTTAATGTATTTTGGGGTGTAAAAAAATAGTTAGAACTCTCCCGTTTTTAAGTGGTCAATTGGGCAGATGGTCGAAAAATCTTTATTAATCAAGAGTTTAACCCTGACCACTTAGTGGGTTTGGAAGTGGGCAGAACCGGTCAGCTGTATAAAATTTATACTTTTGGTTGAGTAAAAAAGAAACACTTTTCCTCGCCTGCCGGACGTTTTTGAGTTTATTTTTTATACAGATATAGTTGATCAAAAAATGTGCACATTTTTTGTACAGTTTATCAAATATTTACTGAAAATTAACGATATTTCTTGACATAATTAAGTAGCAATGAATTAAATAGATTGAAAGATGCAATATTTATACATAAACATTAAAACATCATTAGATTTGTTTACATTTTCTACGTTTTAGAATAAAGTTTGCTTTATGAAAGATTTTACTTTTAAAAGATTAGCTCCGTCCAAATATTTACCAACTTTTGAGAGATCAAAAGCTACGGTTTGCGGCCGCGCAGAATCATCTCAAACTGCCGAAGAGATTGCTGACAAAATTTTTAATATGGCTGCGATGAGCGCTAGCAAAAAACAAATTGCGTTTGCGCTGGGGAGCACTGAGCGTAGGTTGACAACTTTCTTAAAGAAGCACAATGAGGATTTTGACGATATTTACCGCGCTGGGCGTCAACACGGGCGCCGAGAAGTTGAAGCTGCTTTATTCCATAACGCAATAGAAAACATGCACTTTCCTGCGCAAAAGTATTGGTTAGAGCAAAGAATAAGCAAAAAATGGAAGAAAGATGATCAGGAGGCTGTGAATTCTGGTCAAACGGTCATTATTCAAACAGATTCGTCACTGGACGGCGTTTAATGAACAGCGCAACAACTGCGTCTAAAAAATCGTTGGATAAGCTTTCTGTCGCTCATGTTAACAAGATTAAATTTACAGACGTACAAAAACGGCTTGCGAGATTAGTCGCTACACATAGAAATACTTGCAGCTACGGTGGTGCGGGTTCAGGTAAAACTATAGCTAATGTTGCTATTATTGTTTTAAGAGCGCTAACCGAGACGTCTAGACACTTAATATTAAGAAAGCGTTTAGCTCACGTAAAAGCGTCTATATGGCATGAAAGTTTACCGTTGGTTTTAGAATTATTTTTCCCAAATGTTAAATATAATGTTCATAAGGCCGATTATTTTATATCTTTTGGAAACGGGTCAGAGATATGGATTGGCGGGACAGATGATAAAGATCGAATTGATAAAGTTTTGGGGCGTGAAGTGGCTACAATTTACTTAAATGAATGCTCTCAAATTAGTTTAGATGCGTTTTTGACGTTAAAAACTCGTTTGAGGCAACCTGTAAAAATAATCAAACCACGCATTCTACTTGACTGCAACCCCCCGTCCAAATCACACTGGGTCTACAAGTATTTTATTCTTGGTCAACAAATGGACAAAAAGCCGTTGCCTGACCCTGAAAATTACGCATGCATTCAAATGAACCCACGGCAAAATTGTCATTTAGATGAGCAATATGTGCTCGATCTTGAAAACCAGCCAGCTAGATACAAAAAACGTTTTTATGATGGTGAGTTTTTGGACGATACTGAAGGGGCGATGTGGAAACGATCAGTAATTGATGAGAATCGGGTTCATTATAAAAATTATAACGAGCTGGTTAATGCGGTTTCACTTAGCTACACGGCAGTTGCAGTTGACCCGGCAACAAGTAAGACTGAAAACAGTAACTTAACAGGGATTATAGCAGTTGCAGCTGGAGCTAATTTAGATAAAGAAAAGAAAGAACATTATTACACTCTCGCCGATAAAACTATACAAGGAACTCCAAAAGAGTGGGCAGAAGCAGCTATAGACCTTTATCACAAGATTGATGCTAATGTGATTGTCGCAGAAAAAAACCAAGGCGGCGATATGGTTGAATCAATTTTGCGCAGTGCGGGTTTTACTGGAAAAGTTATTCTTGTTCACGCAAGCAAAGGTAAATTCGCGCGTGCAGAGCCCATCGAAGCTTTATACGAACAAAATCTTGTCCATCATTTAGACAACAGAGAGTTAGACGAATTAGAAGAACAGATGACAACTTATGTACCTCATCAATTAGAGGGTTCGGACGAGTCGCCTGACAGAATGGACGCTCTCGTATGGGCACTTACTCACGTAAGTGAGCGCAGCGGCAGAGCAAAAACAAACAAACGATACGATTCGAGAGCGGTAAATAATGCTCTTAGTCGCTACAGAGGGTTTTAAAATGGCAGTATTTGATTTTTTAAAAAGAAAAAACATACCAAAAATGGAACGCGGTGTAACAAAAAACTGGGAGCTTAGTCACGGGGAATTGCTGAATAAAACTTTTAGTACAAATGGGTTTAGCAACTTTGTTGCTGGTTTTGGCGGTGTCAATGATGTAACAATGTTCAGTTCGAACAACATGCCAGACGCTACGAATTTAAACTTTCAGAAGTGGGACAACGTTTATAGAACAAACGTTTTTGCTCAGCGAATAATCAACGCCCCAGCAGACGACATGACTCGAAAATGGCGGGAATTTGTTGGCGATGACCCACAGATGATTGATCAAAGAACATCTGTAGAAAAAAAATACTTAATTAAAGACAAATTTAACGAAGCGATAAGATATGCAAATTTGTACGGTGGTTCCGGTTTACTTATTGTGTTGAATAATACAAAAGATTGGTCTGAGCCATTAGACTATTCAACAGTTAGAAAAAATGATTTTATTAAATTGCAGCCTGTATTTTTAGGTGAGATTTACGGCAGCGGTGCGCTTGTGCTCGACCCATCTCATCCTAATTTTGGCAGACCAATTTACTATAATATCAATAATATGTCTACAAACGTTCATCATTCTAGACTAGTTCTGTTCGAGGGCGTTCCTTTATCACTGTACGCTAGAATGAACCAAACCGGTTTTGGTGACAGCAAACTAACCTGCTGTTTAGATATTCTACAATCAGCCCAAATGCTTTGGCTAAACATTTCAAACTTAGCTGTAAGAGCAAATATAGACGTAATCAAAGTGAAAGACCTTGAAATTGTTTTAGCTGATTCACCTAATAAATTTTTTGCTAATTTAAAAGATCGCGCGACAATTAGAAATACTCTTGGTGTGATGGCAATTGACTCTGAAGACGATTTTGTGCGCAATGAGCTAGCGGGCTTGGGAACTATGGGTGGTCTTTTAATGACCTACATGCAACTGATTGCTTCAATTATTCCGATGCCGCTAACTAAATTAATGGGGACAAGTGTTGCCGGTTTTGGAACTGGTAACAATGAGATCACTCAGTATTATGATGAAATTTTAGCCAAACAAGGGAACTTGTCAACGCAACTTAAAATTGTTGATGAGATTATTGAGCGTTCAATTTTTGGAGAAAAGAAAGAGATTCAGTTTAACTGGTTGACTTTATACGAACCAACCGCAGCAGAAAAATCAACAGTTGATTTACAGAAACAGCAAGAATACGAGGGCTATCAGCGGATGGGTATTGTTTCTGATCAAGCGATTGCGAGAAAAATCAAACAAGAAGGGATTTTTGATTTATCAGAAGAAGAAATTTCCGCACTTTCTGACGAGCCAAATACGGCCGCGGAAGATGCGGAAATGCAAGATTTGTACGGCTCTGCAAAAGTTGATTCTGATGAAGAGAAATAATCGAACAATTAAACCAGTAAAAATCGACAGGCGTTCATATATCGCTTACAAAAAACTACTGGTTAAATTTGCAAAACAGTTAAACTTAATCATTGCGCGTAAATTGTTCGGGGAGCTTAATTACTTAGAAGGTAAATACTCTAAAAACCCAGAGATCACGCGCAACGACAATTTTGTACTAGGTCTTTTTAGTGACATTGATGTACAAGCAGCGGCTCTTTTAGAAGAATATGGCCCGTTAATTGTATCTATTTTAACCATGATGAAAGAAAGCGATCAAGAGCGATTTTACCAAAATTTGAGCGAGCAAACAGGTATTAGCTTAAAAAATATACTAGAAAAAGAAAATATTCACGATTCTTTTGCACTTAAGATTAAACAAAACTTAAATTTGATAAAAACTTTATCACAAAAACAGTTGTCAAGAGTTGAAAATGTGGTATTATCAAACTTGCAAGCTGGTAACTTTAAAGCCAGCGAACTAAAAAAGAGCTTGATTGAAGACTTTGAAATGGGCGAAAGACACGCAAAATTCATTGCTAGAGATCAATCTCATAAAATGACCAGCAACTTAAATCAGTTGCGGTATGAAAATCTCGGCGTTACCAGCTATATCTGGCGCACAGCAAAAGATAGGCGTGTGCGCGGGGATCCTTCCGGAAAATACCCAAACGCAAAACCATCCCACTACGCACGCGAAGGCAAAACCTACGATTTTGCAAAACCTCCCAAGGGCGGAAACCCGGGAGAGGATTTCAATTGTCGTTGTTATGCTGAACCAAAATTGCCTGACGAGTTTACTAATTTATAAAATGTGAGGTATATAGTGTCAAAATCTGACAAGCTAAAAAATGAGCAAATTGAATCATTAGTTAATGATTCTGTTGTTGCAGAAGAGCCTGTTGTTGCAGTTCCTGAAGTTCCTGCTTTTTCGAACGAATATTCTAAACATGCAGATAGTTTAGACAAATTCAATAAAAAACATAATGCACGATGTTTTTCAGAACGCGTTGATATTTTCAAATATTATTTGCTGGATCGTGAATCTTACAAGCTGGATCGAGAATGCTTAGTTAGACGCGGAATAATTGTTCTAAATTCATGGAATGAGTGGCTTGACTTGATCAGCAAAAACGAAAAACTTTTGTTTAACTTTAAATGCGTTAAAGGTGTTGAGCTAAAAAGTCGTTATAAAAAGTTTTACGATTCTTTAGCTATCGCAGCTGTTGAACGAAATCAAAAAGCGAAATAGTTTATGCAAAATTTGAAGCATCAAGTTTTACAAATTGAAAAAGAAGCGATTTTTTCTTTTAATGCAGCTGCTTTAAAAAAAGAAATAGATCAAGATGGCTGTCTTATGCAATATGATGTGCCAATTGCAAGATCAGGTGCTTTTGATTATGTTGCTTTTGAATTTGGTTTTTTAGAATCTGATGGGATTGACCCGAATCAACTAATAACTGTTTATCGTAGCGACGCAAGTTTTAGCGATGAAGTTATTAATAAAAATCCAGAGATCCCGTTTACAAACGACCATCCTGAAGGGGTGGTTAATGTTCACAATTCGAGACAATTAAGAGTTGGCTCGGTACATGGTCTTTATTTTAAAAATGGAATTTTATACGCGAAATATATAAAAGTTTATGATCCCGATACAATTTCGCAAATTGAAAATGGAATAAAAAAAGAAGTTTCAATTGGGTTTGAAGCGCGTTACGAATTTAAGCCCGTTGTTGTGAATGGTGTAACTTATGATGGCTTGGAAGAAGTTGTTAGAATTAACCATCTAAGTTTAGTAGATACCGGCAAAGCTGGTCCACAAATTAAAATGCATAAAATGAATAAGGAGACTAAAAAAATGTCTGAAGAAAAATTAATGACTGTTTCTGTAAACGGCGTAGATGTTTTAGTGCCAGCAGAGCAAGCAATACAAATTAATGCAGCAAAAACTGCAGAAATGTTTAGCCAAGTTAACTCTACGTTAGAAAAAATAACTAATAGTATAGAGCAACTTTCTATTGCTGTTAATGCGAAAAATGAAGACGCAGAAGAAATGAAAGAAGATGATTTGTCTAACAAAAAAAATGAAGATGAACAAGAAGATAAAAAAGCTTCTAACAAAAAAAATGAAGATAGCGGCGACGACGAAGAAGACAAAAAAACAGCTTCTGAGAATGAAGACGATGAAGACAAAGAAACAAAAGACACTGAAAACGCGGAACCAGATGAAGTTGTTGCAACTAAACCTGATGCAGTTAACAGCAAAAATTTGGCTGATTTAATGAGTAAGGTTATTGGTAACGCGCAGCAATCAAGCAAAGGCTTGTTAGCATCTGATTGCGAAATTTCAGATAATGTTTATACGCCAGACTTCGTAATTAATAATAGCGAAAAATTTGACGCTTATACTGTTTTAGCTGCTTTTATAAATAAATACAGCACTCACTAATATGTTTTTTTTGGAGATTAAAAAATGAGTTCAGCACCATTACAAACTACGATTTCGTTATATCCTGGTTTTGGTTTAGCGGGTCAAAATATGACGGGAGCAGGTCAAGCTCTTAAAACAGTCAGTGGTCATTTTGAATTAAGCGGAAGTACTGCAAGTTACGCGTTGGAAGGCCTAGTCGCAACAAGATCTGGCGACGGTTTTGCAGTTTATCCACAGGGCGGCGGTAATCGATCTCAAATAGTTGGTTTTTTTATGCTACAAAAATTAGCACAAAATCCACCATCTAATTTTGGTTCAACTGTTGAATACGTTGACGGAGACATGACTGCGGTTATGTGCCAAGGTCGAATCGTCGTTCAAACTCAAAATATTCTCAGTAAGACTGAAAATATTTATATTTACATTGGTACAGCAACACCTGCAAACGTCGGCAAGTTATTCACTTCATCAACAACACCAAGTGATGGGGTTTTGATCGGTGGGCCAGCATATAGACCAGATGGCACAAACTATTTAACCACACCAATTCGGGTTATTGATTCGATTGATGGCCTAGCTATTGTTGACATTAATTTTGTTTAATTTTATATATTTTTTGGAGACTTAATATGTCTGAAGTTCGCGTAATGACAAACTCGGTTGCCCCGAAATTTGATCATCGTTTAATGACGAATTCATTAAAGAAAAAATTTGAAAATGCTGCTTCTGTTGTAAGCAGATCAATTGTTGGCAACTCAAATGTAAACATGAAAAACGCCGAGTTTGTTTCTCGTTCGTTAACGTATATTTTTTCAGAAATTTTATTTCAAAGATTTCCTGAATACACTTACAGATTATATGTTGATATTTTAAATACTTCTGCGTTTAACAAGAATGTTGCATTTAATATTGCAAATTTTTATGGTGAAGCAACTGAAAAAAGTTCTAGTGCAAATGATTTTGACGATACGGATGTAAACATGGTTGAATCGATGTTTGATCTTTATCAACTAAACACTCAATTTACTCTAGAAACTTTAGAGAGAATGGCGGCTGAGTCTCTTGCTGAAACTGATACGAATGGAGTCAAATTCATTTCTATTGTTCGTGCAAAAATGACAAACTTGATTAGAGTTACAGAAGGAAGAAAAAACTATTTATTTTTTAATGGCAATTCAGAATCTGGAATGACAGGTATTATCAATGACACAGATATACCATCAAGCACAGCCTCTGCAGCTTGGACAACTGCAACTGATCCAAACGTAATGCTTAATGATTTAATGAATGCGATTACTCAAGTTCGTTCACAATCGAAAGGTGTTTTTGAAGCTGATACTTTTGCAATTAGTAACAACAAGTACGCGATCATTCAAGGTAAAGCCCGTTCACTTTATTCTGATTTTACAATTTTAAATTGGGTAAAAACAAATTTACCGCAAATAAAAACTATTATTCCTGATCCGTATCTTGACAATGTTGGTTCTGGTAGCACAGGCATGATAATCGCGCTTGAGAAAGACTATAAAAACGCGAACATGGTTGTGGGTGCAGACTTAATGGGTTTACCTGTTCAGTATCAAGGTCAGCGCCAAGTTAATCCATTTATTTCTAGATTGACTGGTTTAAACTTGTTACAAAGTAATTCTATTTATAGATACTCTGGTATTTAATTTTGGATGAAAATTCATGGCAGTGACTATAACAGTACAAGATATTAGAGATACGTTTGCAGAGTTTAGCGACGTTGAAATGTATTCTGACGAATTGATTCAGTTCAGTATTGATATAGCACTGCTTTGGATGAGCACCCCAACTTTATTAACTGATGATTGGTATGAGAAATTAGCGCTATTTTTATCGGCTCATTTTGTATATTCGCAAAAACGAGGGGAAGAAAGCCCGCAAGCGAATCTTGGTTCGATTTCATCTTTTGAAGAGGGACCCAGTAGTACTGAATACGTTAATGTAGAGATAAATTCAGAAATAAAAGGTTTTTTAACTACATCAAATTACGGAATAAAATATTTAGCTTTGCTTAGAGTATGGCGCTTGAAAAATGGCGTCGGGATAATGTTGAACGGATAAAAAATGGCTGAGAATTTTACATTATCATTACAAGAAACAACTAAACTTGATCTATCAGTTTTTAAAAACTTAAAAGATAAAGTTTTACAAGTTGGCTTTTTAGATGGCAAATCAGCTGAATATCCTGATGGTGCTTCAGTAGCTGAAGTAGCTATCAAGTTAGAATACGGTTTTATTGCTGATGGCACTGCGTTGCAGAAAGAAGCTGACAGAAAAAATTTAAAAATAAACGTTCCAAAAACATTTAAAGTTCCAGCAAGGCCATTTATGCAGACAAATTGGAACAATAACAAAGATAAATATCAAAATAAAATGTCAAAATATCTTAGCACGTTTGATAAAACAAAAATGACTCCTGATAATTTTTTTAATTTGTTAGGTGTGGAAGTGCAAAAAGATATTCGTGATTCTATTACGAACGGTAATTGGTCTCCAAACGCGTGGTTTGTTGCAGCAATTAAAGAGTCAAACAAACCTTTAATTGATACGGGTCACTTGCGTCAGTGTGTAACCTGGAGGGTGGCAGATGCCGAAACAGAAGCTTGACATATCTCCAATGGTTGCTCAATGGGGCGAATACGTAAGTTTTTTCTTGTTTGCACCTGTCGTTAACGTTTCCGGAGTTATAACAGAAGATTCTAACCCAATAAAGAGAATTGCATTAGCTTATGTCGCTCCAATAGATGGTGTTCAAATATCTTTTGACACTGAAGGTTCGATGCAAGCGCAAAATAAAATTATTTTTACAAAAGAATATTTTCCTGTTAGGAATTCGGAAAGCGATCCGGGTAACACAAGAATGTTATACGAAGATGGAACTTATCAACTAGTTGAGAGAAAAAAATATCATTCCAGTTATTATATTTATAGCGCGGTTAAAGAGCAGGTGAACCCACATGATTTATCTTAACCCTGTTATCCACTACTGGTTAAATGATTCGTTCAACTTAGATGACGTGAATTCTGCTGGAGAACCAACTAACCATTGGTATATGGGGGATCAAGTTGATAGCCCGCCAAAAGTTCAAACAAAACCAGTTTTCGGTTTCTATGTTATCACGTCTCGTAAAAATCTATCTATGTACGACCGTAGTAGCATTTATAATCCCGAGAATGATCGCTTTGATGTTGGCTTAACAAACTCTTACGAAGCTTATGTTGCTATAGATATTTATAGTAAAAACACAGCAGTCAACAATACTGACGCGTCTTACGTTGCTGCATTGATTGAAACAAATACTCATAGTGATCACATAAAAGAATATTTTGATTCCCATAATGTAGGTTTTTTAAGATTTACTCGATCGGAAAATTTATCTTATGTTGAATCGACGCAAACTAGAAAGCGTTGGCGTTTAGAATGTGCATTTAATATTGTATTTACTAATAACAAACAAATTGATCGCGTTGACGAAGTCGACGTTAATTATAATATTACAAGATAAACGAGGTAAAAATGGCTGTATTACCCCCAAGTACCATTGTAACTATAAATGTTACAAAACAAGAGGCGGTGAAATCACTTGAAGATTTTGGATTAGCTTGTGTTTTAACAGAAAATACAACAATTCCGCAGGGTCAATATGTACAATACGACAGTGTTGAGGCGTTCGATGATGATTTTTCTACACCAAGTTCAATAAAAAGTTACGGGGATATTTTTTTCGCTCAGTCTCCAACTCCTACAAGTTTGCTTGTTGCGAGAGTTGATTTAACAGAGCCAGAAACATATTCGGACGTAATAGAACGAGTGCACACCGAACAGCCTTTTTATTTCCTTGGCGTTGACGCGCTAGATTTAGATTCAGCAGATGTTGAAGCGATTGCGACCACTGTTGAAGATTTAAAAATACAATGGATTCAACAGCGCGCTGTTGCAGATGCGTTAAGTTTATATAACACGCTAAAAGCTGCTAATTTTACACGAACTTCAATAATTGCAGCTGATGACGATACAACAACAAACAGGGTTGATGCTGCATGGATAGGCACGGGTATTACTTATACAGCCGGTTCAATTAACTGGGCAAATAAAAGTTTAATTGGTGTGACTGGAATTACTCAATCAAACTCTGTTGTTAACACGTTGTTAAACGCTGGAGTTAACGTTTATGTGCAAGTGGGAAATAATACAGTAACGCTTTATGGCACTACTGCTGCAAACGATACAACTTATATTGATCAAATTCAAGCGGAAGACTGGATAAGAATAGGCTTACAAGAAGATATTCTTGCCTTAATTTTTTCAGTTCCAAAAATACCTTATAACGATATAGGAGCGCAACAAATTGCGGCAGTTATGCGTTCGCGTGGTTCTTTGGGTCAACAATTAAATATTATCGATCCAACAGTTCGCTGGGTAGTTAATGTGCCGAAAGTTTCAACTGCAACTACAGAACAAAGAGAAAGTAGAACTCTGCCCGCTTTTACAATTTCGGGTAAATTGTCTGGGGCAGTGAATCATATAATCGGTAATGTGAATGTGGAGATATAAAAATGGCTACTACTAGTGTTTATTCTGGGTTAGACATGATTTTAACAGTTAGCTCAGCTGTTATTGGTTCTGTTGTGATTTCTGGTGTTGAATTAGCTGAAGATACTTTTAAGTTTACCCCAACTGCGGACATAACTTCCGCAAAACTGGGGATGGAAGGGTCGGTGGGGATGAATGTAAGCAACGACAGAAGCGGAACTTTAGTTGTAAAGATGCTATCAACTCATTCTGACAATGATGTTCTTTCAACTTGTTATCAGTCTTTGTTGCTTGGTGGAAGCACACCTTTAATTAATTTGCATCTTTCAAAATCTGGTGGTGATTTTACTTTGTCGGGAGATTTTTTAATTCAAAAAATGCCGGAATTAAGTTTTGGTTCGATCATGCCGATTTATGAATGGACGTTTTTTTCGGGTCGAGTTGATTTTAATCCTGGTAATTTTGGGAATAGTTAATTATGAATAAATTTGATTGTGTTGTAAATGGAAAATCTTTTGAGTTTGAAAAAATGGTTGCGACTGACGCTATAGATACTTTGTCCGAGTTGAGCAATAGTTTGAAAGTTAATAAAGATCTTTTAGAGGTTGTAAAAAGTTTATTTGAAGATGATCTAGCGGCTTTAGCTGTGCTAATCGCATTTCAAGCTTATAAAGGATTTACAGGAAAAGATTTTATTAACTTTGTTAATGCTGTGCTTTATCGCTCTAAATGTAAAATTCTGCAAGGAGTGGAAAAAGTTCCCGTTGCTCTAAACAGAGATTTAGATTATCCAGAGCATGTTTTTGAATTGCTTATTAATATTTTAAAGAAAAGCTCTCTTTTTTTTTCGAGTCTCGACCAGCAAGCTCAAATAGATCCGACGACAGTCGAGAAAGCTATAAAGAAAGCAAAAAAAATCGTCAAGGTGCAGCGCTCTTAGATTTGTTTTTAACTGATTGGGAGAGATTAATAAGAGTTGTGGTTGTTGGATCAGGATTAGAAAAACCTTTGGCAACTTATCACGAACTCAAAACTATTTACACGTTAGAAGACTTATTTTATTTTTTAGAAATAATGTCAAAACATAATGCAGAAGTAAAAGCGGCTTACGATAAAATAAATAGGTAGATTATGGGCGAGTTAACCAACTTTTTTGTCACCCTGGGAATCAAAATAAAAAATTCTCAGTGGAGCTCTGCTGCTGAAAAAATCCAAAGTTTTAGAAAAGACTTTCTAAATTTAAGCACTGCGATAACAGCTTCTGTCATTGGTCTTGCTTTGTTTGAAGATAAAATCGCTAACTCTGTAATGAAAATGTCGAACATGTCGCAGCGATTGCAACTACCGATTAATCAATTGAGAGTGCTACAAGTTGTTGCTAATCAAACTGGTTTACCTTTTCAGAATTTGACTGACGCAATTGGAACTTTCCAAGATGCTTTTGCCAACATGTCTATTGGTCAAGCTCCCTCAGAAAACATGCTTTATGGTCTTGGTATTTTAGATAGACTAACCAACAAGAAGTTTGATTTAAATAAATTTAGGAACATGGCGGATGGAAGCTTTCAGGCTTTCAAATCTTTATTTGAACAATTAAATAAAGTTGGAAACGTCAAGCAAAGAGAAGGTGTTCTTGATCAAATTTTCGGAAATGATAACTTATTGCCGCTAGTCGGTCACGTGAATATGCTACGGCAAGCTTATGAACAATTACAAAAACGAGGCTTATTAATAACTCCAGATCAAATTGCAAACGCCCAAAAGTTCAAAACTGAAATTGGCTTTATGGGTATGGAGTTTGACGGATTATTTCAAAAACTTGGTTTAAAATTAATGCCGGCATTTACCGATTTTTATCAGCAGCTGGATAAAATAGCTAGCAATCCAAATTTTTTAAAAGGTTTACAAGTAATTGCTCTTGCTATTGAGAGCATGACAATAAATTTAGCAAAATTAATAACTAAAATTTATCCATTATACATTGGGACTCAACACATTGATGACAAAATTGGAGATGTGGTAGACGCTTTTAGTTCTACAGCTGGGTTTAAAGCTGCACTTAAATCTACAGGTTTTCTACAACCTGCAGTTCCTAGCAATCAAGCTGGCTTTCCTAGTCAACAAAACATATCGAATAACAATACGCAAAATTCTTCGCAAAATAGTAATGTGACTCACAACACGACTAATAATACTGTGACCACAAATGTTCATACACAATCACCATTGCAATATATTTCTGGAAAAGTAACAGGGGGATTTAGATGATAAATCTCGGATTATTTTTCAACAGAACTTTAAATATTGGGGATATTTATTTTACTGGCCATGAAAGTGAAGAAGCTGTTTTTTCTACTACAGTTACTGATAACCCTGTCGAGTACGGTGCAAACACTGTTGACAATATTTTTATAAATCCTATTTTACTAACTTTTAATGCATTTGTTTCTGAGCTGCCTGCTTACACTTTTACGCCTCAAGGATTGTTCAATGCATTTAAAGAAACTTCAGATGCAATCGACGTTTTGTATCAATTGATGGTTAGTCGACAAGTTGTTGACGTAAAATGTAATATCGGTTTTTTTCCCGGAATGGCGATTACTGAAATTAGACCAATTTCTAATAATGATAATTTGACAACAATACCAATGCAGATTTCATTGAAACAAATAGTTTTTACAAATGACCCATCTTATCAAGATCCCTTTCAGTCTAAATACAAAGATATGGTGAACCGCGGAGCTTTAGAATTAGCGGAATTTTTAGCGGGGTTAATAGTATGAGATTATTTGTACCTCCGCCGCTTAATGATCGTGAAACTTTTACTATATCAATTGAGCAACAGCAATTTGTTTTAACTTACACATACAACGATAGATCAGACGCTTGGTATATAAATCTTGCAAAAGATAATGTGAATGTTTTAGAAAATATTAAATTAACGCAAGGCTACAAGTTTGGCCAAGAATATCGAGACTTTCCTCTAACCCAAGGTTTTTTAACTCTATATTCTCAAACAAATAGTAGCGATGACCCTAATAAAAGTAATTTTGGCAAAACGGTGTTTTTAGTTTATGAATCCGAATCTTAAAGCGATTGGAACGCCTAAAGGCCAGGAGTGGTTTGGGCGTACATATAGTTTAAAATTTTTTGATGTTAACAATAAGTTAATGCATGAAATATTTCAAGATCAAAGAAACAGCTGGCAGGGGTTGCGTATTAAATTTGAAATTAAGCAAATGACTTATTTTATAAATCAAGAAGCGATGATACAAATTTACAACTTATCTGCTACAACTAGAAAATTAATTTCAAAAGCACAACGTGTCGTTTTAACTGCTGGATATCAGTTAAATAGTGGAGTTTTATACATGGGTCGCGTCATGAACGTTTATGACAATCGAATTCAGCCAGATTATTTGTTAACTTTTATTTGTTTAGATTTCGTTCCGAATTATGAACCGATCAGCATAACAATACCAGCTGGAACAACTCCAATTAACGCTTTAAAATCAGTTGCGGCGTTAGTTCCGGATTTAGCTGTTAATAGTGTTAATTTAAAAAATTTACCCACCGCACCAACTACGCAAAAAATAGTTATTCCGCAAATGGAATATACTGCTGCATTGAATCGCCTCGGGCAAGAGTTGGGTGCAGATGTTTGGGTGCTAAATGGGAATTTATATTCTTTGCCACAAAAGTTGAATAATTTTCCAGATCAAGCTGATGTAGTAGAAGTGGATTATCAAACTGGGATGATTGGCTCGCCATTTTTTGATTTAGCAAACACGGGGATAAATGTTACTGCGCTATTAAATCCGCGTTTGTTGCCCGGGAATTTAGTTAGAGTGAAAACCCTTAACCCACAAGTGCAAGTTGGGATGGCAAAATACATTAAATTCGATCAAGATACTTTGACGCGTGGAACCTGGATTATTAATTCTTCTCAGCATACGGGAGATAGTCGAGATGGCACATGGGAAACTTTCGTGCAAGGCTATACTTTTGACCCACAAGGAATTAGTTTAGTATGACAGACGCAACAGGGCAATACGGCCGATTATATAAAACTTTATTTCACCCGCGCGAGCTTGTTGAAATTTTAATTGATTCAAAAATAAATCAGTTAAATACAAATCTACTTGTGCAAGTTGTTACGGCAACGTCTGGGCAAAACGAAATAACAGTAAAAGTTTTGTCTAATAGATCTTACGTTGATAGAAATTTAGATACACAATACGTTCAATTAGAAAATTTAGATGTTCGTTTAGCGTATCAAAAGGGATTTAAGTCTACAATCAAATCTGGTGATTTTGGATTATTAATAGTCGCGCAAAGTGATATTATTTCTTTTCTAGATTCAGGCGTTGACAAAAGCAATAGAAAATATGCGTTAGAAGATGCGATTTTTATTCCGATGGAAATTTCAACAGTTAACAGCACAGATTTACAAATATCTGCAGGAGCTGGTGAAAATATAATGGTAACTAGTCAAGAAAATATAAATATGACTAGCCAAGAAAACATTGATTTGACTGCGTCAAATGTGACATTAAATGTTTCATCATTCAAAGTTGCAAAAGGCACTGATGATTTAATTGATGCAATTCGAGATTTATCTGCTGCAGTAGGTTCCATGGCTGTTGTTCAAGCGACGGGGATAATCACGCCAGCTAAGGCTTCGCAAATTGCAGCAATAACCGCAAGATTAGGAGCATTCGTAGAATGATAACTTTTGCATTAAGACAAGTTGAAGTTGATGAGTTCGGAGCTGAAACACCTATTGTTGTTAACGATATTTATGCTGTTGGTGGTCAAATCGCTCTTGTTCAAGACGGAGACGAAACAGCTCAAACTATTGATACAAGGATCTCAACTTTTCGTGGAGATTTTTTCTATGACCAGAATTATGGCGTTCCATACTGGCAGGCGTTAGAAAATGCAGATGCAATAGAAGCCCTAAATATGGCGATAAAAAGAACAATAGAAGGGACACTTGGAGTTGTTAAGATTAAATCGTTCAATACAGAACTAGATCCACAATCTAGAACTTATAACATTGAAGCGATTGTTAATACAGAATATAATACAGATCAAGATTTGACAATTACACAAACGTATGGCAGGTAAAAATGAGCATAAATGTTCCTGATTTCTCAGAAGTACAGCAAACAGTTGCTTCTATTTTAACCTCTACTTATGGGAACCAACTAAATTTGGATGGGAGCACGCCAACAGGTCAGTTTGCGTATAACTTTGCGGCTTCTCTTTTGTCTATATATCAACTTTTACAAGAGGCACAAAGTTCTTCTAGTGTTTTTACTGCACAAGGCGACCGTCTGAACGATTTATGCGCACTGATAAATGTGAGCAGGACAGAAGGGGCAAAAACGGTATGCAAATCGTGTGCACTGACTGGTGTTAACGGAACAATAATTCCTGCCGGTTCACAAGCTAGAACTACAGACGATATAGTATTTTATAGTTCTACGGAGGTGACAATAGCGGGAGGTAACGCGACTGTAGACTTTATATCTCAAGATTTCGGGCAGTTTGATGTTGAGGTTAACACCCTTACAACTATTGTGACTGAGATTACAGGATGGAATACAGTGACAAACCCCACAATTGGAGTTGACGGTGCGGACAATCAGTCTGATAAGGAACTGCGAAACGACGTTTTAACAATGTCACAAAATCTAGCAAGAGGCTACCCGGGTTCAATTCGAGCGGCAGTTGAAGGGGTTGCAGGAGTGTCTCAAGCTTATGTTTACGTCAATTATTCAAATTCTACAGCACCTTCACCCTTTTCAATTCCTGCGCACGGGGTTTTAGTTGTAATTCAGTATGCTGATCAAACTCTAAACCCGTTAATTGCTGAAGCGATTTTCACTAAATTGCCTGCAATAACTTCTTATAATTCTCCAGCAGGCGGGACTCAGATCACACAAGCTGTTGAGATTACCGGAACAGAAATAGATGTGCAGTGGAACATGGCTGCTGAAACGCCCATCAATTTTATTGTAACGATTAAAGCTCTTACAACTTTTACTGCAGAAGAGTCTCAAGCAGTGCAAACAACAATTGCAAGTTTCATCAAAGAAAACTCCCAAATTAAAGGGTTTTTATATTATTCAAAAATATATGCTGCTGTTGTTGATGCTGTGCCTGATGGATTTATTGAAAGTTTTTACATGAGCAGAAACACCACACCGGTCAGCACAGATATTATAGATATTGAAGCGGAATTTTGGGAAGTGTTTGTCGCGGGAACTGTGGTGATACAATATGGCAGTTAGTAGAGTCGACCAAGCTGCATTTATGCTAAGTTTACTGTTTCCTCAGTATCAAAACTCACCAAATGTAAAAATGTTATTTCAAAAAACTGGTGAACTTTTCTGTCAAGATGTCGAAGACCAAGCTTTGCAAATTTATAATATGTGTGATCTTGATAACTCAACGGGAAATGTTCTAGATGCTGCAGCAAGCTTAATTGGTTTACAGAGAATGTCAATTCGAGTTCCTTCAGATGTCTGGATTTTAGATTTGACTCCTTTCACCGATCACCAGTTTGGTGATGAAGAATATTTATTCTATGCACTAGCGCCAGACGATATTTTTCGCGATGCCATCAGAGCTTATGCAATAAATCAAACATCTGAGGGTGACTTGCGTAGCTTAGAAAAAACTTTGCGGTTATTGCTAAATTTAACTGGCGATACAGACTTGACAATTGAATTAACTTCTAGTTTGAACGTAAGTGTAACAATTAATGTTGCGGTTGAAATTGGTCGACGTTCGTTAGTTGATGAATATATAACCCCGAACGGTGGCACATTATGGTCAAAAGTTGCGGGATGCGTTTATAGTTTTACTTATACTGTTTAAAAAATAGGTGCTTTATGGCAAATTTTATTTGGGATCCTAACGGAGTGAACATCGTTTCACCATCGCAAGATATGATTGATGATGGATTTCCGGAGGACTACGACATTAAATCTGGCGAAATGAACTGGATTTTAAATCAAGTCACAACGGCAAGAATTCAAGTCGGAGAACAAAGAATATTTAGCGGAGCAAAATCAGCAATAGATATCGATGCTGGTTTTTTGCCACTTTTTGGCGAAAGCTTGTGCAAATCTAACACTGGTGCCACTTACGCTGATGACCGTTACCAAGATTTGTACATTTTTTGCTGGGAAAGTTATTCAGACTCTATTTGTCCTGTGGCAGGCGGCAGGGGGGCGTCAGCTCTGGCAGATTGGACAGCTCAAAAGTTTTTAACATTGCCAAATCGAACGGGCACAACTTGCGTAGGTTATAGCCCTGTTACTTCTTCTGCGTTTAATGTTCCGGTTGGGACAATAGTTGGATCTGAGACTGTAACGCTAAATGAAAATGAGCTGCCTGTTATAACTCCAACAGCCACTTCAACACCCCATGATCATTTATTCAACATATCTCAACCTGGGGGAGGTTCTCAAGATGCAGCGGATGAAGCGACAGGAAGAATTGTTACACAAGATAATACTTTTATGACAACCGTTCAGATAACAGTAGCGCCATTTGGTGGCGGCTTGCCGCATAACAATATCCAACCTTCAGCCATCGTAAATTTTATGATCAAGTGGTGATTTTATGAGCTTTTCTTGGTGTAATGACAATCCTGCGGGGCGAGTTTCTCCGCCCGACGATTTAATAAATAATGGGTTTAAATCAACAACTTTTGGGGATAATTTCTGGTTAAATTTTTTGTTTTGGACAATCGCAACGCATGCAAATGAGCAAGCTGGCACCGTAAAGATTTATGCTGGAGCAAGTTACCCCGGGGCTTTGCCGTGCGCGGGGGACACTTTTGGGAGTGCTGCTAGCGGAGCTACTTATGCTAGTGATGATTACGAAGATTTATTTTACGTGTTATGGGGTAACGCTTATGTAATCACTGGCGGCCAGGGAATTAGTAAAGAAGCAGATTGGACTGCAAATAAACAAATGGCTTTACCAGACTACAGGGGCAAAATTTTAGTTGGTTATAGCCCAATTACCACTTCTGCGTTTAATGTTCCGGTAGGAACAGTGTTAGGGGCGGAAACGGTCACACTAAATGAAAATGAGTTGCCAGCTATTCAGCTTAAGGCGACTGCCGAACCCCATGATCATTTATTCAACATATCTCAACCTGGGGGTGGCTCTCAAGATGCAGCAAATGAAGCGACAGGGAGAATCGTCACACAAGATAATACTTTTATGACAACAATTACGGTCACATTCGAGCCCTTTGGTGGCGATTTGCCTCATAACAACATACAACCTTCCGGAGTAGATAATTTTTTTGTTGTGTATTAATTAATGGTAAAAAGGTTAAAAATTTGGTATATTTAATAAAACTTTAAGGGTTTAGGTGGTTTTATGAGCAGTATAGTTCCTTTAGAAATGGCGGCGGCGTCAAATGGCTTAGGGTTGGTTTCATGGCCAAAAACGTATAGCTACTTTTTTTCTACTTCTTTAGTAGCAGAAAAAGTAGTTCCTATCCCAACAGTATCTGGAGTTCGACCAAATTACATTTTTGTGCAGCCCGGAGAAAATTTTACTTTTTCTTTTGTTGATGACGCCATTTCAACTAATACTATTGTTTCGCCCTCTTCAACCGGAGCTGCATGCGAGCAATTATATATAAACCAACCAGCATTAATAAAATTAAAATCTGACTCAACATATTTTCATTTTTTAAATGAGACTGCTACTAGTTTCGTTTTATTTTCGTTTTATAGCTAGAGATTATTATGCAAATTTCGCCGTTACCAGCATTAACTGACTCGAATGGGCTTGGTGTAGAAGGCTTTACAAAAACTTACGGATTGTATTTTGTAACTAGTGCGACTAATGAAAAAGTTTTTGCTATTCCCGTTGTAGGCGGAATAAGACCCAACTATATGTTTGTGCAACCAGGAGAAAACTTTTCGTTTTCAGTTGTTGATGATACTAGTTCTGGCACAACTTCTATTGTTAGCCCCAGCGGCGGCGGCGGTATTGGGACTCAGTTATACATAAATGAACCTACACTTATGACTTTATCTGCGGATTCGACTCATATTCATTTTGTAAACGGAACTGCAACAAGTCGTATAATTTTTTCTTTTTACTATTAAAGAGTTTTTATGCATCATATTAGCTATTTAGTTGTTCATTGTTCAGATTCGCCAAATGACAGAGACAGCGTAAACGCTGAAGAGATTCACCGCTGGCATTTAGAGCGCGGTTTTGATGGAATTGGCTATCATTTTGTAATTTTAAGAAACGGCTTAACAGAACCTGGACGCCCCGTTTATTGGAAGGGCGCGCACGCTGAAAAAGTAAACGATAAATCCATTGGAATTTGTTTAGTTGGTCGAGATAAATTTACAGAGAAACAATTTCAAGAATTAAAGAAACTATTAACTTTATTAAAAAATAATTATCCGGACGCAAAAATTCGTGGGCATCGAGATTTTGACCCAAGAAAAACATGCCCCAATTTTGATGTTGTATCGTGGTGGGAGACTGCTAGTAATGAATAGTGCAGCGATTAATTTTATTGTTGAGATGTTTGCAAAAGATGGCAGAATATGCGCTCCGCAAGTTACCGGTTTTTTGATGTGTGTTTTCGGTTGTATTTTAGCTGTTTTAGGTTATGATGGAAATGTTGTAATACCTGTTTTTACAGCAGCAACGGCGTTGCTTGGCGTAAGTGGAACATTAGAAGTTTACGCTGCAAAAAAATATCAAAAAAAAGAAGAATCAGAATGATTGCAATTTTAGCTGGAATTGGCGGTTTTTTTGTTAGCCTCATTGGCGTTTTCTTTTTTGGTAAAAAAAGCGGTAAAGATAAAGTGCAAAATGATTTAAATAAAAAAACATTGGAGGATGTGAAAAATGTTAAAAAAGTGTCTGATGAGAGTGCTAAGCTTACTGTTGATCAGCAGCTTGATGAGTTGCGCGAAGACGTCGTACAATAGTGATCGCTGTATAACTGATAGTATTATCACATTGACACCCACAGAATATCATTTTTTTAAGCAGAACAAACAAACTTTAAATACTTTTATTGGTCAAGTTCATAAGCATAACAAAACTTACCGCATTATGTGTTTGCAAAAAGTCAGCTGGGCGAAATGACAAAAAAAGAAATGGAAGAAAAAATTATTGAACTGATGATGTTTATGGAGCATCAAAAAAATAAATTTAAATTTCTTCGGGAAAACTGGTACAACTTGCTAACTATGTTCATCTTTGCTGCTGCTAGTTTTGTCGCATTTTACGAATGGAAATACACACACGAACAAAAAATTCAATCAATTTTAAAAAGCGATATTGAGCAAAATAAAGTTCTTAAAATTCATCAACAATAGAAAGTAGATCAGACTGCAGCGAACTCATATTTGGGTACACGCCCCAAAAGAATTTCTTCTTGTTGTATTTAACTTGCATCTCTGATAATTGTTTTAGCGTTTTAGGTCTATAAAGTTTCTTGTAATTTTCATATGTTAACTGCGACATATCAAGAAAAAAATAGTTTCGTTTAATTTCTTTGTTTTCTGCGATCAATACAAATGATTTACAGTTGTATCTAAGCGTATTCTCTAGATGCCAAATTATTTGCGACGGTCTAATATTTATAGCTTCATCCCAGTTGCAAATTTTATTTTCAATCCAAAAGTTTGAACCCAAATTGCTTTTAACGTAAACATCGGGCATACCGCTAGCACATTTATTTTCTACTCGCTCAGCTACGTGAGAAGCTAGCAGTGTTTTTTTAAACTCTTTGTATAAATCAACTTCAGTTGTCATAATTATAGCCCCAATCAGCACGTAAAAAAAAGCAACCACTGTAATAGTTATAGATAAATCATTCTTACTCATTCTTTGAAACTTGCATAAAAAAATTATCTGGATCTCGCATAATTTCATCTGCAATTTTTTTCTTATTTACAAGACACTCAATAATCTTACTGTCTTGAGTTTTGTTTGCAACAAGATCCCAAATGATCACTTTGTGCTTAAGCCCAGCTCGATGAACTCTTTTTTCACATTCTTTGCGCAGTCTCAATGAATGACCATTGCTATAAAAAACGATATGCTTGGCTTCAGTAAGTGTATGACCGATCCCCGCAGAGCTAGGTTGACCGATAAAAAAACGAATTTTTGGATCCGTCATAAAAGCAGTTTTTGCTGCAGCTTTTTCATCGTCTGAAATACCTCCATGGAAACTAACTGCCTCACTACCCAGCTTCTCTTCTAGTAGTTTTATATCTTTAACGAAGCGAGCAAAAATTAAAATTTTTCCTGACGCGTCTTTTATCAAATTTTCAAAAGCGACGAAACGGCTTGGAACCTCAGAGATCGGCACTAAAGTTTTTGATAGCATTTTCATTTGCTCTTTATCATTTATATCAACACCAAGCATCTCATCAATACTTAAACTGCTAAACCAGCCAGATGAAATTTGCTGCAGTCTCATGTTTTTAGTTAAAGCTAGTTTCTCATAATTGACGCGCTCTTGATTATCGATTATTGTGCTTGCCATTCTAGTAGCCGCCATCTCTTTATATAAACTCATTTCTTTTTTATTTAAATCAAAGTGCCAGCGTTTATAAATTCGCTCCGGCAAGTCTAAACACTCTTCGGCTCTACAGCGAAAAGAATACTTTTCTATTTTATCTATTATTTCACTCGAACCACGATACCCTACTATTTCATTATTATACCCAAACAAGCAATGTTCAGATTTAAAATCTGTGTAAGTTCTGTAGCCTAAAATATTTGGATCTAGAAACTTAAATTGCATGAAATATTCGTGTAAGCCTTCAGCTACGGGGTCTCCGTCTAAGATCCTCTTATATTTTATGTTTTTATGAGTACTAAGTGAAATTAGTTTTCTAGTTCGTTTCGCTGATGGCGACTTTATGCAAGCGCTTTGATCTAAAGCAAAAAAGCATCTGCCTGTGTCTAAAAATCTTTTAATATTTAAAATAGTTTTTTCAGAGTTAATAGCTTCAACATTATAACTAACAACTCGAAGTCCATCTTTGTAATTAAAAACTTCTATAATTTCTTGTTTTTTTGCTGCACTTAAAGAAGATTGCCAAGAAACCGCTTTATAGGGGACATTACAGTCTTTGGGGAGCTCGACATCAACCCAATTTCTATGCACCCCGTTTGGTGCTGCAACAATTATTAGTGTGTCAATCTCACCTTTCGCATACAGATAATTTACAGTGTCAATTGTCACTTTAGTTTTACCTGTCCCTTGTTCCATGAATAATGCAAAGTTTTTCTTATCGCAAGAAAGTTCAATCGCTTCTAATTGTTTAGCAAAGGGTTTTCTTTTAAAAATATTTGTAATGTTCTTTTCCACTTTTAGCCCTTAATTTTTAAGTCGTTAAATCATTTTTATTCTTTTTTGGTCTATATTCAGTTAACAAGTTAAAAATCATCACAAAACCCCAAGCTTTTTAGCTTTTCTCAAATCGCTAATCATTAAATAAGATAGCGGCGCAATTTCTAGAAAAAGGAAACTTAGAAAAAACACACCCATATGAAAAAAACTATCATCCTTATACGCAAAAACGAACATTAAAAAAGTCCAAATGTATAATGAATGTTCCACGTAGAACGCTAAATATTTTTTAAACTTTTGCATAAAAACTCCTTATTGTTGATACACCTTGTTGCCTGTTAACTTTCTAAATGTTTTAACTGACAGCGTCTTAAATTCTTCTTGCGAAGTCCCTTTAATTAAAAAATAGTCATTTTCCTTGTAAGACAGTAGAAATTCTTTTCCAAAGTTCTTGAAATCATAGCGACCAATAACGCAAGTTATCTCGCTTGTGTCATCTTCCATTTTAAATACTAAATATTCACTTTCGCCAGATAAAACTTTACCACCGCGATTTGAAATATTCTCATTAGAATTAATATTCTTTTTCAATAAAGAATGAGCTTTTCCAATTATAACAAATTCACCAATAGAATTAACTGTAATGTCACATATATTTGAAATTTTACTTACTATATTATATTTTTCTGGGTCTGCAAAAATGTGAGACCATTTTTGTTTTGTTTCGAACAATGAGTCGTAGGGAGTCAAACCGGACTCTAAAATATTTTTCTGCCGCACGTTATATGGTTCATTATTATCCCTGCACCGCAAAATTTCTTCAGCAGTTTTAATCCCGACGCCTTTAATATTTGTAAGCCCCCCGATCAAAATGCCATCCGCAACTGACCATGTTAATTGCGATTTTTCCGCATCAAAAGTTTTATACTGATAACCTTCTAAAACTAACTCCCTCAATACGCTAATTGACTGCTCTTCACTTTTAGCATTTTGTAAACAAGCACAAGCATATTCAAGTGGGTAATTTGCTTTCAAATACATACACCAATAGCTTAAAACCGCATAAGCAACCGCGTGACTTTTATTAAAAGCGTATGCTCCCATTGTCCGCATGTTTCCCCAAAGATCAGAAATCTGCTCTAAAGTTAAGCCGTTCTCTAAAGCCCCAATTTTAAATTTCTCAAAAAACGTTTCAAAGTGTTCACTACCAAGTGATTTGCCAATAGCTTTTCTGAGTGCTGAAACTTCTGGCCATGACATTTTCCCAACGTTTCTGGCTATTTGCATAACTTGCTCTTGATATACTATTACACCAAACGTGTTTTGCGTCTCATTTTTAACTATATCGTGTATATAAACGGGTTCGCTATCGCCGTTTTTGCAACGAACGTACGCTTGTGTTCCTCCGCACTGTAGGGGTCCAGGTCGAGCAAGAGCCGTTACTGCTGCGATATCGTCAAAGTTTTCAACTCTCATTTGTGCGCAAATATTTCTAAGTGCGTTGCCCTCAAATTGAAACACCCCAGAGAATTTATTCTCTTTTATTAGCTGATAGACTAAAGGATTGTCTAAAGGTTGACTCATCAAATCTTCACGCGAAAGCCCGACCATTTTTAGCGTTGTCTCTAGCACTGATAATGTCTTAAGCCCCAACACGTCGATTTTTAATAATCCGATTTGTTCCGCTTCGTGTTTATCTAATTGAATAGAACCTGTGTTTTCACTAACAGAACAATAATCAGTAACAGGTTTATTGGTAACAACTATACCTGCAGCATGCACGCCACCATGCCTAATTGCCCCTTCTAATTCACACGATTTAATTATCGCTGGATAGTTTGAAAGTAGATCAAACCCTTCATTCGTCAACTTAAAAGACGTTTCTAAGATTGTTTTGAACGGTTGAATCGGTTTTTCAGTCAATGCATTTTTAAATTTTTCGAGTTTGTACAACGGAATATTTAAATCTTTTGCTGTGAAACCTAAAGCCGAAAAAGATTTAAACGTGTTTATCGTTCCGAGTTTTGCAACGCAGTCATGTCCATATTTTTTCTTTAGATATTTTATTATCAAATTTCTTTTTGTATCGGGAAAGTCAATATCAATATCCGGCAGATCTGAACGATTAATATCTATAAACCTTTCAAACAGCAAATCATATTTAATCGGGTCTATCTCAGTTATCCCTAAAATATAACAGATTAATGAACCGCACGACGATCCACGCGCGGGACCAACAAGCATGTGTAACTTTGCATATTGAACTAAATCGTACACAACAAAAAAATAGTCTTCAAACTGTTTTTGCTTTATCACAGATAATTCACGCTGAAAACGAGTTTTATATTTTTCATCTTCAAAGTCAATACCTTTAGCTTTAGCAAGTTTATAGCACATAACATCAAAGGTCTGCTGAGTTTGAGGTTTTACCATTTCAGCAATCGGCATTGTTACGTTTGCGCTTTCTGCTATTTTATTATTATTCTCTAACGCTAAAATAAATTCTTCTTCGCTAATGTTTATTTTTGGCAAGTGAATATGCATGTCGTGCAACATATCTTGCGCATTAACATCTATTGCAATCTCATACGCTTGCTTGTCGAACTCTGCGGGATAGAAATTATTGCAACTAATTATTTTTTTACAATTTCTAAATTTATATATATAAACGTCAAGCAGTGTGGGACTTAGCTCTAGATAAAAATTAGGGTGATGAATTATAGGAGGGCAATCACCAAGCAACACTAAGTTATCACCTGAGAGAATAACTAAATTTTCACTAACACGATTCACAATAGAAAAATCAATTCGCGGATGATGATAAAATTTTTCTGTTGCTATTGATACTAGCTGATGAATCTCTTTTAATCCGTCATTATTTAATGCTATAAAACTCATCCAATTTACAGGCTGCCTAGTTCTCTCATCCATGCTTGCAACAACAGCTAATTCAACGCCAAAAATGGGCTTAATCCCGCGAGACCTGCATTTTTTGTCCCATGCTAGATGCCCCCACGTTCCGTTTCTATCACATATTCCCGCAAATTTTTGCCATTGAATGCAATCAAGAATTTTATTAATAGATCCAAAAGCAAATCTAAAGCTGTATTCTGTGTGAATTTTTATGTGCATTTTATCCATTCCATTTCATTTAAAATGCGGACACAATCAGTAAGCGCCTCAACGTCATTCATCGCTCTATGCGCGTTGACTAATGTTTTTTTAGTGAGATGTTCATAGAGATGAGAAAGTTTCAACCATTTAGCAAGAAGTGGTTTAGTTAAATGCATTGTGCATATTTTTCGCTCAGGCATCGGGAAACCATCTTGCTTACCAATCCTAGTTAATTCTAATTTTAACATCCTGTAATCGAAAATCAAATTATGCGCAACCATAGTTTTCTCATCGTTAAAAAAATCAACAAGTTGTGGGTAATAAAAATAAAAATTTGGTTTATCGCCTAAATCTTTATCAGTTATACCTGTTAAATCTGTTATTTTTTTGGTTAGCTTTTCGCCAGGATTACATAAAAACTCGAGACGACTAACTTCTTCAAATTTGTCATTTAATTTAATTGCTGCAAATTCAATAATCTTAGGTTGCATCGCACTTGGAACAAACGAGCTGCTGAGCAGCCCGGTTGTT
>SXGS01137120.1_pt1 | contig 26983 bp, 25 predicted proteins | sample 3174681 | NCBI WGS metagenome assembly SXGS01 (sample SAMN11356861, study PRJNA531348) | freshwater metagenome | isolation source: freshwater sample F1-80 | place: China: Fuxian Lake, Yuxi | collected 2017-12-25 | reverse complement strand
TGCCAGTCGTTTCGGTTGAAAGATTGACAGCAGTACCATTGATGAGGGCGACGACAACTTGGGGATCCATGTCTATGTCTCATCTCACACTTGCAAGGTATTTCCTTCTGTTAGCTATATATAAAACGTATTTTACTTTATATACATAGTAAAGTCAATAAAAAACTTATTTTTACGACTATCTTGAGATTGTCGCTACTCCTTTGCTTTGAATCAGATGCAAAGGAGGGCGAGAATGGTGACCCTGAAGGTGCTGCTAGGGGAGAGGGTTAGAGAGTTGAGAAAGGGGTTGGGCTGGACGCAGACCGAGCTTGCTGCCAAAGCGGGAATGGATTACCGGTACGTCGGCGCCCTCGAAAGGGGTGAGGTCAACATTTCCTCTGACAATATCGAGAAAGTTGCTGTTGGTATTGGCGTGAAACCGTATCAGCTATTCCTTTTCTCTATGGAGGATAAGAAAAGAGGAGAAGCTGACTTTAGCGAGGAGCAGATACGAGGAGTCTTGGACTCAGCGAGTACTGAAACTAGGGAAGTACTCCTGAAGATAGTAAAGGAAGTAGCGCGGCTAGCACTTCAGAAGTGATGGCGGATGCCTACAAAACAACAACGGCAGCAGTAGGAATTGCTTCCCACCACTGCCAGAGTTGATTGTGGCTGCCTGGAGGCTGTTGGAGAGGATTCTAGCCAGACTTCGACACCGCGAGCGGGGCGCTGCCCTCGTTGGTGATGCTGAAGCTCAGGGTGCGGGGGGTATCGGTGCGCACGCTGCCAAAGGGCAGGGCCGGCGGCGCGGTGGCGAGTGAGAGCACCAGCGCCGGGGCGATGAGGACCTGGGCCTGGTCGGAGGCGGCACTGGGGCTGCCCCCCGTGTCCACGGCCCGAAGCCGGTAATAGTGGCGGCCAGCGGCCAGGTTGGCGTGGGTAAAGCTGATGCCCGGCGCTTCTACCCGGCCCACCGAATCGCCGAGAGCCGCCGGGTTGAGGCTGTGGTAAACCAGGTAATGGGCGAGGTCGGCCTCGGGGTTGGCGGACCAGGAGAGGGAGACGCGATTGGGGCCGGCCACTGCCCGCAGATCGGCAGGCGGGTGGGGGGGCAGATCGCCCAGCAGGCTCACCATCAGGGGGCTGGGGCGGTTGGCCGCATCGTGGGCCAGGTACAGGGTGGCGCTGCGGTGGGCGCCGGTCGCCGCACCCGGCGCAAAACCCAGGGCCAGGGTCTGGGTCGCGCCCGGGGCCAGGGTCTGGGCAGTCGGCGGGCTGACGCTGAAGAGCGCGGCGTCGGGGCCGGCCAGAGTAGGGGTGAGGGTGAGGGCGGCGTTGCCCGAGTCGGTCAGGCTCACCAGCTGGGTGCCGGCTCCTCTGAATACCAGCGCCGGGGGCGCCGGGTCGCCGGCCCGCAGCAGGGACACCAGACTCGCCTGGGCCAGGGGGGAAGCGGCGCTGCGGTTGCCGGCACTGTCCACGGCCACTGCCCGGTAATAATAGGTCCCTGCGCCCAGGCCGCTGTCGGCCCAGGTGAGGGCGGGGGGGCGCACCTGCGCCACTGCGCCGCTTGGTTCCGGAACAAAATCGGCAGTGCGGCCGCGGTACAGGGCGTAGTAGGCCAGGTCGGTCTCGGCGCTGGCCGGCCAGGTGAGCAGCACCCTGCTCCTGCCGGGCAGGGCACTGAGGCTGGCCGGTGGGACGGGTGGGGTATCCAGGCCCGTGCCGCTGAGGGCCAGGCGCGGCTGGCCATTGCCGGCGTTGCTCACCAGGCGCAGGGTGTCGGTTTTGGCGCCGGCGCTGGCCGGGGCAAAGGAGACGGCGACCACCTGGCTGGCCCCGGGTTCGAGGGAGAACCGCGTGGGTGCGGCGCCGAAGTGGGGGCCGCTGCCAACGATATCCTCCACTACCAGGATGCCGCCACCGGCGTTGCTCAAGGTGAAGAGGGCCGTGGCCGCCTGGCCCCGGTCCACCTCGGCAAAGGCCAGGGTGCGGGTGGAAAGGGCGATCAGCGGCGCGGTGAGAAAAGGCCCCCAGGCCGGCTGGGCTTCGTCGCCCGGGTCGCCGGTGACCTGGGTCAGATCGGCCCCGTCAGCGGTGCAGGTAAAGAGATCGGCATTGCCGTTGCGGTTGGAGACAAAGACCAGTCGCGCGCCGTCGGGTGCCCATGCGGGTTGGGTGTCGTCGGCGGGGTGGGCGGTAACCTGGCGGAGGTTGTTGCCGTCGGGGTCGCAGGTGTAGAGTTCGGAGTTGCCGCTGCGGTTGGAGACAAAGACCAGTCGCGCGCCGTCGGGTGCCCATGCGGGCTGGGTGTCGTCGGCGGGGTGCTGGATCAGGGCCTCCAGACCCTGGCTGTCGAGACCCACGGCATAGAGATCCCCCTGGCCGCTCGCCGCCGAACTGAACACCAGCCGGGTGCCGTCGGGCGACCAGGCCGGGTGTTCTTCTGCGGCCGCGCTGCCCAACAGCCGGGCCTGGCCCGTGCCTGTGGGGTTCATCACATAGAGCGCCGGGTGACCGTCGCGGGCAGAGGTGAAGGCGATGCGGCTGCGGGCCAGGTCGCCGGCCGGCGGGGTTTTCCTGCCGATGCCGCCGGCGCTGAGGGCCACGCCGCTGCCGGGGGTGTTCTGCAACAGGGTCAACACCGCGCTCAGCGCCCCGACCCGGGCGGGGGCAAAGCTGAGGGTCACCAGTTGGCTGTCGCCGGGGGCCAGGGTGAAACGCGCCGGCGCCGCGCTGAATTGCGGGTCGCTGGAACGCAGATCGGCGATCACCAAGGGGTGGCGGCCCAGGTTGTTCACCCGCACAGAGGTCTGGGCTGTCTGGCCCAGGTCCACGGTGCCAAAGGAAAGGCTGCGGGGCGAGACTGCCACGGGCACCGGCTCACTCAGGGAGAGCACCTGGTCGGGCAACACCCCGGTGAGCACCTGCAGGGCTCCGGAGGGCCAGTGGATGGCCAGGGTATCGATGAGGGCCGCCCCGCCAAACCCCAAGTCTACCGGCAGCGAGCCCTGGACGCGCAGCCCGGCACCCTCGACCTGGCGGGTCTGGCGCAGGGCGCCGGTCACCGCCACCACCCGGGCCCCGATGGCGCTCTGGTTGCTGGCCGTGCCGCTGAGCTGTACGACCAGCCAGTGGTTGCGGTTGCCGTTGTTGCGGTACAGGCGGTTGGCGCTGCGGCGATTGACCAGATAGAGATCGAGGTCGCCGTCGTTGTCGAAGTCCCCCCAGGCAGCCCCTTCTCCCTGGCCGCTGTTGTCCAGCCCCTGGGCCACACCGGTCTCGGTGAAGGTGCCGTTGCCGTTGTTCTGGTAGAAGAGGTTGGGGCTGTTCTCGCGGACTAGGTAGAGGTCTAGGTCGCCGTCGTTGTCCCCGTCGCCCCAGGCGGCGCTGGCGCCGATGCCGATGTCGGCCACGCCGGCGCTTTGGCCCACCTCGGCAAAGGTGCCCCTGTCGTTGCGGTAGAGCCGGTTGGCATCGACCCCCAGGTGGTTGACCAGGTAGAGGTCGTAGTCCCCGTCGTTGTCGTAATCCCCCCAGGCGGCGGCGATCACACTCTCGCCGGGATTGAGGCCGGCCTTGGCAAAGGTCCCGTCCCCTTGGTTGCGGTAGAGGCCGTTGGCGGTGGTGTAGTCGGCCACGTACAGGTCGAGGTCGCCGTCGCCGTCATAGTCGGCCCAGGCGGTGCCGTTGCCGCCGGTGCGGTCGAGGCCGGCGCTCTGGCCCACCTCGGCAAAGACGCCCTGGCCGTTGTTGCGGTACAGGCGCAGCGGGCTGGTGGTGTTGAAATCGAGGTCGCCGTCGTTGTCGTAGTCGGCCCAGGCGCCGCTGAGCGTGCGGTCCGGGCCGAACTGGATCTGGGCGCTCTCGGCCACATCGACAAAAGTCCCATCGCCCTGGTTGCGGTAGAGCAGGTTCAGGCCCTCGTCGAGGACCAAGAGGTCGAGGTCGCCGTCGCCGTCGTAATCGCCCCACAGGGCCTGCGAGCCGCCGCTGTAGTCCACCCCGGCGCTGGCGGCCACCTCGGTGAAGCGGCCGTTGCCGTTGTTGCGGTACAGGCGGTTCTCGCGCCGCGTGGTCAGGTAGAGGTCGAGGTCGCCGTCGTTGTCGTAGTCACCCCAGGCCATGCTGATCCCGCCCTCGGGGTTGGCCACCCCGGCACTGGCGCCGACCTCGGTGAACTGCTGGGCGAGGGCAGCGCCGGGCAGGCACAGGTACAGGAGCAGCAGCAGTCCGCAGCGGACCACCGGCAACAAACTTCCCCCAGGGCGCAGCCGGGCGCCCTGCAGGGGATAAACGCTATTTGGCATGGAGGATTTCCGCACCGCCGGGGGACGGGGAGTCGCCGGCAGCACACCGCTCCTATTAATAAACCCGCTATCGCGGATGAGGGCAAGAAAGGAAGTTTGCCGGGGTGCGCGTACCGGCGGTAGATTTGAAAGGGCCCGGGGCGTTTGCCCGCCGCCACCTCCCCTTTACCAGCCCTCGTGATGGAACGCGATATACTGCAGACCGACCAGCCCCTCGCCCCCCACACCACTATCCAACTGGGCGGGCCGGCCCGCTATTTCGCCGCCTGCCGCACCCTGGAGGAAATCCGCTACGCCCTGGGCTGGGCTGCCGAAGAAAAATTGCCGGTGCAGGTGTTGGGCGGGGGCAGCAACGTGCTTTTCGCCGACGAGGGGTACGCCGGCTTGGTGCTCAAGGTGGAGTTGCCGGGTCTGCGCTTCGCCGAGGAGGAGGGCGGGGTGCGGGTGGAGGCCGCTGCCGGCCAGTCCTGGGACGGGCTGGTCGAGGAATGTGTGCGGCGTGGATTGGCGGGGATCGAATGCCTTTCGGGCATCCCCGGCCTGGTGGGCGCCACCCCCATCCAGAACGTGGGCGCCTATGGCCAGGAGGTGAAGGACACCCTCACCGAGGTGCGCGGCCTGGACCGGCGCAGTCTGGAGCCGGTGGTGTGGAACAACGAGCAGTGCAATTTTGCCTATAGGCAGAGCCGTTTCAAAGGTGTGGACAAGGACTGCTTTCTGATCACCCAGGTCAGCTACCGGCTGGAGCCCGAGGGAGCGCCGCAGATCCGCTACCCCGAGTTGCGCCGCCACCTGGAGAGGGCAGGTGAACTGGGCCGGGGTCGGGCCGCGCTGGAGGCGGTGCGCGCGGGGGTGCTGCATTTGCGCCGCAGCAAGTCCATGGTGCTCGACCCGCAGGACCCCGATGCCCGCTCGGTGGGCTCCTTCTTCCTCAACCCTGTTTTGAGCGAAACGGAGTTCGCGGCCTTTAAGGCCCGCCTGGGCGAGGGCCAGCCGCCCTCCTTCCCCTCGCCCGAGGGGGTGAAGGTGCCGGCTGCCTGGCTGGTGGAACAGGCCGGCTTTCCCAAAGGGTACCGCCGGGGCGGGGCCGGGGTCTCGGGCAAACACACCCTGGCCCTGGTCAACTGCGGCGGCACCACCCGCCAGGTGCTGGAGTTGGCTGAGGAGATACGCGGCCAGGTGCACGAGCGTTTCGGCATTGCCCTCGAAATCGAACCCGTAGTTATCCCTTACCAGTAAACCATCGCGTCCGCAAAGAGCCCGGCCAACTCCGCCTCGCCGAAGGGCCGGGGCGAGAGTTTGGTCACCCGGTGCTGGGGCAGGGTGCCCTGCACCAGGGCGGGGATGTCGGCGCTGCCGTAGCCGATGGCCCGCAATCCCGAGGGCATACCCAGCTCTTGCATCAGGGCGATGAGCCGGTCGGCCAGGATGGGGCCGGCATCGGCTTCTTTGGCGCAGGAAATATCCACGCCTAGCGCGGCGGCGGCCTCCAGGTGGCGTTGGGGGCAGGCCGGGGCCGTGAAGCGGAAGACCGCCGGGGAGTTGAGGATCACCGCCATGCCGTGGGGCACCATCGGGTGATCGGCCTGGTACCCCGGGGGCACGAACTGGCGCACCATGCCGGCCACTGGGTAGGACATGCCGTGCGGCAGGTGTACCCCGGCGTTGCCAAAGCCCATACCGGCGAAAGCGGCGGCCAGCATCATCTGGCTGCGGGCTTCCTCGTCCCCCTGGTCGGCCACGGCGCGGGGCAGGTAGCGGGCCACCATGTGCAGGGCCTGGAGCGCCCACACGTCGCTGATGGGATTGGCCCCCTGGTAGGAGGGGCGCAGGAGGGGCCGGGCCGGGTGCGGGCGCTGGTCGTAGGGCAGGGCGGTGTAGGATTCGATGGCGTGGGAGAGCACATCTAACCCGGTGCAGGCGGCCACCGCCGGGGGCAGGGTGCGGGTGTTGTCTGGGTCGATGATGCCCAGAGTGGGCTTGAGCCGGCGGTGGGCGATGCCGGTCTTGGCCTTCAGTTCCACCAGGTCGAAGATGGCCACCCCGGTGGTCTCGCTGCCGGTGCCGGCGGTGGTGGGGATGGCGATGAGCGGCTTGAGGGCCCCAGGCACGGGCAGGCCCTTGCCTACGGGTGCGTTGACGTAGTCGAAGAAACCGGCGGGCGGATAGGTGGAGTAGAGGTTGGCGGCCTTGGCAGTGTCCATACTCGAACCGCCACCCACGGCCACAAAGGCGTCGAAGCCCCCCTCGCCGGCAAAGGCGATGGCCTCCTTGAAGGAGGCGTCGGTGGGCTCGACGTGGACCCGGTCGAAGAGGGCGAAGGGGATCTGCTCCCGCTCCAGGGATTCGAGCACAATCTGCACCGGGGCGCTCTTGCTCAAGAGAGGATCGGTCACCACCATGACCTTCTTGGCATCCCAGTCGGCTAGGTCCATACCCACCTCGGCGGTGGCGCCTTTGCCGCAGCGCAGGTTGGAGGTGGCCATCTCGAAGATGGTGTCGTTCATTGTGGAGTTCTCCTGAATGAGGGCCCTTCTAGGAAATCCCAATTTCCCACTCCTGTCAACCGCGCTTGCGCCTTGCCAACGGTCTGGCTAAACTACCGCACCATTTCGATGTGGAGACACCGATGGCCTACCATCCCCGGGGCATGCTCACCCTTGAAGAACTGAGCGCCCGAGTCGCCAGCGGCCAGCTCGAAACCGTGCTGGCGGTTTTCCCAGATCTGTACGGGAGGCTGATGGGCAAACGCTTCGCCGCCGGCTTTTTTCTGGAGCACACGGCCCACCACGGCTTCCACGCCTGCGATTATCTGCTGACCGTGGACATGGAGATGGAGGTGGTCGCAGGGTACCCCTTTGCCAACTGGGAGCGGGGGTACGGGGATCTGCACTGCGCGCCGGACTGGAGTACCCTGAGGCAGATCACCTGGCTGGAGAAGACTGCCCTGGTCTTTTGCGACGTAGAGCGCGATTGTCAGCCCATCGCCCTGGCGCCGCGCACCCTGCTCAAAACCCAGTTGGAGCGGCTGCAGCAGGCCGGCTTCCAGGCCATGGCCGGCACCGAACTGGAGTACTACCTCTTCAGGGATTCCTACGCGCAGGCCAAGGCCAAGGGCTACGAGAATCTGGAAACCTCTAACTGGTATATAGAGGACTACAACCTCCTCCCAGGCACCCGCGAGGAACCCCTGCACGCGGCGGCGCGGCGGCACCTGGAGCAGAGCGGCATCCCCGTCGAGTCCAGCAAGGGGGAGTGGGGTCCCGGCCAACACGAACTCAACCTGCGCTACGCCCACGCCCTGGAGATGAGCGACCGCCACGCCCTGTACAAACACGGACTCAAGGAGATGGCCCACCAGCAGGGATTGGCGGTCAGTTTCATGGCCAAGTGGCGGGCCGACCTGGCCGGCTCCGGCATGCATCTGCACCTGAGCCTGTGGGACCCTGCCGGGGAGCGCAACCTCTTTGTCGGGGAGGAGGCCTTAGGCACGCTGCGGGTCTCGCCGCTGTTCCGCCATTTCCTGGGCGGCTGGCTGACCCACGCCCGGGCCATCGCGCCTTTTTGCGCCCCGTACCCCAATTCCTACAAGCGCTACGTGTACCAGTCGTGGGCGCCCACCACCATCGCCTGGAGTCTGGACAACCGCACGGTGGGCTTCCGGGTGGTGGGCCAGGGGTCTTCGCTGCGCATCGAGTCGCGCCTGCCCGGGGCCGACGCCAATCCGTACCTGGCCATCGCCGCCTCGTTGGCCGCCGGCCTGGACGGCATGCACAAGCAGACCGAACCGCCTGCCCCTTTTGCCGGGGACGCGTACCAGGCGGCCAGCCTGCCCCGGGTGCCGGCCAACCTGCCCGAGGCGGTGGCCGAGATGGAAAAGAGCGAGATGTTGCGCGAGGCCTTTGGCGCCGAGGCCATTGCCCACTACGCCCATTTCTTCCGCACCGAGCAGCACAAGTACGACGAGGTAGTCACCAGCTGGGAACGGCAGCGTTACTTCGAACGAGCATGAGGGGAAGATGCGTTTAAAGAACAAAGTGGCCCTGATCACCGGGGCCGGCAGCGGCATTGGCCGCCAGGCCGCCCTGCTCTTTGCCCGCGAGGGCGCAGCGGTGGCGGTGGCCGATCTGGTCCCCAAGGGCGGGGAAGAGACCGTGCGCCTGGTGCAGGCCGAGGGCGGCCGGGCGCTTTTTGTGCAGGCCGACGTGGGACGGGCGGCCGACTGCGAGGGCATGGTACGGACGGCCGAAGAGGCGTTTGGCAAACTCGATGTGCTCTTCAACAACGCCGGCATCTCCCACATCGACGACGGGGACGCGGTGTCCACCGAAGAGCAGGTGTGGGACCTGACCATGCAGGTCAACCTCAAGGGGGTGTTCCTGGGGTGTAAGTACGGCATCCCGGCCCTGCGCCGGGCCGGCGGCGGGTCCATCATCAACACCGCCTCCTTCGTGGCCCTGCTGGGGGCGGCCACCCCGCAACTGGCGTACACGGCCAGCAAGGGCGGGGTGCTGGCCCTCACCCGCGAACTAGCTGTGGTCCACGCCCGCGAGAATATCCGCGTCAACGCCCTGTGCCCCGGCCCGCTGCGCACCGAGTTGCTGATGAAGTACCTGGACACCGAGGAGAAGCGGCAGCGCCGGCTGGTCCACATCCCCATGGGCCGTTTCGGCGAGGCCATCGAGATCGCCCGGGCTGCCCTCTTCCTGGCTTCGGACGAGTCTTCCTACCTCACCGGCACGGATTTTACCGTGGACGGGGGCATCACCGCTGCCTATGTAACCCCGGAGTGAGTACCTGCTCGACAGGGGGCGGCAGCGGCGCTATATTGGAAATCCTTTTCGCCGAGGGAGATCTATGGATAGCGTCCTCACCCAGCCCTGGCCCTGGTACGTGGCCGGGCCGCTCATCGGCCTGATGGTGCCGGCCCTCCTGCTTTTGACCGGGGAGATGTTTGGCCTCTCCAGCAGCTTCCGCCACCTCAATGCCCTGTGCTCCCCCCGCACCTCAATCGAGTACCTCAAGAGCGACGACTGGCGCCGGGAGGCCTGGAACCTCTTCCTGGTGGGGGGCATCCTGGTGGGCAGCTTCATCGCCACCCAATTTCTGGGAGCGGCGGTTCCGCTGCTGCCCGAGGCGTCCCGCAGCGGGACCGGCCTGCTCGGGCTCTTCGCGGGCGGGGTGTTGGTCGGTTTCGGTACCCGCTACGCCGATGGCTGCACCTCGGGCCATTCGATCTCCGGGCTCGCCACCCTCAACTGGCCCAGCCTGGTGGCCACCTGCTGCTTCTTTGCCGGCGGCCTGGCAGTGGTGTGGCCGGCCATCTGGCTGGGGGAGTGAAGAACAATGATGAGTAGGTTATATGCGATGCTGCTGGGTGTTTTCTTTGGCGTGGTGCTGGTCAAATCCGAGGTGTGTTCCTGGTTCCGCATCCAGAAGATGTTCCGCTTCGAGGAAGCCCACATGTACCTGGTGATCTGTTCGGCAGTGGCTGTGGGTATACTCTCGGTGTTGCTGCTGCGTGCCCTGCAGCCCAAAACCGCGCAGGGGCAGCCGGTGCAGATCCGCCGCAAACAGTTCACCAAAGGCACGGTCATCGGGGGCCTGATCTTCGGCATGGGCTGGGCAGTGACCGGCGCCTGCCCTGGACCCATTTACGCCCAGTTGGGTAGCGGCGCGTACCAGGCCCTGGCCACCTTTGGCGGCGCTTTTGCCGGCGCCTACCTGTACGCCTGGCTGCAGCCACGACTCCCGCATTAGTCCCCTCCTCCCGCAACGAGGCGCGATGGACGAGAAGACCATCTCCTACAAATACCGCTTTCGCCTGGCGGATGGCACGGGCAAGGAGTTCGCCATCCGGGTGGATGCCCGGAGCCTCGACCTGGTGCCGGCGAAGCGCGACCACTACCCGGACTGGAGCGCGCTGGTCCATCACCAGTGCCCCAACTGCCCGCTGCGGCCCGAGCAGCACCCTCGCTGCCCCATCGCCGCCAACCTGGTGGACCTGGTCGATTTCTTCAAAGAGGTCATGTCCTACGACGAAGTGGACGTACACATCGAGACCGATCAGCGGCAGTACACCAAACACACCTCGGTGCAGCAGGCTCTCAGCTCGGTCCTGGGCATCTATATGGTGACCAGCGGCTGCCCGGTGATGGACCAGTTGCGGCCCATGGTGCGTTTCCATCTGCCTTTTTCCACCCTCGAAGAGACCACCTATCGGGCGATTTCCATGTACCTGATGGCCCAGTATTTCCGGCGCAAGCGCGGCCTGCGGCCAGATTGGGAGCTGAAGGGCCTGATCCCCATCTACGAGGAGATCCAAACCGTCAACAAGAGTTTCGTCCAACGCCTCAACGAGCTGAAGGGCAAGGACGCCAACTCCAACGCCCTGATCATCCTCGACAGTTTTGCCGGGTACGTGACCTTCTCCATCAACACCGATCTGCTCGACGAGGTGGAAGGGTTGTTCAAGTCCTATCTGGAGGAGTAGCAGTTGGTATTGTCGGCGGTGATCTTTGACTTGGACGGCACCCTGCTCGATTCGCTCGAAGACCTGGCCGAATCCATGAACCAGGCCCTGGAGAGCCTGGGCTTTGCGCCCCATCCGGTGCCGGCGTACCGGTACTTCGTCGGCGACGGCATGGAAGTATTAGCCCGCCGGGTCTTGCCCGAAGCAGCGCGTACCTCCGAGACCCTGGCCCGCACCGTGGCGGCCATGCGCCAGGTGTACGGAGGCCGCTGGGACCTCAAGACCCGGCCCTATGCCGGGGTGCCCGAGATGCTGAAGGCCCTGGAGGACAGGGGCCTGCGCCGGGCCGTGCTCTCCAACAAACCCGACGACTTCACCCGCCTCACCGTGGAGCGGCTGCTGGCCCCGCATATCTTTGACCTGGTGCAGGGGGTGGGGCCGGGCACGCCGCCCAAGCCGGATCCGGCCGGGGCGCTGGCGCTGGCGGCCCGCCTGGGGGTGGAACCGGCGGCATGCCTGTACCTAGGGGACACGGCCACGGACATGCAGACGGCCTGTAGGGCCGGTATGTACGCGGTGGGGGCGCTGTGGGGTTTCCGCACCCGCGACGAGTTGGAGGAGAGTGGCGCGCGGGTGGTGGTGCAGACGCCGGCCGAGGTGCTGGCCCTGCTCGAAAGGCTTGTTTAATGTACCCGTCGAAGACCGCAGTGCAGCAGCTGACCCATCCATTTACCTGAAGGGGGCATCTATGAGCCAGTTTTTTCCCGAAGTGAAGAAGATCCGCTACGAGGGCCCGGAATCCAAGAACCCCCTGGCCTTCAAGCACTACAACCCGCGCCAAAAGGTGGGGGGCAAGACCCTCGAGGAGCACCTGCGCTTCTCGGTGGTGTTCTGGCACACCTTCAAGGGTGGGGGCGTGGACCCCTTTGGCACCTCGCCGGTGTACGACCGGCCCTGGGACCGGGCCACCGACCCCATGCAGCGGGCCGAGGACACGATGCGGGCGGCCTTCGAGTTCATCACCAAGCTGGGGGCCCCGTTCTACGCCTGGCACGACCGCGACATCGCCCCGGAGGCCGACACCCTGCGCGAGACCAACAAACGCCTCGACCAGATCGTGGCGTTGGCCGGCAAACTGCAAAAGGACACCGGGGTCAAGCTCTTGTGGGGCACCTCGAACTGTTTTTCGAACGCCCGCTTCACCCACGGGGCCGGCACCAATCCAGACGCCCACGTCTTTGCCTACGCCGCCGCGCAGATCAAGAAGGCGATGGAGTGCACCCTGGAGCTGAAGGGCGACAACTACGTGTTCTGGGGCGGGCGCGAGGGGTATTCGAGCCTGCTCAACACCGATATGAAACACGAAACGGAGCAGATGGCGCGGCTGCTGCAGTTGGCCGTGGAGCACAAGAAGGCCATCGGCTTCAAGGGCACCCTGCTCATCGAGCCCAAACCCAAGGAGCCCACCAAACACCAGTACGATTACGACGCGGCCACCGTCCTGGGTTTCCTGCGCCAGCACGGGCTCTTCGACGAGTTCAAACTCAACGTCGAGGCCAACCACGCCACCCTGGCCGGCCACACCTTTGAGCACGACCTAAGCGTGGCTTCGGCTGCCGGCCGCCTGGGCAGCATCGATGCCAACCGGGGAGACTATCTCTTGGGCTGGGACACCGACCAATTCCCCACTGACCTGTACACCACCACCTACGCGATGATGGTGATCCTCAAGCAGGGGGGCATCGGCAAGGGAGGCGTGAACTTCGACGCCAAGGTGCGACGCGGCTCCATCGACACCGCCGATCTCTTCCACGCCCATATCGGCGGCATGGACGCCTTTGCGCGGGGGCTGAAGATTGCCCACCGTATCCAGCAGGACGGGGTGCTCGACGGGTTTATCAAAGAGCGCTACAGCTCTTACCGCAGCGGGATTGGCAAGAAGATCATGAGCGGCAAAACCAGTTTTGCCGAGTTGGAGCGCTACATCCTCAAGAACGGCGAACCGGCCCGCCACAGCGGCCGCGAGGAGATGCTGGAGAACCTTATCAACAGCTATATCTAAATCTGAATCCGCTCCATCACCCGAAGAGCCGGTCCCTCAAGGGGGCCGGCCCTTTTTGTTTAGAGCTTCTCCTCCAGCTTGGCCAGCAGTTCGGCGGCCTGTTGTTTTTTGGCGGGGTCTGAGTCGCGGGCGACGATGCGCTGCAGGGTGGAGTAGGCGCGGGCGTCGCCCTGTTGCGCCAGTTCCATGGCCAGTTCGTCGCGCCGTTCGTGGTACTGGTTGTCGTAGGGCTTGATCTCGAGGTCCCATTTCTTCCAGTAGTACTGCATCGGCTCGGCCCAGGAGGCCGGCCAGCCGGCATAGACCTCCTCCCAGGCCATGGCGGGGCTGTGGGGCTGCAGGCTGCCAGGGGCGATGGGCTGATCGGCGCGCTGGTAGCGGGCGTCGAGGGAGAGGCGCAGGGCGCGGCTCGAATTGGGCGCCCCCCGGTGCGGGGTGAGGCTGTGGAAGAAAAGTACATCGCCCTGGGCAAAGGGGCCGCCCCGCCATTTCCCCTCAAAGGGTTCGAGGATCTCGAGGCCGCCGGCGCCTAGGGCCGGCTGAAATTCGTAGACACCCTGCCGGTGGGACCCTTGGGCCACCTCCAGTCCGCCCATTTCCGGCGGCAGGGCGCTGAGGGGAATCCAGGCGGTGTAGGTGTCGGGGGTGCCCTGGATGGGGATGAAGTCCTGGTGGGCCGGGCTGGTGAAGGCCTCCTTCTGCGGAAAGATGACGCGCCCGATGAGCCGGGGGTGGGGCAGCACCGGGCCGTCGAGCAGGCGCGAGAAGAAATCGATGAGCCGGGGGTGGTGCTGCAGGATATGGAACTGGGGCAGCAGGTACATGCGGTGGTACACATCCATGTACGCCGGTTCTGGCTCGAGGGAGAAACCGCGCAGATCGGCGAGGGCGTCCTCCAGAGGCGTACCCTCCTGTATCCAGCCATCCTCGTGGGCGATGCCGAGCATCTGCAGGCGCAGGGCTTCCAGCACCGGGGCCGGCACCAGGTCCTTGATGAAGAGATAACCGTCGCGTTCCATGCGCCGGCGCAACTCGGGGCCGTCGGTGAGGGCGTCGGTGGAATCGAGAAAGGGTTGCATGGACCTGCTCCAGGTCAGGGTTGGTGGTCGGCGCGATCGGGCAGTATTATAACTCCCTGAGCCCTCTTTGCCAAGGCGGGATTCCGGTCCATGATCACACCTTTTTCCGTGCCGCTGACAGTGCACAACCCCCTGCCTTGGGGCAGGCTGGGCGAGCCACTCACCGCGGGTCTGCCAGTGCCCCGCGGCCAGTTGCGGTCAACAGACGCTCTGAGGCTCCTCGACGGACAGGGCCGGGTGCGGCCCTCTCAGATCGAGGTCAGCGCCCGTTGGGGGGATGGCAGTGTCAAATGGCTCCTGCTCGACTTCCGGGCCGAGGTGCCGGCGCTAGGACAGGCGGGGTACCTGCTGGCGGCCAGGTCGGAGCCTGCTCCACCTGCTGCGGGACTGGTGCTGGAGGCCGCCCTTGATCAGCTCGAGGTACACGGCGGCCCAGTGTCCTGGCGCGTGGGCCGGGGCCTCGGCCCGGTGTTGTCTCTTAGCCGGGGAGGGAAACACCAGCATCTGTATGCCCACCCCTCGCTAACCGTCGATACCCTGGTGGTGGAGACGGCCGGTCCGCTGCGAGCCACCCTGTGCGCCGAGGGCTGCATTCCCGCCCTGGGTCTGCGCGGCCGGTTGCGCCTCCACTGTTATGCCGGCCAATCCTGGGCCCGCCTCTTCTTCACCCTGCACAATCCGGCAGCGGCCCAGCACCCGGATAATTACTGGGACCTGGGCGATCCGGGTTCCGCACTCTTTGCAGATTTTTCCCTGGTGCTGGAACACGGCCTCTCTGGCCCGCTGGATTTCCGGGCTGGGGGGGACAGGGTACATCGGGGCGCCTTGGAGGAAGGGCTGTTGCTTTACCAAGACTCCTCGGGTGGGGAGCGCTGGGACTCGCCGAACCATATGGACCGCAATCAGCAGGTGCACAACCGCTTCCAGGGGTACGAACTGCGGCAGGGCGGAGGTCCTATCGCCGTGGGTCGGCGGGCAGCAGGTTGGCTGGCCCTCGGGGGCGAAGGGGGCGCGGTGGCAGTGGGGGTGCGCCATTGCTGGCAGAATTTCCCCAAGGCGCTGGCGGCAGACGAGCGGGGGCTGCGCCTGGGCCTTTTCCCCGGCGAACACGCCGGCCAGTACGAGTTGCAGGGCGGGGAACAGAAGACCCACGAACTGTGCCTGGCCCTGGCCGACACCTCGGCGCAGGCCGAGCCGGTGCTCTCGGCCTTTGCCCAGCCCCTCTTCGCCGCGGCCCCTTCAGCCTGGTACCTCGAAAGCGGGGTCTTCGGCGACCAGCCTCCCATAGACGAAGAACGCTTCGCCACTTGCGAGGTCGCCCAGCGCGCCGTGATCCACCCCACCGGGACCAACCCGCGCACCTTCTTCTCGCAGCGCGAGGTGATCGACGAGTACGGCTGGCGGCACTTTGGCTGCGTGATGGCCGACCACGAAGACGACGACCTAGGCATCCCGCCTGGCCAGAGTAATTTCGACGGACCTATCTCCCACTACAACAACCAGTACGACTATCTCTTCGGCGCCCTCTGCCAGTTTGCCCGCACCCTCGACCCGCTGTGGTTCCAACTGGCCGAGGAGGGTATACGCCATCTGGCCGACATCGACGTGTACCATACCCAGCTCGACGATCCCCTGTACAACGGGGCGATGTTTTGGCATACCACCCACGACGTCAACGCGTACCGCTCCACCCACCGCACCTACCCGCGCGACGGCAGGGGCCGGGTGCGGCATCCCTGGGGCAGCGGGGGGATGTCGGTGGAGCACCTCTACCTGCGCGGGCTGCTCACTTGGTACCATCTGAGCGGGTATAGGCCAGCCCTGGAGGCCGCCCTGGAGTGCGCCGCTTTTGGGCTCAACTACTACGAGCGCTTCGTGGTTCCCTACGGCGCGGAGTTTCCCCTGCGCGGCTACGGCCTGGCACTCGACGCCTTTGTGGCCGCCTACCAGGAAACGGGTGAGCCGCGTTTTGGCGCGGCGTGCCGGCGGGTGATCGCCGATGCGGCCTTCAGGCGCACGGCCCGCTCGGCTGTGGACTGGACCCTGCCTATGTACATGAAGGCCTTGGGCCGCTTTCTCGATCTCAAGGCGGAAAGGGAGGAGGAGGATGGGGAGGCGGGCCAGGCGCGGGCCGAACTGCTGGCGTACGCCGATTTTGTCTTGGGGGCCTGGCAGGAGGATCTGGGCATCCAGAACCTGCGCTTCAGCGACGGCCTGCTAGTCGCCTACCTGCACGCCCCCGCAACTCACCCTGGGCGGGAGCCCTGGTTCGCCAAGGCCGCCGAACTTTGGCAGCAAGGTATGGCCGGGGTCCGGCCCACCTATCACTACGCCAAGACCCACGCCATCCTGCTGGAGAACGGCCACCTCTACCCCTGCCTGGTGCGGCGGCGTGGCGAGGGCTGAGCTTCAGCGGGCTGGTAACTCGGCAATGGCCTCGGCGATGGCCGCGCGGATGGGGGTATAGACCAGGCCCAGGTCGCGTTCGGCCTTAGTGCCCTCGGCGCGGAAACCTGTCAGCACCGTGCGCACCTGGTCTACGGCCAGGCCCCATAGCGGTGGCCTGCCGGTCAGGCGGGCCAGGCCGGTGAGCAGGCGGGCCAGGGGCATCACCGCGGCATCGGGCAGGGTCAGGCGGGGCAGGGGCACCCCGGAGAGGTCCCGCACCAGCTGGTTGAACTGGCCGAGGCTGAGTTGCTCCCTGCCGATGATGTAGCCTTGCCCGTCGATTCCCGCCTGGTCCACGGCCAGGGCGATGGCCTCGGCCACATCGGCGACGTGTACCCAGGTGAGCAGCGCGTCTGGCAGGACCGCAGCCGGCATCCGGCGCCTGACCAAGTCGGCGATATACTGGCCGCTGCCCTTGGGGTCGCCGGCCCCCAGCACCCCGCAGGGGTAGAGTACCACCAGGGGCAGGCCGCGTTCGCGCAGGGCCCGGGCGAGTTGATCGCCCTCGTACTTGCTCTGCGCGTAGGCGCTGAAACGCTCCGGGCCGGGCGGGCTTTGCTCGTTGAAGGGGACCTGGGCGGGTTTGCCGAAGATCACCGCCGAGCTGATATGCACCACCCGGCGGACCCCGGCCTCTAGTGCGGCTTCGAGCACGTGGCGGGTGCCCTCGACGTTGACGGCCCGGTAGCGGCTCGGGTCCCGTTCCCAGAAGGAATAGATATTGGCCAGGTGAATAACCCCCTCGCAGCCGGCCAGGCCCCGGCGCACACTCGCCGGGTCGGTCACGTCGCCCTGCACCAGATCCACTCCCGGCAAGAGGTCCCCGGCCTTTGCCGGGTTGCGCACCAGGCAGCGCAGGCGGTGCGGGGTGGCGGCCAGGCGGCGGCAGAGGCGCCGGCCGATGAAGCCGGTGGCGCCGGTGAGGAAAAGCGTCATCGGCGCGCGCGCCAATCGTGTTCGAGGAGGGACCACAGGAGGGAATCGCGCCACTGCCCCCGCAGCTGGAGGTTCTGCCGTAGCCGGCCCTCCAGTTGCATGCCGACCTTCTCCAGCACCCGGCGCGAAGCGGGATTCTCCGGGTCGCAGCTGGCCTGGATGCGGTGCAGCTGCAGCTGCAGCTGCTCGAAGCCCAGGGCCAGCAGGGCCCCGGCCGCCTCGGTGATGCAGCCCCGCCTCCAGAAATCGGGGCGCAGGCAGTAGCCGATCTCGCCCACCCGGTGGGTGGGGCTCTGCACCGTCAGGCCGCAGCCGCCGATCAGTTTCCCGCTCTCTCGCCAGACCACCGCCAGCTCGTAATTGACCCGGGGCGTCACCGCCTGGGCAGCCAGGGCCCGGTCGACGAAATCGCGAGTATCGGCCTCGCTGTTGGGACCCCAGGGCATATAGCGCACCACCTCGGGCAGGCAGGCGTACTCCTGGACCGCCTCCCAATCGGCGGCGACAAAGTCCCTCAGGAGCAGGCGCGGGGTGTGTAGAGGCAGATCCATCCCGGGAACCTCAGCGCCGGCGGACGAACTTCTGCAGGCGGCCGTCGGTCTGCACCTCGCTGACGTACAGGTCGCCGCGCGCGTCGGTCCAGATGCCGTGCGGGCAGCCCAGGAACTCGCCCGGCTGGTCGAGGCGCTGGCCGCTACCCCACTGGGTCAGGCGTTTGCCCTCCAGGGTGAGGATGCTGACCCGCTGCTCGAGCTCGGCGACATAGACGATGTCGTCCTTGTCGATGTAGATGGTGTCGGGCTGGCTGAAGCCGCCCCACTCCATCAGGTACTTGCCCTCGGTGTCGAAGAACTGGATGCGGTTGTTGCTGCGGTCGGCCACCAGCACCCGGTTGTGGCGGTCCACGCGCACGCAGTGGGGCAGATTGAACTCCCCCGGTCCGGTTCCCGGTTTTCCCCACGACTTGAGCAGTTGGCCGTCGGGGGAGTACTTGTGGACCCGGGCATTGCCGTACCCGTCGGAGATGTACAGGTCGCCGTGCCTATCGATGGCCAGGTCGGTGGGCAGGTTGAAGGGTTCACCCTCGGCGCCCTGCTGGTGGGGATTGCCGATGGTCAGCAAGAGCTCGCCCTTGCTGTTGAACTTGCGCATGCAGTGGGTCTCGCGTTCCACGCAGTAGACCTGGTCCTTTTCGTCGATCCAGATGCCGTGGGCGTCCTCCAATACCCCGTCGCCCCAGGTCTCGAGGAAGTTGCCCTCGAGGTCGAAGAGGATGAGGGGATGTTCGCTGCGGCTGTACACGTACACCCGGTCCTGGGAATCGACGGCCACTGCCGCGATCCATCCCAGTTTCCAGCCGGTCGGCAGCCGCGCCCAGTCTTTCTGCACTTCGTAGGTGTGCGCTCCAGATCCTACTAATTTCATCGAGTGTTCTCCTTGAGGGTTCCCCAGGTGGAGGGGGCGATGGCAGTGGCGTCGTAGGTGATGCTCAGGGTGGGCCAGAGGTTCTGGTCCGCCAGTTCGCGGCTGTCGAAGCGTTTGGCCGTGGAATTGGCATTTTCGCCGCCGATGATCATCCAGCCAAAATTGCTCCCTGGTTCGGCCAGCCAGGCCTGCGCCTGGGCCGCCAGTTGCGGAGACTCCCAGGTATAGGAGCCTACCTGATCCACCGCAGTGGTGGCGCTGGCCTGAGGGTCAAAATCGCCGCCTGGAACTGTCCAGGCGGCCGTGTCAAAACTAGTGTGCAGCCAGGTGGCGTCTCCTGGGGCAGCTGGCGCCCCCTTGCCCTCCTGGGCAGCGGCGTCCGCAGCGCCCTCCCCCCAATCGGCCAACACCCGGTGCAGGGCCATCTCCACCGGTCCGGAAATGGTCTTGGACAGGTGCAAAGTGAGGGCTGCCCGGGTAATGGTGACTCCGGCCGGCACGCTGCCGGCAATGTCAAAGGCCAGCAGCCCGCGCCGGATCTTGCCCTCCCCGGTTTTGCCGACAAAGATGTGGGCCCCGGCGCCGTTGCCCAGGCCCCCGGTGGCGCTTTCGAAGAGGGTGTTGTCTTTGGCGGGGGAGAGGAAGATCTCCTCCGCCGGCAATGGCTGGGTGCAGAGCAGCAGGGCAACCCCGAGGGCGCTGCCCATAGCCATCAAAGGGCGGGGTGAGGACCACCTGGTTCTGGGCACGGAGGGTCTCCTGGAGATGGGGCGGGGAACATATCCAGAAGAAACTACACCAGGGGCAGGGGAGCATCAAGGCACCCGCCGGCTCAGTGCCTCCCTCAAGGTCTGCACCAGCCCCTCGATCTTCACCGGTTTGTCCAGCCAGCCTGCGACCTGCAGGTCCTGCATGATTTCGCCCCGGTCGTGGGCGTACCCGGACATCACCACCACACAGATCCCCGGATCGATCTTGCGCAGGGCGGCGATCAACTCGGCGCGGCGCACAATGGCCATGACGGTGCCGAGATCGCGCGCCATGGAGAGTTCTTGCACGGCGCTGATCAACAGCTCCATGGGGCTGGACTTCGGAGACGAGGAGTCCGGCGGTGCCGCGGACAAGGCTTCGCTCATGGGGCGCCTACTGTCTATTAATATTTCAATTTTTATAATTATTCAATAAATTAAAATTATCGATCGGCCGGCGGCTGTCAGCCGCAATCCGCGCCGCACAAAAAAAAGCCCGCCTGGAACTAGGGTTCCAGGCGGGCCTGCGGGGGGCTTTAAGGGGGTCTCAGTGATCCCTGGGCACCGCCATCATCCGCTCCAGGGCCAGGCGGGCCCGGTCGATGACGTCTTCGTCCAGCTCGATCTCGAAACGCTCGTCCTCCAGGGCCAGGTACACGTCCTGCAGGCCGGTCACCTTCATATAGGGGCAGTGGAGGCGGCAGCCAATACAGCCGTCGGCGGGGACAAACTCCTTGTCGGGGTAGCGCAGCTTGAGCTGGTGGATCATGCCGTGTTCGGTGGCGATGATAAAGGTTTTGGCCTTGGGGTATTTGCCCACCGCCGCCAGCATACCGGTGGTGGAACAGACCTCGTGGGCCAACTCTACCACGTCCTGGCGGCACTCGGGGTGGGCGATGACAATGGCCCCGGGGTAGGTGTCGCGGGTGCGTTCGAGACTGGCCCCGCGCAATACGTCGTGGGTGGGGCAGACCCCGTCGTAGATGGCGATCTGTTTTTCGGGCACCTGCGCCGCCACCCAGCGTCCCAGGTTGCGGTCTGGAGTAAAGAGAACCTTGTCGGTTTTGAGGCTGCGCACCACCGAAACGGCATTGGCCGAGGTGCAGCAGATATAGGACTCGGCTTTCACTTCGGCCGAGGAGTTGATATAGGTGACTACGGTGTGGCCCGGGTAGCGGGCCTTCCAGTCGTCCAGGCTCTCGGGGGTGATCGAATCGGCCAGGGAGCAACCGGCGCCGATATGGGGCAGCAGGACCCGCTTTTCGGGATTGAGGATCTTGGCCGACTCGGCCATGAAGTTCACGCCGCAGAAGACGATCAGGTCGGCGTCGGTCTTGGTGGCTTCTAGGGAGAGCCCCAGCGAGTCGCCGGTGAAATCGGCGAGATCCTGGATCTCTCCCACCTGGTAATTGTGGGCGAGGATGACGGCGTTCTTCTCCCGGCGCAGTCGCTCGATCCGGGCGACCAGTTCCTCTTTAGGGAGGTGGGAGTAATGATAGAAATCGAGGGATTTGTCCGGGGAGAGAACTTGGCTCATGGCTCGGTTTTGGCTCCTTCGTCAGGGGAGATGTCCTCGGTGCCGTTGGGGAAGACCCGCCAGAATTCCTTGCGGATCAGACCGGTGATCATCGCACTCTTGCTGGTCCCGTGATAGTGGGCCACGGCGTCCAGCATCTGGTAGTCCCGCTCCGTGGAGGAGAAGGTCCGGACCTTGGCTTTGCCGGTCTTGGGTTTCTTAGGGGAAGGCATTGTTTAATAATTATACAATGAAGGTATAAAAATTATATAACGATTGTATAGCAATCTAGCCTATATGCCGGGGCTTGTCAACGGAAATATCAGCGCGGGTTCAGGATTCAGGCGAGTCCCTCGCCGACGCGGTGCAGCTTCATCAGATTGGTGGTGCCCTGCTGGCCGCTGGGGCTGCCCGCCAGCAAGACGAGTGAATCGCCCGGCCGGGTGAGGCCCTCCTGCAGCAGGGCGGCGTCGGCCTGGGCAATCATCTGTTCGGTATTGGCGATAAAGGCTGAGTGGCGGGGCAGTACCCCCCAGTAAAGGGCGAGCCGGCGGCAGATGTGCGGGTGGGGGGTGAAAGCGATCACCGGCACGGGAGGCCGGTGTTTGGAGATCAGTCGGGCAGTGAAGCCGGACTGGGTGAAGGCGACGATGGCCACGGCTTTGATCTCGGCGGCCGCCCGGCAGGCGGCCTCGGCCATGGCGTCGGGGAAGGAGATGGTCCCCTCGTCGCGGCGCCGGCGCTCGGGCATAAAGGCCAGATGGGTCTCGGCCTCACACACGATGCGGGCCATCATCGCCACCGCTTCCACCGGGTAGTGGCCGGCGGCGGTCTCGCCCGAAAGCATCACCGCGTCGGTGCCGTCGAAAACGGCGTTGGCCCCGTCCGAGGCCTCGGCGCGGGTGGGGCGAGGGTGTTCGATCATGGACTCGAGCATCTGGGTGGCGGTGATCACCGGCACCTTGAGCTGGGCGGCCTGGCGGATGATCTGCTTCTGGATGAAGGGCACCCGCTCCGGCGAGAGCTCTACCCCCAGGTCGCCACGGGCGATCATCACCGCGTCGGCGGCCAATAGGATCGCCTCCAACTCGTCCAGGGCTTCGGGTTTTTCGATCTTGGGCACCACCCCGATGGCGGCCCCGCGGCGGGCGAGGCGCTCCTTGAGGTCGGTGACGTCGGCGGCCCGCCGCACAAAGGAGAGGGCCACGTAGTCCACCCCCTGGCTGATGCCGAATTCGAGGTCTTCCTCGTCCTTCTCGGTCAGCGAGGGGGCGCTGACCCGGACCCCGGGCAGGTTGATGCCGGCCCGCGCCCGCAACTGGCCGCCGTCCACCACCACACAGGCGACATCCGCTCCCCGCACCGCCTTCACCTCCAGGCGCAAGAGGCCGTCGCTGAGCAGGATCTGGTCGCCCGCTTTGACGTCGGTGGGCAGGTTGCGGTACACGGTGGAAACAGCGGTGGCGTCGCCAGGTACTGCCCGAGTGGTGATGGTGAAGGGGCTGCCGGCCACCAGCTCGACCGGCCCGGCGGCCATATTGCCGGTGCGGATCTTGGGCCCCTGCAGGTCCTGGAGGATGGCCAGGGGTCGGCCCAGCTGGGCGGCGAGGCGGCGCAACTCGGCGATGACCTGGGCGTGGTCCTGGTGGCTGCCGTGGGAGAAATTGAGGCGGGCCACATCCATGCCCGCCTGCATCAGGGCGGCGAGTTTGTCGGGCGCCGAACTGGCCGGCCCGATGGTGCAGACGATCTTGGCCCGCCGCGGGAGCACGGCTAAAGCTTGGCGATGCGGGCCATGGCCTCTTCGATGGCCTCGCGGTGGTTGAAGGCCGAAAGCCGCAGATAACCCTCGCCGGCGGCGCCGAAGCCGGCGCCTGGGGTGCCCACCACGTTGGCTTTGTTGAGCAGGGTGTCGAAGAAGTCCCAGCTGCCCTGGCCCTCCGGGGTCCGCAGCCACAGGTACGGGGCGTTGACCCCGCCGTACACGGTATACCCCAAGGCGCCCAACTGCTGGCGCATGTACTTGGCGTTGGCCAGGTAGTATTTGATCAACTTGCCCACCGCCTTTTTGCCCTGAGGGGAATAGGAAGCCTCGGCCCCGCGCTGCACCACGTAGGCCACGCCGTTGAACTTGGTGGTCTGCCGGCGGTACCAGATGGGGTGGACCGCAGCCGCGTCGCCGGAGCGGGTGTAGGCAACCAGCTCCTTGGGCACCACGGTGAAGGCGCAGCGGGTGCCGGTGAAGCCGGCCGTTTTGGAGAAGCTGCGCAACTCGATGGCCACCTCGCGCGCGCCCGGAATCTCGTAGATGGAGTGGGGAATCTCGGGGTCAGTTATATAGGACTCGTAGGCCGCGTCGAAGAGGATGATGGCCCGCTTGCGCTGGGCGTACTCCACCCACTGCTCCAGGGCCTGGCGGGTCATCACCGCCCCGGTGGGGTTGTTGGGCGAACACAGGTAGATGATGTCCACGTGTTCTCGGGGCAGGGCGGGTACAAAGCCGTTTTCGGCGGTGCAGGGCAGGTAGACCATGCCCGCATAACGGCCCTGCTCGTTGGGCAGGCCGGTGCGGCCGGCGATTACATTGCTGTCGCAGTACACCGGGTACACCGGGTCGGTGAGGGCGATGACGTTGTCGAGGCCAAAGACCTCTTGAATATTGGCCGAATCGCACTTGGAGCTGTCGGAGATGAAGACCTCCTCGGGCAGGATCTCGACCCCGCGCGGTTTGTATTCGTTGTCCACCACCGCCTGCAGCAGGAAATCGTACCCTTGCTCCGGGGGATAGCCGCGGAAAGTCTCGTCGTGGGCCAGCTCCTCGGCGGCCGCTTTCATGGCCCTGACCACCGGTTTGGGCAGTGCCTTAACCACGTCGCCGATTCCGAGGCGGATGACTTTGGCCTCGGGGTGCGCCTGGGCAAAGGCCCGGGTGCGGCGGCCGATTTCGGGAAAGAGATAGCCGGCCTTGAGTTTGAGATAATTTTCATTGATCAGCGCCATGTGATTCTCTTTCTTTTTGAGGTCCGCAGAAATCTAAGGTACAAAAGCACCGTTAGACAATCCCAATAGGAGGGAAGGGATGGATATCAGCTTCTTCACCAACGCCGGTGGCAAGAACAACTGGAGCCTGGAGGAATGCGCCCGCTGGGCCAGAGAACACGATTTCGACTGCGTGCGCCTGGGCGACAGCGGGGACCTCGATTCCGATCTCATCCTCAAAGAGGGGCCGGCCCAGGTCAAAGAGACCCTGGCGGCCCAGAACCTGTACCTGGCCTGTCTCACCTCGCACTGCAACCTGCTCGACGACGACGCCCAGGTGCGCCAGGCCCAGCAGGCCCGGCTGATCAAGGCCATCCACTCGGCCAGTGTGCTGGGCACCCCGGTAGTGCTCACCGGCAGCGGGGCCCCGGTGCGCAACGGGCAGTTCTACGGGATGTTCTCCTCCCCGCCCGACAATGGCTCGGACCGCTGTACCGAATTGGTTGCCCGCTTCAAGGAGATGTTCACCCCGGTCGTAAAGGTGGCCGAGGAGAAGAATATCAAGATCGCCCTCGACGTGGCGGTGCGTATGGGCAATATCGGCTGCAATCCCGAGATGTGGGACCGCATCCTCCAAGCCGTGCCCTCCGACCACCTGGGCCTCTCCTGCGATCCCTCGCACTGGGTATGGCTGATGATCATGCCCGCCGAGGACGTGATCCGCGAGTATTCGGGGAAATGGTACTACGCCGACGTCAAGGACTGCGAGATCAGCCCACGTATGCTCTGGCGGCAGGGCATCATCGGCAACTGGTGGTGGCAGTACCGCCTGCCGGGCCGAGGTCAGATCAACTGGACCACCCTGATGGGTGCCATGGTGGAGGCGGGTTACGACTACGTGATGTGTGTGGAGAACGAGGACAGAGGCATGCCGGGGCTGGAGGGCTTCGCCTATGGCTGCCGGCACCTGCGCCAGTGCCTGCCTGCCAAAGGCAAGTATCCCCAGGCTTCGGGGCATTGGGTGATCAGGTAAGGGAGCAGAGGGGAGATAGGCCGTCGGGGCGCAACTCCCCGACGGTTTTTATTTTCCGCGCTGCGCCTGCTGGTACTCCAGCACCAGATCGGCGTAGAGTCCCTCGCGCTGGTCGTACAGGCGCGAGAGGGGACGGGGGGCGTGGTTGGCCAGGGCGTAGGCGGTGAGGATGGGCAGGGCGATGGTCGAGTCGGTGTAGCAGATCACGGTGTCGGGCAGCTTGTCGGGGTCCACCTTGCCCCAGGTCACCGCCTCGGCCGGGGTGGCCCCGGAGAGGCCGCCGGTATCGGGGCGGGCGTCGGTGATCTGCAAAAAGTAGTCGTGCCCCACCTCGTCGATGCCCAGGACTTCCTGGATCTGCGGCTCGGTCTGCAGCACGAAGTTCTTGGGTGAACCCCCGCCCAGAATCCACACCGCGCTCTTGCCCTTGCGTTTGGCCCCCAACACCAGGGCCGCGGTCTCGTTGACGTCGCGGGCCACGTCCAGGCGCAGCCGGCTGCCGTCGAGGGCCAGGCGGGCGACGTTCATGCCGATGGAGCTGTCCCCCGGCGAGGAGGTGTACACCGGCACCCCGGCCTCGCAGGCCGCCGAGAGCAGACTCAGGCGCTGGGCGCCCAGCGCCTTTTCCCGCTCGCGCAGGTAGCGGCCGATGTGGTGGTGGAACTCGGCGGTACACATCTCGCGCTGGAATTCCTCGGCCCGCAGCACCTCGCGGAAGAAGGCGTCGGTGGAGAGCAGCACCTGGTAGTCGAAGAGGATATCGTAGATGCGCACCACCCCCTGCTCGCGCAGTTGGCGGTCGTCGAGGGTGGGCGAACCCACGTGCATCTCCAGGCCCAGGGCGAAGTGGGCGTCGTGGTAGAGATTGGCTCCGGTGCTGACGATCCAGTCCACAAAGCCGTGCTGGATCAGGGGGATGAAGGCCGACATGCCCAGCCCCGCCGGGGTGAGGGCCCCGGTGATACTCAGGCCCACGGTGACGTCGGGCTCCAGCATCTTGCGGGTGTAGAGCCAGCAGGCCTCCCGCAGGCGGGCGGCGTTGTAGGCCAGGAAGGTCTCGTCCACCAGCCCGGTGAGGGTAGTCTGGGCGGTGATGGGCTGGGGCCGGATGCTGGCGCCCCGCAGAAACCCACTCATTGCAGCAGCACCGCCGCGGCCAGCACCGTGGTCCACAGGCCGTTCTGCCCGATCCCGGTCTGGGTGATGTTCTGGGTCTGGACGATCTTCTCGCTCAACTTCCACAGATCGAGGCGCTCGTCGTAACTCTGGTCGGCGTCGAACTTGATGCCCAGGATGGTGGCCAGCATCTGGGCCGCCAGATCCTCGGCGTAGTCGCCGGCCACCTTCTGGTCCTGTCCGTAGGCATGGTGCTCGGAGAGGTAGCCGAACTGGTCGCGGTCGCGCGGGATGGCGACCCCCACCGAGGCGGCGATCAGGCGGTGGTTCTCGTCGCTGGAACACTCGGAGATCACCGAGTGTACGATCTGGCCGGGTCTCAGTTCCTTGACCCCGTCGTCGATGGAGATGATCTCGCAGTGGGGGGGAAAGATGCTGGAGACCCGCACCAGGTTGTAGGGGGCGAGGCTGGCATCGCGCAGGGCCAACTCGAAGCTCACCAGCTTCTCGCGGTGCTGACCGATACCCTTGGTGAGGAACATCTTGGTAGCGACGTACATAGTCTGGCTCCTTAGTCTTGAGTTATGCGCAGAACTCAACAATATATTCTATTTTTTCGCGTAAATCCAGCCTTCGTTGACAGTCCCGGAAACGGGTGTTATAATCATCTTTCATCCCGCACTGAGCAGTATTTAGACGAGGTTAAACCATGACTGCGGCAAATCCTGGGCCTGGCCTGGATTTCATTCGGACCATCATCGCCGAAGACGTAAAAAAGGGCAAACACGGCGGCAAGGTGATCACCCGTTTCCCGCCCGAGCCCAACGGCTACCTGCAAATCGGCAATGCCAAGGCCTTCTGTCTCAATTTCGGGGT
>SXGS01758459.1_pt1 | contig 26998 bp, 33 predicted proteins | sample 3174681 | NCBI WGS metagenome assembly SXGS01 (sample SAMN11356861, study PRJNA531348) | freshwater metagenome | isolation source: freshwater sample F1-80 | place: China: Fuxian Lake, Yuxi | collected 2017-12-25 | reverse complement strand
CTGGAAAACCATTGCAATGTCGCGGTCTTTCGGCGGAACGTCGGTGACGTCGCGATCGCCGATCAGGATCCGGCCCGCATTGACGTCTTCCAAGCCGGCGAGCATGCGCAGCGAGGTGGATTTTCCGCAACCGGAGGGGCCGACCAGAACCAGGAATTCGCCGTCGGCGATTTCGATGTTGAGCTTGTCGACCGCGGGCTTGTCGGTGCCCGGGTACAAACGCGTAGCGTTGTCAAAAGTAACTGTTGCCACAGTTCTTCATTCCCTTCATCGGCAGGTACGTGCCGAACGATCCGTAGTGAAAGATGGGTTATTCAATTGTCGTGGTGTGCCGCGAGTCACAGCCGGCTACCGTTCTCTACTATTCCATACCCGTCAAGAGCCCGGCGTGCAGCTGCCGGTCGGTTGTGCCGGGCGCTCAGCCGTCCTGGCGCAACCGGACCAGAGTATCGAGCAGCAGGGCGGTCTCCGGTACCGAGCCGATCCGGAATTCGGCCACGGTCGGTCCGGACCCGACTTTGACGCCGACGTCCGGCCGGCGCAGTACCGCGAAGCCGTCTTCGTCGGTGGTGTCATCGCCGGCAAACAGAACCGCCTCCGCCGCGCTGGCGTCCCGCAGGGTCTGCAACCCCTGGCCTTTGTCGCTGCGCAGCACCGAGGCTTCGAGCACCCGCTTGCCGGTTTTGGGCTCGACGCCGAGTCCGCCGAGCCCGGACCGGGCGGCGTCGACCGCTGCGGCGGCCAGCAGGTCGTCGGCTTGCCGCGTGTGCAGCACTGCGCCGGCCGGCTTCAGCTCCACGGTGGTGCCCGGATGCCCGGCGGAAACGTCGGACAACAACTGGATGATGGCTTCCCGTTGCCGGGCCTGGTCCGCACTGAGCCGGAGCGGCTCGGCGCCCGGCCCCAACCAGGATTCCGCGCCGTGGCTGCCGATCAGTAAGGTCCGTCGATCGGGCTCGGCGACATTGCGCAGCGAGTCGAGGGCGCGTCCGGAGATCAGCGCCGTGGTGATGCCGGGCAGCTCGGCCAAGCGGTTGAAGGCGGCCGCGCTCGCCGGGGTGGCCCGGGCAGCTTCCGCCCGGGCCACCAACGGAGCCATGGTCCCGTCGAAGTCCATCGCGACCAGGATCCGCGGCACCCGGCTGAGCCGTTCCAGGGCGCTCTGTAGGCCGGCGTCGAGCGTTGCCATGCCGTTCAACGTCCGGACTCGAGCTTGTCCAGGAACTCCTGCGACCAGCGTTCGACGTCGTGGTCCAGGATCTGCCGCCGCATCAGACGCATCCGGCGGCCGGCTTCGGCCGGGGAGAGGTTGATCGCGGCCATGATCGAGTCTTTGAGCCCGTCGATGTCGTGCGGATTGATCAGAATCGCCTGGCGCAACTGGTCGGCCGCCCCGGTGAACTCGCTGAGCACCAGGGCGCCGGTGTTGTCGCTGCGGGTGGCGACGTACTCCTTGGCCACGAGATTCATCCCGTCCCGCAAGGCGGTGACCAGCATGACGTCGGCGGCGAGATAGAGCGCGACCATTTCCTCGAGCGGGTAGCTGTGGTGCAAGTACCGCACCGCGGTGTTCTGGATCGTGTCATGCGTGCCGTTGATCCTGCCGACCGCGCCCTCGACGTCTTCGCGCAGCAGCCGGTAGCTTTCCACCCGTTCCCGGCTGGGGCTGGCTACCTGGATCAGCGTGGCGTCTTCGACGGTGAGCCGGCCGTCGGCCAGGAGCTCGCCGAAAGCCTTCAACCGGTGCTGGATCCCTTTGGTGTAGTCCAAGCGGTCCACGCCGAGCAGAATGGTCTTGGGATTGCCCAGATCACGGCGGATTTGCGCGGCGCGCTGCTGCACTTCGGGTTTGTTGGCCAGGGCGGAAATCTGCGCCATGTCGATCGAGATCGGGAAGGCTTCGGCCCGGGCCGTCCGATCATCGATCTGCACCTGGTTCTGCCGGACCGTGGCGTTGACGAACCGCCGGACGCAACGCAGGAAATTGCTCGCGTCATTGCCACGTTGGAAACCGATCAGATCGGCGCCCAAAAGCCCTTCCAGGATCGTCCTGCGCCAGGGCAATTGCGCGTAGATTTCCAGCGGCGGGAACGGAATATGGTTGAAGAAGCCGATGCGCAGGTCCGGTCGGAGTTCGCGGAGGTATTTCGGCACCAGCTGCAGCTGGTAGTCCTGGACCCAGACGGTCCCGCCCGGCGCTGCCGCCTCAGCTGCCGCTGCGGCAAACCTCCGGTTGACCGTGCGGTAAGCCTCCCACCAGGTCCGGTGGAACTCCGGCGGCGCGATCACGTCGTGGTACAACGGCCACAGGGTCGCGTTCGCGAACCCCTCGTAGTAGAGCTCGACTTCCTCGGCGTCGAGTTCCACCGGGATCAACTGCATCCCGCCGTGGTCGAAAGCGTCGAGCCGCTCGCCGGCGGCCCCGTGCCAACCCACCCAGGCGCCCTCGGACTTCGCCATGATCGGCGCCAAGGCGGTCACCAGGCCGCCCGGGGAGCGCCGCCACTGGTCGGCCCCGTCCTCGGCTTGCACCCGGTCGACCGGCAGCCGGTTGGAGACGACGATGAAGTCGAATTTCTGGCCCTTGCCTTTGGCGGCTTTGCTTCGTTCCTTCGTTGGCACTGATTGCTCCTTGCCGATTGGTCCCAAGCCCCAGCTTATCCATGCCGGATCTGCTTCGCTGGGACCGCCGTCACATGGAGCCGGGAGAATGGATCGCCGGCGGGCGCCGGCAGGGCGCTTCGGGGATGGGGAAGGTAAAGTGGTCCGGACTGGGGGAGTGCTGTGGGTTTGCCGATTTCGGCTCTCCCGATGCGGCGCAGTTCGACGGTTTCGCCTAAAATGGAGAAGTTGACAATTTCACGGCATCGCGCCGTGCAAAGACTACAGAGGAACGATGAGTCCACAGAACGAACCCAGGACGAGCAAGGCCGAACGTACGGCCGCAGCACGTGAACAGGCAAAGCTGATCCGTGAGGCCGAGGCCAAAAGGCAGAAGCGAAACAGCTGGTTGATTCGCGGTGGCGTCCTGGTCGCGGCGGTGGCGATCATCGTGGTGGTTGCTCTGATCGTCGTCAACACGATGCGGAACAACGCCCCGATTGCGGACAGCGGTCCGGTCCCGGCCAACATGAACACTTTCGGCGGTTATGAAGTCGGCAAAGACCTGAAGCCGGTTGCGCCGACTGCCTCGGCCAACACCGTGGACAAGGGCTCGGTTCCGGCGGCGACCGCAGGAGTCACGCCCAGCCCGGATCTGGCCAACACCGGGATCGCCGCTTCGGCCTCGGGCCAGCCGGTCAGCGTGGTCATCTACTTGGACTTCCTCTGCCCGTTCTGCAAGACCTTCGAAACCAGCAATGGCGAAGCCCTCAAGCAACTGGCCAACGATGGCAAAATCACTCTTGAGTACCGGCCCACCGGCCTGCTCGATGGCAATAGCACAACGAACTACTCCTCCAGGGCGGCGGCCGCGGCAGCCGCAGTAGCCAACACGGCCCCGGACAAGTATCTGGATTTCTTCACCAAGCTCTACGACAACCAGCCGCAAGAAGGCGGTGCGGGTTTGAGCAACGATCAGCTCAAGCAATACGCGAAGGACTTGGGGATCAACGTCGACGCCGCGATCGACGACAAGACCTACCGGCCGTACGTCCAATACGCGACCGCGCTCGCCACGGCGAAGGGCGGAGTCACGGGAACCCCGACGGCCTATATCGACGGCCAGGTGTTCAAGACCCAGACCCAAGATTTCTCGGATTTCAAAACGTCAGTCCAAAGCGCGATCGACGCCAAAAAATAATACGGCTACCGAGTCGTAGGGGGAACGATGAACTCACAAAACCAACCGAAGATGTCCAAGGCCGAGCGTACTGCTGCGGCCCGGGAAAAAGCCCGGGAGATCCGGGCGGCGGAACTGAAGCGGCAGAAGCGCAACGGCTGGTTGATCCGGGGCGGTGTGGTCGCGGCGGCAATCGCGGTGATCGCGGTGATCGCCCTGGTGGTGGTCACCACGATGCGCAACAACGCGCCGATCGCGGACAGCGGCCCGGTGCCGGCGAACGTCAATGCCTATGGCGGCATCGTCTTCGGGGCCAACAATGCGGTGATCCCGCCCAGCACCAATGACTCGACGGTGGACAAGAACACGCTGCCGGCGGCTCCCACCGCGAGCCCGACCGCGGTGATCGATCCGGAGCAGATCGGGATCAAAGCCACCCCGGTGGGCCAGCCGGTGCAGGTCGTCGTGTACCTGGACTTCATTTGCGAGTTCTGCCAGGCCTTCGAGCAGACCAATGCCAGCGTGCTGAAGCAGTTCCAAGATGCCGGGCAGATCACCCTCGAGTACCGGCCTGCCGGGCTGCTCGACGGGGCTTCGACCACGAACTACTCGTCACGCGCTTCGAACGTTGCGGCGTGCGTCGCGGACCAGGCGCCCGACAAGTATCTCGACTTCGTGGCTGCGCTATACAAGAATCAGCCTGCTGAAGGCGGCACCGGGCTGAGCAACGACCAGCTCAAGCAGTACGCCAAAGATGCGGGCGCGAATGTGGACAGCTGCGTCGACAACGCCACCTACCGGCCGATGATCCAATATGTGACCAGTCAGGCGCAGGCGCACGGCATCACCTCTACGCCGACGATCTTCGTCGACGGCCAGAGCTACCGTTCGCAGGCCCAGGGCTTCACCGACTTCCAGGCCTACGTCCAGGGCGTCATCGACGCGAAGAAGTAGCATCACGGATCTCACCGGTTGCGTGCTCTGATGCAGGGTCGCCAGTCTTCCGCAGAACATTCGCGGCTGACGGCGGCCCTGCGTTCTGCCGGCTGCGTTTTCGCCGAGGACGAGGCGACGATACTGCTCGGTGCAGCGGACGATCCGGGAACCCTGGCGCAGCTGCTCGCACAGCGGGTGGCCGGCCTGCCGTTGGAACACATCGTCGGTTGGGCAGAGTTCTGCGGGCTGCGGCTTGCCGTGGGTCCGGGTGTTTTCGTGCCGCGGAAACGCACCGAATTGATGGCCCGGGAGGCGCTACGGCTGGTCCAGCCCGGTGTTGTGGTCCTGGACCTGTGCTGCGGCTCCGGAGCCCTGGGCGCCGCGGTTCTGGCCGCAGCGCCCGACGTCGAGCTCTACGCTGCGGATCTCGATCCGCAAGCGGTGGCTTATGCACGACGGAACCTCCCCGGCAGTGCGGGGGTGTTCACCGGCGACTTGTTCGCACCGCTGCCGGCCCGGCTGCGCGGGCAGATCGGGGTGCTGATGGCGAATGCCCCTTATGTGCCCAGTGATGAGATTCCGCTGTTGCCGGCCGAGGCGCGGCTGCATGAGGCGACGGCGGCACTCGACGGCGGCCCGGACGGTTTGGCGGTGCAGCGCCGGGTGGCCGAAGCGGCGCCCGAGTGGTTGGCACCCGGCGGAGTGCTGCTGATCGAAACCAGCGCCCGGCAGCTGCCGCTGACGATCGGGATTCTCGAAAACTGCGGCTTCGCGGCCTGGGTCTCGCAGGCTGCGGAGACCGGTGCCACGGTCGTGCTCGGCCGCTTGGCCGATTCTGCTACTTCCAACGGCCTGGGCTAAGCTTGTTCCGGCGGTTTGGCTAGGCGCCGCTGCCCGCCTCCTTAGCTCAGTTGGCCAGAGCACCTGTCTTGTAAACAGGGGGTCGCCGGTTCGAATCCGGCAGGGGGCTCCACTGAAAACCCCGTGGTTTCGGGCCGAAACGGCCTAAATCCACGGGGTTTTTGCGTTCCCATTCGCGTTCGAGCATGGCCTAGATTCCACTGGGTTCTCCTGCTTACGACATCAAATATGCCCCCAAAACGCCCCCATTTCTGGGCCACTTGCATCACCTAGGAGTACCTATGAATCGTCCATCGACACGCGCTCCACTCGCCATTGTCGCTTTGGCATCCTGCCCCGCTCAAGGGAATATCAACTTCTGCCTGACATGAAAACGGGCGTCCCTTCGACGAGATCCACAAGCAGAACCGCAGCAATCCATGACGTTTTAGCTAGGGAAGGTAATTCAAGTCTAAATCAGTTCAGCTCGGATGAAGGGTGGCCGGTGACTGATGGCTTCCGGGCGGATCGGTCGCATGCCGTGCTCATGTCCGGGCCAGCCGTCTAAGCTCGCAACGTTGTTTCTTTCGGACGCTGTGTTGCCAGTGGCATCGATGGCTAAGTTAACTTCAGTGTCACCCCGAGGATCGCTTCAGCGTTACCGATCCGAGAGTATGTTGATTTATTGTCGACCAGCCCCATGAGGATGCCGAGTGCTCTGTTTCCAGCGAACCACGGCCCACCGCTATCTCCGCCATAGGTAATCTGTCGATCCGTTTGAACCAACCGGCACATGTTTCCTGCACAGATGGAGGTGTTTTGCACAACCGCGCACGTCCAATTCTGCCGGGTTTTTCCGTAGTTGCAGACTGTGTTTCCAGCAGCAGCGATGGCTTGCCCGGTAATCGCCATCAATGATGTTCCTTCGTAGTTGACCGCAATGGATCCCGAAATCGAGTCGTTGGTAGTCTGGAACTGGAAGTCACCGTAGCCGCCTTGGTGCCCTGAATTGAATTGAGTAGGTCCACTCTTCTCGACATACCCTCCTTCTTTGGGACAGTGATCAGCGGTAAGAACCCCTCGCAGCCCACCCTTCGTAGCGGCAAAAGCGGTGGTGCACCCGGTAATCCCCACGCCGCCGCGAGCGACCTGAGGCGTCGATCCGGCGCTGCTGTTAACTTTGCTGATCACTGGGATTCCGAACGAGTTCTTGGCGATAGATGGCGCCGGTGCCGAACGGGCGAACGGTATATCTGCCGTCTTGTAATCCGTCCGGATCGACTTCAGATCTAGGTCATACCAGGTATTGGCATCGAGAACGCCGGGGCTCCTCAAGACCTGCTGATGAGCCGCTTCAACCGCGCTCTGAATTTGTGACGCACTTGCAAGTGCCCCGGTGCGAACTTCCACCTGAAACGGCAGATCTCTGAGCACGTTCAACGAATCTGTTGACGGCAGGCCAGCGAACTCAATCCAGCCTTTTGACGTGGCGCTCTTCTGCCATTTCGAACTCGCGTATTTTTGGTCTCTCGATTCGATCTGGGCGACGGCGTTACTGAACTGCATCTGACCATCGAATTGGTCACTAACTTGTTCTAGACTCAGGCCAAGAGACTTGGAGACAGCTTGCTGTTCTTGCACCGGGAGTTTTTGAATTGTGGATCGGGCCTCCGGTCCACCTCCGATCAACGGATTAGCTGCCTGGGCGGGTTGGGCGAGAATTAGCAATCCCAACACCAGAGATGCTGTCGATAGGGTTGCCGCTGCAGCCCGTCGTCTACGGATGCTTTGTCGCCTTTTTAGTGTAGTGTGAGCGATTTCCCCCATTTTGGATCTGCCTTTCACTGATTTTCTCCATTGAAACCTCAGGGAAGGTTCTACCTGATCTGCGCCTAGGCGACTGCGTTGACCTCAAAGATCAGATCCGCTGTACAGCCCTGCAACCCGGTTTTATACTTGTCGGCTTTCACGAAACCACCTGAAAATGAAACCGAATCGCCGAAACGCAATGATCCACCGTCTTTCAAGCTGACGGAACTTTCATTGACCTGGGTTCCGGCTGGGAAAACAAGAAGCACAGTCTGAGCGTTGACGCTATCATCGGCCACCACACAACCATCTTTGGCTACGAGGGTGCCTTCAAGACGCGCCTGCATTACCACCGACGATCCGGTTTGTTCCGGCGCGGTGATGACTCGAGGCGATTCGCCGGAAGGACTAATCCGATTGGCTGAGGTGTTTCCACAAGCAGATACACCAAGGATCAGAACGGACGCGATAGCTAATTGCGCTAGTGTGAATCTCCTCTTCACGATCAATCATTCCCTCCCCGAGGATTGCACCAACGGTAAGTTATACACACTGCCCTGTCAACGGAATTGCTTGTGACATCCCCCGGAACTCAAACACAGGTATCGGCGAGCTGCCCACGGAGGCTTTGGCGAAGGCAGTGTGTCCCAGGACCTGTGTCGGCAAAGAAAATGAGCGCACCGGTCGCAATCGAGGGCGCGAATGCTTCAGTCAAGAATCTTGCAATTCTGGTCAGGGACTCAGTTCAGTGGCCAGGGTAGAAGGCGGGTGGCTCAAGCGGGAACGGAAGTCCTGCATAGCCGTATCCGGCAGGGGGCTCCACTACTTGGTATCGCCCGGTTCTTGCTCCGGAAGCTCGAAAGTGCGCTCCGGTTCGGTTGCGGGCGCGGCGCCGGTGGCCTGTTTGACCAGGAACTCGACATTGGACATATGCGTGTAGACGCCCACCACGAGGGTGAGCAATCCCAGCACCAGGAGGATCACTCCGGCGACCACGGCGACGGTTCCCGAGCCGCTCGGGGTGGGGCCGAAGCTGGTGAGTGCGAACAGATCCTGCAGGTTCGCCACCAGCCCGGAAACCGCAATGACACCGCCCAGCACGAGAGCGACGATTCCGACAGAAGTGACGATTGCTGAGGTTTGGCGCATGCCTACTATTCTAGGCGCCGGCGATTTTGGCCCACGCCGCTGAATTTTCCGCGGCGTGGGCCAAAATCGGCGGCGTGCGGGAAGGGGGCTTCAGTTGTTCGTGCTGCGTTTCAACCAGCCGAAGACCGCGGTGGCGAGAAACAGGATAACCCCGACGACGGCGAGCCAGAACAGCCCCTTGATCACGAAGCCCAACACCACGAGTACGATCCAGACGATCAGGGCGATGAGAATGATTCCAAGCATGCGTTCAGCCTATACCGTGAGCGCCCGTCGAGGGCGACGGGGTGGCGTGCGAACCGAAGCCGAAAGGCAAGTGACCGCTACAGCGGGCTGATCTCGGCCAACGGCCGGCCACTGGTTCGCGGACCCAGGAAGCCGATCGCGGCGCAGGCGATCAGCAGCGCCACGGCCACCAGCGAGAATGCCGCGACCGGACCCCAGGCGTGCAGTACCGGGAGCAGGATGAAAGGCAATGCGGCGCTGCTCAACCTGGACACCGAATAGCTCCAACCGATCGCAGTAGCCCGCGACTCAGTGGGGAAAATCTCGGCTTGATAGATGTGGTAAACGTTCGAGAAGACGTTGTTGGTCAGCGCCAGCAGGAATCCGAAAGCAATGATCAAAGTGGCATCGGTGCTGATCGCGAACGCCATGCCGAAGACTGCCATCATGATCACCGAACCGATCAGCAAGGTCTTGCGTTCGATCAGCTGGATGAGCGGCGTCGAAATCAGGGACCCGGTCGGGTAACCGAGGAAAGAGAGCGAAATGAAGAGCAACGAGTTGGTGACAGTTTGCCCCCGGCTCAGCAGCACCAACATGGCCAGCGTCCCGAAACCGAAATAGCCGAAGGTCTGGAAGAGGTGGAAAACCACCAGCATCACCATGCGTTTGCGATACAGCGGGCGGCTCAGGGACTTCCACCGTGCGCGCCAGAATCGACGCCGTTGGGCCTGGCAGGGCGCCGATTCCAGCGCCAGCACCGGCAGCAGTTTGACCTCGGAGCCGTCCGCGAAAACCTGCAACGCGGCTTTGGCCTCTTCGGCCCGGCCCTGGGCGGCGAGCCAACGCGGCGATTCGACCAGATTGTGCCGCAGCAACAAGACCAGCAATCCGCCGATCCCGCCCAGCGCCAGCAGCCAGCGCCAACCGGTGCCGCCCAGGAATTCCGCACCGTTCAGCAGGATCGCCAAGAACCCCACCAAGGGGACCGCGAGGAAGGAAATCGTATAGGTCCAACTGGCCAGCCAACCGCGGTGCTCCTTGGGCAGAATCTCCTGCAAGTAGGAATCGGCTACCGGATAGAGCGCGCCGAGCCCGACGCCGGCCAGGCCCCGGATGATGATCAGGAACCAAAAAGTCGGCGAAAAGGCCGCGACGACCGACCACAGCGAGAACCAGACGAGGTTCAACAGGAAAGCGCGCCGTCGGCCGATCTTGTCCGCGAGGCCGCCCAAAAACACCGAACCGAGGAACATGCCGAAAAACGTCACCGCGGCGAGGATGCTCAACGCCGGTCCTTCGCTGAGCTCGAAATTGCTGGTGAGCGCCACGCCGATCGATCCGGAGAGGAAAATCCCGTAAAGGTCGAAGAACAGCCCCAGTCCCAAGGTGATGATGATCTTCCAATGGGTCCGCCCCACCGGCATCTGTTCGAGCTGGTCTTCGATGCTGCTCCCGGAAACTGCCGGCCCATTGGCGTTGTTCGACGTTGAAACTGCCATATGTCACTCCGTTCAGACAATCAGTCGCAGTTCGTAGCGGGACGGTATCTGCGGGGCACGACATCCAGACTGCCATTGGGTGGCGGAAAAATCGGTTCCGAAGAAAAAATATACCTGCCGACCGGTATGCCGCTTGTCCTATTATCGGCATAGATTGTCGCACTCGCGGCTTTCGGCCATTCTCGAATTCTTTTAGAGTTGAGGTGTGCCCCCTAAAACTTCCAAGGCTAGACCTGTGCCCCACGACGGGGCGGTCGCCGTTCCGATCGAACGTCCGAGCTCGGCGAAAGCCTTGCGCAGCTTCTTGCGGCCGCGTGGCAAAGGCGTGCTCGTGGCGGCCTTGCTCTTCACCGGCCACCAGATCGGCGAGGCCATGGTCCCGATCTCGATCGGCTTGGTGATCGATCTGGCGGTCCGGCGCAGCAGTGTCGGCGACCTGGTGCTCTGGCTCGGCGTCCTGGCACTGGTCTTCGTGGGCCTGTCCTTCTGCTTCCGTAGCGGGGCGAGGGTCAGCATCGTCAATGAACAAGGGATTGCGCACGACCTGCGGATGCGGCTATTGAATCGGGAACTGCAAGGCAGAGGATCCGGACGCACGGCGGGGCAAATGCTCAGCATCGCGAGTTCGGATGCCCAACGGGTCGGTGATTTCGCCGGTGTGGTCTCCTTCGGGGTCGCCGCGGTGGCGGTCATCGGCTTTGCGAGCTGGCAGCTTTTGACCGTTTCCTGGCTTTTGGCACTGGTCATCCTGCTCGGTGCGCCGTTGTTGCTTCTGCTGGTCGGGCTTCTGGCCAAGGCGTTCGAGCGGCACAGCAGCTCGGAGCAGGAAGCCGCGGCGCGGACCGCGTCGATGGCGACGGACTACTTGAAAGGGCTGCGGACGCTCAAAGCCCTCGGTGCCACCGAAGCCGCGGGTTCCCGGTACCGGGAACAAAGCCAAACCGCCAGGCTGCATTCGACCCGGGCGGCGGGGAGCCTGGCTGCGCTCAGCGGCTTGACGGTCTTCATCAACGGGCTCTATCTGCTGGTGATCGCTTTGATCGGCGGGCAGCTCGCGTTGTCCGGCGCGATGAGCATCGGGGCCTTGATCACCGCGCTCGGCTTGGCCCAGTTGCTGCTGGGGCCGCTGCAGACTTTGGCCCGCACCAGCAGCATGACCGCGCAGGCCAGGGCCTCGGCGCTGCGCATCTCGGATGCCTTGCTGGACGGCGGAATCGCCGACGCTGCGCCGGATCCTGCCGGCACTGCGCCGGAGCCGGGGTTCCCCCGGCCGGAGCCGGGGTTGCTGACCGCCGTGCTCTGCCCGGATCCGCGCAGGGCGGCAGCCTTCGTCGCTGATTTCGGCGCGCGCAGTGGCCCGGGGACCCTTGTGGACCAACACCATACGGTGCTTTTCAACGGCAGCTTGGCCGAGAACGTCGCGCTGGCTGCGGCCGGAAGCCGGCAGCTGGCCGAGGCCGTCGAAACCGCCTGCCTGGGCGATCTGCTCGAGGCGCTCCCGGAAGGCCTGGAATCCGGAATCGGCGACGACGGCGAATGGCTCTCCGGAGGCCAGCGGCAACGGGTCGGCTTGGCCCGTGCGCTCGCCGCCGATCCCCGGGTATTGGTGCTGCAGGATCCGACGTCGGCGGTGGACTCGGTGACCGAAGGGGACATCGCCCGCCGGCTCCGTGCGATGCGCGCCGGGAAGACTACGGTCCTGATCACCGAAAGCCCGGCCTTGGTCAACGTCTGCGATCGGGTGGTGCAGCTGTGACCGACCCGAAAACCGCACCGCCGGTTCCGGACCGCGAACAATCGTTGCTGCCCCGGGCCAGCGGCCGGGCTGCGGCAGCCGAGCTGCTCCGCCTGGCCAAACCCTGGGCCGGCAGCGGTGTGCTCGCAGTGCTGAGCCTGTTGTTGGCTTCGCTCGCCACGCTTGCCGTGCCGCTCGGTGTGGGGGTCATGGTGGATGTGGTCACCGGAAACCGCCCGCAGGAGGCGATGTTCTGGGCACTGGGCGCGCTGCTCGGCGCTGCCGCCCTGGGCGGCGTCTGCACCTGGTTGGGCGGCACGTTCGTGGCACGCTTCAGCGAAGGGGCTCTGGCCCGGCTGCGGCAAAAGGTGATCGGGCATTTGATGCGGATCCGGCTGGTCCGGATCGAGCGGGCCGGCCTCGGCGACGTGGTCTCCCGGGTGAGCGCCGACGTCGAACGCGTATCCAGCGCGGCCAAGAGCGGCGTCACCCAGTTCGTCTCGGCGACTTTGACCATCGTGCTGACCCTGTTCGGCCTGGCCGCTTTGGACTACCGCTTCGCGCTCGCCGGCCTGGTCGCGGTCCCGTTGCAGCTTTGGACGCTGTGGCGTTATCTGAAGAAATCCGCGCCGATCTATGCCGAACAGCGCGTCGCCGAGGGCGCCCGGGCGCAGGAGATCCTGCAAAGCCAATACGGGCGCAGCACGATCGACGCTTTCGGCGTGGCCGAGGTCTTCCTGGGCCGGATCGGAGCCAGCTCGCGGCGCACCGTGGATTTGGAGCGATCAGTGGTCCGCGTGCTCACGGTGTTCTTCGGCCGGTTGAACGCCGCGGAATTCGTCGGCCTCGGCTGCATCCTGGCCACCGGTTTCTGGTTGTATTCGGTCGGGGAGGTGAGCTTGGGCGCCTGTTCGGCAGCGGCGCTGTTCTTCGCCCAGCTGTTCAACCCGATCAACCTGGCCCTGGGACTGTTCGACGTCGTGCAGCAGGCCGGCTCGGCGCTGACCCGGCTGGTCGGAGTGCTGTCGGTGCCGATCGCTGAGACCCCGCAGCGGCCCGTGCCCGGCGCCGCGCCGGTTGGCCCCGTCGCGGCGAAGGCGATTTCGGTGCGCGACCTGGTGGTGAGCTATCGGCCCGGACACCCGGTGCTGCATGCGGTGTCCACCGAGATCGGCATCGGTGAGCATGTTGCCGTGGTCGGTTCCAGCGGTGCCGGGAAGAGCACCCTGGGCTCGGCGATCAACGGCGACCGGGAGGCCGAGTCCGGGCAGATCCTGATCGGCGGCGTGCCGCTGAGCGATCTGGCTCCCGATGAGTTGCGCAGTTCGGTGGCATCGGTCAGCCAGAAGACCCATGTCTTTTCCGGCACGCTCGCCGAGGACCTGCGCCTGGTCAAACCGCGGGCCGGCGATGAAGAGCTGCATGCGGCACTCCGCGAGGTCGGCGCCGGGCCTTGGGTCGCCGAGCTGCCGGCCGGCTTGGCGACGCTGGTCGGCGCCGGTGGGCAGCAGCTCAGCGCGGTGCAGGAACAACAGCTGGCACTCGCCCGGATCGCTTTGATCGATCCCGGAATCGTGGTGTTGGACGAGGCCACTGCGGAAGACACCGCCAACTCGAGGAGCTTGGAACAGGCGGCCGGCCGGTTGATCGCCGGCAAAACCGCCGTCGTGATCGCGCACCGGCTCTCCCAAGCGGCGGCTGCGGACCGGATCATCGTGATGGCGGAGGGCCGGATCGTGCAGGACGGGACCCATGAGGAACTGCTCGCGGAGCCGGGGCGCTACCGCGGGCTCTGGGATGCCTGGACTGCGTCCGGAGTGGAATCGGCGTAATCTGAGAGCCATGAACAGCAAAGAGATCCACGATCACATTTCAGAGCTGGTGCAACGGGAACAGGACCTGCGTCGGGAGGCCCCTTCCGAAGGCGTCTCCGCCGAACGTGCAGCAGAGCTGCAGGATCTCGAAGTCCAACTCGACCGGTGCTGGGATTTGCTCCGTCAACGCCGCGCCCGGATCGACGCCGGGGAAAACCCGAATGATGCGAAACTCCGCTCGGTGCAGGAAGTCGAAGGCTACCGGCAGTAGTGCGCCGTCCGGGCATCCGGGCAGCTATTGACCGGAGTTTTGACCGGGGCCGGCCAACGCCGCGATCTCGGCGCGGGCTTGGCGCACCAGGGCTTGGTCCGTGACGAAATAGGCGTTGGGGTCCGCGCCGTCCGCAGAACCCAGGGATATCCCGACATTCGGTGCCGACGGTCCGGGGCGCTTCGCGCTGAAGTGCACGGCGTCGACCCGGGCCAGCCGCGAAAGGTCTGCGATATCCGCTGGAAGGACCCCGCCGCCGGCCATGATTTGGACGCCGCTGCGTTGTGCGGCCATCGCAGACAAGACCGGGATGCCGTCCCGGGCGCGCTGCGCCTGGCCGGAGCTGAGCACCCGGTCCACCCCGAGTCCGGCCAGGAGCTGCAAGGCCGGCAACGGATCAGCCGACTGGTCGAAGGCCTTGTGGAAGGTTATTTCCACCGCCGGAGCGGCTGACTTCGCTGCGGCGATGATCCGCGAAGTTGCGGCCACGTCGATCTGGCCGTCAGCGGTCAAGGCACCCAGTACGATGCCGGCAGCGCCTTGCCGGGCCAAGAGTCGGGCCTCGTGTTCGGCCGTGCCGATTTCCGAAGCGTCGTAGCAGAAGTCTCCCGGTCGCGGACGGACCAGGACATGCACCGGCAGCTCCGTGGCCGCCAAAACGCTTGCGGTGAGTCCGGCGGAAGGGGTGACGCCGCCGAGTTCCAGCGCATTGCACAATTCGAGCCGATCGGCACCGCCGAGCTGCGCGGCGACGGCACCGGCAGCCGAGGCGATCGCGATTTCCAGGACCGGTACCGGATGGCCTGCCTGGTTCACTGGATCGAAACCGCTTGCACGGACGCCACGCACAGCACGTCGCTGTTGATCCGGGAAGCCACGAAGCCCCGGATTGCCGACGCCACCGAAGCCACCACGCCCGGCGCCCCGTAGCCAGCGTCGACGCCCACACGCGCGATGACTTTCAACCCACCGTCGAGTTCTTCGACAGCCACGGTCCGGACCGGAGGCGCATCGGTGCCGCGGACGAAGGCGATGACTTGGTCCGCAGCGGTGTGCAAGGTGCTTTTGGGCGGATAAAGTTCGCTGACTCCGGCTACCGCCAGGACGACGTCGTTGAGCGCGTCGATCAGCCCGGCAGAGGGGGAAACGTTCGATTCAGGCGTGCTCACTGGTTATCATCCCCCAACTCCTCGGCCCGCTGGATGTCGATGATCGCGATATCGATTCCGCTGATCGTCAACTGCGTGTGCAATGCCAATGCGGCATAGATCTTCCGGCGCAATTCCTTGGCCAGTCTCTGCAACGGGGCGCCCCACAAGGCGGTGACCCGGATATCCACCCTAATCTCTGCGCCCGGTTCGGTCACATCGCCTTCCAACCGGCACCTGCCGATCATGGCGTTGTCCAGTTCGTCGCCGGCGGCCCGGATCAGCGAAATCACCGCACCTTCGGTCTGGCTCAGTTCGTCGCCGGGGCCGGCGGCTTCGGGCAGCACGGGGTCGATCGGAATGCTGCGTCCGGAACGCGCCTCGAAGGCGATGTTGCTGAAGATCGAGCCCAGCCAGTCGGCATCCGCTTCGGATTGCTCGCGGGAATCCTGGTCGACGAGTTCCGAGGTGAGCGCATTGAGCTGTTCCAGGGCATGCAGCGCCGCCTGGCATTCCGCGCAGGTATCGATGTACGGATCCGCCGGCTGCCGGCCGGCGTCCAAATAGTCGCTGAGTTGGTCGAGGGTGCGCCCGCAACTGAGCGTTTCGGGGTTCTTGCTCATCGCCACCCCTCCATTTCCTTCATCAAGGCGGTCCGTGCCCTGGCCAATTGTCCGCGAACGGCTGTGCTGGTCATGTCGAGCTGCTCCGCAATCTCTTCATAGCTGTTTTCGCCTATCTCCCGCATGGTCCAGCATCGTCGTTGCATCGGCGGCAAACGGTCCAGCGCCTCGGACAATGCGCTCATCTGCGAACCGGCCAGAGCTTGCCGTTCCGGAGAGTCGCGCGCCGGGGCGGCCACTTCCACCGAATCCAGATCGGTGCTCGGTTTGCGCTTGCGCACCAGGTCGATGCTCTTGTGGCTCACGATCCGCATCAACCAGCTTTTGGCCTTGGCCGGTTCGGCCAGGCTGTCCAGAGTGGTCCAGGCGACGACCAGCGCTTCTTGGACGACGTCGTCGGCTTCCGCATTGGACCCCAGCAAACGGGTTGCATAGGTCCGCATCAGCAAGGCGTAGCGACGAGCCAGGATTTCAAAGGAGCGCACATCGCCGTCCAGCGCCCGCTCCACCAGGAGCGCATCGCTGGCGGTGTTGATTTTGGGCACGGTTCCCGCTTTCGATTGGTTCCCGCTCACCATACCCCTCCGTGTTCGGATTCCGGTTGCCGAAACAGCAGGTCGGGCGCCGGTGCCGATGGCACCGTGCCCGACCTGCTGTGCAGAAGGATTAGTCCTTCTTCTTGAAACCGTCCAGCAACTTCTCGCCTGCGGCCTTGATGTTGGCGCCGGCGTCCTGCGCGAAGTCTTTGACGTTCTCAACCGCATCGGCGGCGAAGTCCTTGACGTTCTCAACCGCATCCTTGGCTCCGGCCGCGGCCTGATCGGCTTTGCCTTCGGCCTTGAGCTCGTTGTTGTCAGTCAAGTTCCCGGCTGCCTCTTTGGCGTTTCCGGCCAGATCCTGCAGCTTGTTCTCTGCTTTGTCGTCGATTCCCATTTTTTTCTCCTTTTGTATCGGTTATCTCATGGTGGTTGACCGAGGCCTACTGGACTCGATGCTGGTGCGACCAACCGGTGCGGACACCGGTGTTGATCGAAATCAGAAGCGGCATCCGTTTGCCGATCAGACTGTCCAGGCCGGCGACCAGGTTCTCCACGGAATCCGCGAGTTCCCGGGGCGAGGCTCCTTTGCGGGCCTGCACGGATACCTTCAAGCCGGGCTCCCGACGGAGCTTCCAGGTGCTGACTGCGGTACTGAGGATCCGCGGATCCTGGGACAGTGCCTCTTTCAGCGCGTTGCCGGCGATGTCGTTGTGCAGGACCACCTCGCCTTCGGCGCTTTTGTCGCGATCCAGGATCGCGGTCCGGCCGCCGCCCTGCGAGCTGATCCAGGAAACCAACAGGATCACCAGCAGCAGCATCACGGCCAGCAATGCGGCCCAAAGCCAGCTCAGTTCCAGACCGAAGGCCTGGACCCGGGTGGCGGCCAACTGATCGGCAACGAATGTCCCGGCCTGGCCGGTCCATTCCGCCCAGGCCTGCTTGGCCGTGGGCCAGATGCCGGTCAGCGCGGTCGCCGCCCCGACGGCGATCAGGATCACGGCGATCAGGAAGATGATGGTGCGGTTGAGTCCGCGACGGGTGGCATTCATACGCCTACAGCTCCTTGCGGATTGATGGTCACGGTTGCCGTGAAGTTCTTCGCCAATCGCCATGCGGCGATCTCGGCCTGGAGCCCGGCTTGCACGGCTTCCCGATCGACCGGGACTCCGGAGGTGGGCCTGATGTCCACCGTCGCTTTGCGGCCGTTGACCCGGGCGAAAACCTGCTCCGGTTGCACCCGGGCAAGCGTGCCCGCGGAACGGGCCAGGGCATCGGCCACCACCGAATCGTCGACCACGACTGCGCCACGATCGCTTTCCAATACCCGGCGGGCCTTCCGGCCCGAGCCGAGCGCGATGCCCAACACGATCATGCCGACGACGACGATTCCGGCTCCGGCGGCGATCAGACCGACTTGCGTGGTCCGCTCCGGGACCTGGCTCAGCCAGGCCGCGAGCTGGTCGGGGCTGACCAGCAGGGCCGGTTGCCTGAGCAGTTGCAGGACGATTTCGGTGCCCTGCCAGAGCAGCAGCGCGATCAGCACGATGGCCAGGATCACGGAACTGGAAGCCCGGGAGCGGTGCGTTTCGCGCCGGACGATGCGCGCGGTGCCCGATGCCGGTCCGACGAACGACCTGCCGGGATCCGCCGCGTGCTCGGTTGCGGTAGTGGTGCTCATTGAACTGCTGCCTTCCCTTGGAGGATCGCGCTGTTGAGCTCGATGTCGATCCGGCTGACCATGGAACCGGTCAGTTCTTCGGCGCGCTGGCCCAATTCCCGCCGAGCGGTTTCGGAGCGCTGCCGGAGGTCCCCGCCGCTTCGGTCCAGGACCGAAGCATCACTGGCGATTGCGGCCAGCGGCGGGATCGCGATCGGTACGCTGACCGCGATCGCCAGCCGACCGGCGTCGTCCGTGGCATGGGCTTTCACCTGGGAGGGATTGAGGCCGAAAGCATCGGCAGTGACCGCCGTCAACACCCGGTTCAGTGCCGTCCGGGTGATCCGGGTGAAGCCGGCTTGACCTGTCCGGGACATGTCGGCGGCCGCGCTCATGAGGAAGTCCGCTTGCCGGTCAGCGCATCGATCACGCCGCGCAAATCGAGTTTTCCTTCAGCCGCCCGGCCCAGGATTGCGCCTACTGCCATGAAGATCAGCATCAGGATGAATCCCCAGAAGCCCCAGGCGAGTGCGCTTGCTGCCAAGACGGCTGCTACTGCTATTCCGGTGACTGTGCTGCTCATTCGACTCGGCTCCCTGAGGTGATGTTCTTGGCGGTCTCGGTGTTCTTGGACTCTTCCTTGGTCTGGGAATCGTCTTTGTCTTCGGACGGGATGTGGATGTCGCTGATCGTGATGTTCACTTCGACCACGTCCAAGCCGACCAGTTCTTCGACGGCGGAGTACACGGCGGAACGGACCTCATCGGCGACGCTCTTGAGCGGCTTCGGGTACTCGACCACCATGGTGATGTCCACGGCTACCTGCTTTTCGCCGACCTCGACCGAAACACCCTGGGTCAGATCGGTGTTGCCGACCGCGTCCCGGATCGCTCCGATGGCCCGGGCTGCTCCGCCGCCGAGGGCATACACGCCGGCTACGTCACGGGTGGCGATGCCGACTACTTTCGCGACGACGCCGTCTTCGATGGTGGTCTTGCCGGCGTTGTCCGGGTTCTGTGCGGCCTTCGCATCGTTCTGGACTGCCGGCTTTGCTGCTGTGGGCTGGTTGCTCATCAGATTCTCCTTATGCGTTTGGGTTGCCTTCATGGGTAAGTCGTGGCGCGGTCCGGAAACGTCACGGGGAAATTTATGTGACCTGCATCACCTTGGCCTGTGCGAGTCATCCAGGCTGCCCGGATAGAATATGGAGCCAGCTGAAACCGGCCATGAAGCGAGGGACAATTGCCGATTTTTACCGCACGCTTTGCCAGCGCCGAGGAGCAGGAGCAGTGGGATGAGAAAGTCGTCTCCAACCCCTTGGGCGGCAATCTCCTGCAGTCCGAGGCCTTTGCCGAAGTCAAGGCCCAATACGGCTGGGCGGTGCGATTCCTGGTCCTGGAATCGGCCGAGTACACCAGTTACAACTTGGTGTTGGAGAAGTCGTTCCCGTTCTTCGGGAAGCTCTGGTATCTGACCAAGGGGCCGGATCTGGCCGCGGTCGAACACCTGCCGGCGGCTTTGGACGCGATCCGGAAACTCAGCTCCGCGCAGAAGCTCAAGGTCTTCGCGGTCAAAATCGAGCCCGACTTCCTGGACGGCGACGCCGCCCGCTCGCTGTTGCTGGCTTCCGGCCTGCGCAAGATGCCCAACCTGCAGCCGAATGATTCGACGGTGCTCATCGACACCACCGCGGAGCCGGAACAGATCCTGCGCAGTCTCTCCTCGCGCGGCCGCAATGCCGTCCGGCGGGCGCAGCGGGAAGGCGTCGAAGTGGAACGGGTGGAGCCGAACGAGGAAAACTACCGGATCATGTACGACCTCCGCGCGCAGACGCTCGCCGGGAAGAGTTCCGCGGGCAGCCGGGAATACGCCTACTACCAGAAGTTCTGGAGCGGATTCGTGGCGCGCGGACAGGGCCGGCTGTACTTCGTCCGGGAGGAGGGCCGAGTGGTGGTGGGCGCCTTCGTGATCAATTACGGGCGTAAAGGCACTTACAAGGACGGCGGTTCTTTGGCCAAGCGCGCCCGTTACGGCGATTCCCACCTGGTGCAATGGGTGGCGCTGAATGATCTGAAGAATTTGCCGGAGCCGATCGTCGAATACGATCTCTGCGGCACGCCACCGGCGGATCGGATCAAAGATGCCAGCCATCCCTACTATGGCCTGGGGCTTTTCAAAACTTCGTTCAACAAGACGGTCACGGATTTCGTGGGTTGCTGGGACCTGCCGGTGGACGGATTCCGTTATCGCCTTTGGTCCACCGTGGGGGAGCGGTTGGCCCGGCGGATCAATGCCCGGCGTACCGGACAAGAATTCTACTGAGGTCACGATGGTTGCAAACGACGATCGCCAGGCGGGCCGCGAAGCCGGTTCCGGCGAGCCGAAACGTCCCGCGGAGCGCGATCCGCGGCCGAACTCGAAACCCGTGCCGACCGTGCAGCAATCGCGGGAGAACCTGGCGGCCAAGCGCGGGCTGCGCCGCCTAGTGCGCAGCGAGGCGCCGCCGACGGCGCCGATGAGCATCGTGGAACGGTTGGCCGGCAGTCCTTATGCGAACCCGACGATCCAGGTCGGCGGGGTGGACAATTCCGCACGCAGGTCGATCGATTTCAGCCTGCTTTTGGCGGAGACGATGTTCCGGTTCGGAGCCGGCGCGTTGGAGGTGGAGACCAGTATCATCGCGGTCACCGCGGCCTTCGGCCTGCGCAATGTCGAGGTGGACATCACCAACCAGTCGATCAACATCAACTATGCGCCGAAGAATGCCACCCCGATCACGCTGCTGCGGGTGGTGCGTTCTTGGACCAACAACTTCGCGGGTCTGGCCGAAGTCCACCAACTGGTCACCGAAATCGTCGCCGGCGATGTGAGCCGGGAACAAGCGGACCGGCGGCTCAAGGCGATCCTGAACAAGCCCAAGCCGTATCCCCGATGGATGGTCACGCTGGCCAGCGGCGTCTTCGCGGCCTGCGTCGTCGGGGTGATCGGCGGTGGAATTTGGGGTGCTCTGGTGGCTTTGGGATCGTCGGTCCTGGTGAGTCTGCTGAACCGCCGGCTTGCCAAATGGCGGGTTCCGGACTTCTTCGCGACGGCGGCCAGCGCGTTCCTGATCACCGTGATCGCCTTGGTGTTCACGGGCTTCCAGGTACCGATTTCACCGAGCGCGGTGATCACCGGGGGAATTTTGCTGCTCTTGCCGTCGGGCCGGTTGGTTTCCGCAGTACAGGATGCGATCAATGGCTTCCCGGTGACGGCTGCCGGCCGCTTCCTGTCCGTGTTCCTGACTTTCGGCGCGATCGTCTCCGGTATCGCGGTGGCTTCGGTGCTCGGTGTGCTGCTGACGGACCAGAATCAGAATCTGCTGCAGAATCCCGATCCGGTTCCGCCGCCGCTGTACCTGGTGTTGCTGTTGGTGACGTTTGCCACCGTGTTGATCGGCATCGCGGAGCAGACCTTGCCGAAGCTGCTGTTGCCGACCGCAGTCGCCGGACTGGTCGGTTACCTGGTGCTCTACGTCAGTGCTCTGCTGGGCATCGGACCGCGGCTCGCGCCGGCTGTGGCCGCCGTCGCAGTGGGCGTGGTGGCCCGATTCGTGGCGTTGCGCCTGGGCGCCCCGCAACTCGTGGTCGCGGTTCCCTCGATTTTGTTCTTGCTGACCGGCCTGTCGATCTTCCGGGCGATGTTCGCGTTGACCATTTCCACCGAATCTTCGTTGGAAGGTGTGACCGGCCTGTTCAATGCCTTGGTGGTGATCTTGGGCGTAGCCGCGGGCGTAGTGCTGGGCGACAACTTGGCCCGCCCACTGTGGCGGCGCAGTTTTTCGGTGGAGGGCCGCCGCAACCGCCGGCGTTGAATCGGTGGTCGCCGGGCCCGGCGGTTATTTGAGCAGTTTGGACATCCGGCGGTCGGCCAGCAGCTTTCCGCCGGTTTGGCACCCTGGGCAGTACTGCAGCGTCCGATCGGCGAACGCGACTTCGCGGATCGTGCCGCCGCATTCCGGGCAAGCCTCACCCGTTCGGGCATGGACCCGCATACCCGCCCGTTTGGCGTCCTTCAACTCGGCTGCCGGTTTGCCGCTGGCGGCGCTGACCGCAGCGGTCAAGATCGTGACGATCGAGTGGTGCAGAGTGACGAGCTGCGCCTCGGACAAGGCGTTGCTGGGTGCGAACGGCGACAACTTGGCCAAATGCAGAATCTCGTCGCTGTAGGCGTTGCCGATTCCGGCGATCATTTTCTGGTCCCGGAGCACCCCTTTGATCTGCGCCCGTTTCGGCGCGAGGATCTGCTTCAAGGATTCCAGGGTGAATTCCGGCGCGAGCGGATCCGGCCCCAGCGTGGCGATGCCGGGAACCTCGTCGGCAGAACGGACCAAATAGATCGCCAGGCTTTTCCGGGTGCCGGCTTCGGTCAAGTCCAGCTTGTGGCGGTCGAAAAGCAGGCGGGCGGTGAGATAACCGCCTGGTTTGACCGGAGCACTGCGCCCGGTCCCGGGCCCCGGGCCGAGCTTGAGCCAGCCGGCTTTGGCGAGGTGGAAAACCAAGTGGGCGCCGGCGTCGTCGGTAGTCGAGGGGCCAAAAGCGAGGTCGAGGAACTTTCCGTGCCGGTGCACCGACTCGACCGTCCGGCCCAGCATCTCCGGTGGCTGGATCCCGGCGGTCTTGAGCGCGGTGAACGAAGCGATCTGCAAGCTCTTCAATACCTGGCCACGCAGTTCCGCAGCCAAGTATGAACTCAGTCCGACCAGTTCCGGCAGTTCAGGCATGCACCTATTCTGCCCCGGAGCGCCGACAAGATGAAGGCCGGCGGCTTTTGCCGACGGATCGCTAGATCTTCCCGATGGGTTCTTTTTTCTCGGCTTGGAAGCGGTCTTCGCTGCGGCCGTAGGCCCAGTAGCCGGAGATCGAGACTTGATTCCGGTCCAGGCCGCGTTGCTTGAAGAGCACGTCGCGGAGTGCTTTGACGTGTTCCCGCTCGCCGTGCACGAAAGCTTGCACCGTGCCGTCCGGCCAGGCCGCAGCAGCCACCGCTTGGACCAATTTTCCGCTGGTCCCGGCGGCCTCGCCGTCGCGGAAGATCCAGTTCAGCTCGACTCCGGCCGGTGCCCGGACCGTTTGCACATCGGCTTCGTTGCCGACTTCGATGAAGGCCAAGCCGCGGGCCGAAGCCGGGAGCGACTCGATTGCTGCGGCGATGGCAGGCAGAGCCGATTCATCACCGGCGAAAAGGTGCCAGTCCGCAGCCGGGTCCGGGGCATAGCCGCCGCCCGGTCCGGAGACGATCAGCCGGTCTCCCGGTTGCGCCGCGGCCGCCCAGGGGCCGGCCAGTCCCTCGGCTCCGTGCACTACGAAGTCGATCGCCAGCTCGCCCTGTTCCGGATTCACCCAACGAATCGTGTAGGTGCGGGTGACCGGCCAGTGTTCGCGGGGCATCGATTCGCGCAGCGCGAAAACATCCACCGGTTCCGGGTACTCGATTCCCGGCTGCAGGAAATGAATCTTGACGTATTGGTCGGTACTCGAATTCGGTTGGAAATCGGCGAAGCCCGGGCCACCCGAGATCACCCGCACCATGTGTTCGCTGAGTTTTTCCGTGCGGAGCACGGTCAAACTGGTCTGTGGACGGGGCTTCACGGCTGGTGCGACGGTCATGGCTGACTCCTTAGGGTTGCCTAAGTAGCCTAACGTATCTGCCAATCGATCGGTGCCGCGCCTTGTTTTGCCAGCAGTTCGTTGATCTTGCTGAATGGCCTGGAACCGAAGAAGCCGCGGGAGGCGGAAAGCGGGCTTGGGTGGGCCGAGGCCACCGTGGGTGCGCCCTCCAGCAGCGGGGTGAGGTTCCGGGCGTCGTTGCCCCAGAGCAAAGCGACCAGGGGGTAACGCGCACCCGCCGCGCTGCGCCGTCCGACAATCGCTTTGATCGCTGCCTCGGTGATCGGTTCCCAGCCTTTGCCACGGTGCGATGCCGGGCTGCCGGGGCGGACGCTGAGCACGCGGTTGAGCAACAGCACGCCCTGTTCCGACCAGCTGCCCAGATCGCCGTGTTCGGCCGGCTCGATGCCCAGATCCTCGCGCAATTCCTTGTAGATGTTGCCCAGGCTCCGCGGGATCGGCCGGACGTCCCGTTCGACCGCGAAGGACAGGCCGATCGGGTGCCCGAAGGTGGGGTAGGGGTCTTGGCCCACCACCAATACTTTGACCGAGCTGAGTGGTTGCTCGAAGGCCCGGAGCACATGCTTGGGCGCAGGCAGGAAACCCGGGCCGCCGTCGGCCTCCTGGGCGGCGGCGAATTCGGTTTTCAGGAATGCCCCCATCGCCTTGAACTGGGGTTCCAGCGCGGACAGCGCGGCGGCCCAGTCCGGGCTGAAGCTGCTCAACGGGTCGGTGGCCAACAGGTCCAGGGCTTCGCGGTTGCTCAGATTCGACGGCACAGGCCAATTCTTCCAGATTTCGCCCCGCCCCGCCCGGCCTCCTGCACACCCCTATAACGCACCGCCATTTCCCGCGACTTCCCGCGCGTCGGGTTTCGCTCCGGGGGCGAATGACAACGGTGTGATTCGCCATTATCATGGAAAGAACGCAACAGCTCGGAACAAGCAGATAGGGGAGTGTCGTGGCCGAATCGGTGGCAGTAACACTCGAAGACCTCAACGCCGGAATCCACCCCGGGGACACTGCTTTGAGCGAGCGCGATCAGCAAGTGCTGGCGCTGGAACGGCACTGGTGGAAGTACGCCGGAGCCAAGGAACAGGCGATCCGCGAGCTCTTCGATCTGTCCGCCACGCACTACTACCAGATCCTCAATGCGCTCATCGACACCGATGACGCGCTGGCCTATGACCCCATGCTGGTCAAGAGATTGCGTAGACTACGTAGCACGCGCCAACGCGCCAGGACGGCTCGCCGCCTGGGAAACTGACGGTCCAACACCGGCCGTCGAGGACAGACACGGCATTGAAGGACGCGCTACGCAGATGAGCAAATACCCGCGGGATGAATTCGACAACGTCCCGGAATCCTCTTCTCGGCAGGGAGTGCATCGCACCGCGATGGATGCGCCCCGGCCCGGCCTTTGGCCGATTGTGGCCTTCGCCGTAGTGGCGCTGCTGATCGGCGCGGCGGCATTCCTGGTCATCCCCCGGCTCATCGGCACCGCGCCTGCGGCCAGCGGCGAGAGCAGCAGCGGGCAGAGCTCCAGCAACTCGGCAACCGCCGATTCGCCGAGTCCGAGCAGCGCGGCAAGTACTCCGCCGGCTACTCCGACGGCGCCGAGCACCCCGACGACTCCGCCGCCTCCGCCAGTCGACAAGACCCAGCCGGTCAACGTCTACAACGCCACCACGATCAGCGGCTTGAGCGCCCGGGTGGCCCAGCAGGTCCGCGCCGACGGTTGGACGGTTCCGCTGAGCGCCAATTGGCAGGGTTATGCCCAACCCAGCTCGGTGATTTTCTACAACGGTGCGGCTCAGAAGCCCAATGCCGACGCGCTGGGTGCCTTATTGGGCATCACCCGGCTGGTGGATACGGCCGATCTCGGCATTCCGCTCGCCGTCGTGCTCGGGCCTGGCGCGCAGTAATCCGCAGGCAATGGCCGGTCACGTCTGGATAACATTCTGACGTTGGGTAGCCCGCGCCCCGCAATATCGACGTGATTTTGGTTACAGTTGGGAGCCAAGGTCCGTGCAATGCAGTGCGGATGCTTCAGGACGATGCAAGGGGAACACCATGGCGCAAGGAACCGTCAAATGGTTCAACGCTGAAAAAGGCTTCGGCTTCATCACGGTCGATGACGATGGCGGCGACGTCTTCGTGCATTGGTCCGCAATTGAAATGGAAGGCTACCGCTCGCTCGACGAGGGGCAGCGGGTCCAGTTCGACGTCGGGCAGGGGCCGAAAGGCCCGCAGGCCGAAAAAGTGAAGGCCGCGTAAGCGTAGAGATCCAAAGCTGAGGCGGGGTCCGGCAGCTGCCGGACCCCGCCTCAGCTTTGTGCCGCCGGGCGTCCGGGGATCAACCCACCAGCGGAATGCCTTTGGCATCGGTCCGGAAGTTGTCCGAGCCGATCAGAATCAGGATTCCTTCGATGAATCCCCAAATCGCGGAGACGAACGACAGGAACCCGAGCGAGAGCACGGTGATCAGCAGCTGGGCCACGGCCTTGCCGGTGTAACCCAGATAAAAGTTGTGCACGCCGAAAGCCCCGAGCAGAATGCCCAGCAGCCCGGCCAGAACCTTGTTCTTGCCCATGGCGCCGGCATACCCGGGTGCGTAGCCGGGCTGGCTGTAGTTCTGTTGGCTGTAGTTCTGTGGCGGAGCCGGGTAGGCCGGTGGCGCATCACTGGCTGGAGCCGGATAAGCCTGGGGTGTTCCGAAGGCCGCCGGTGTCCCGTACGCCGCCGGCTCCTGCCGGGTCGCTTCGGAGTCCGGTTCCGGGGTGCTTGGCTTCTCGCTCATGCTGATCACTCCATCTGGTGAGGGTCGAACTGACCGTTCGGGCAAATTCCCGATACGGCAGGTATCTCTCACTGAAGGCTAGCCAGGCGACATTGCGATCTCCACAGTTTTGGCCCTTTTGGGGGCTCAATCCGGGAAACCACCTAGTGGTTCGGGGAGTGCGCCGATTTCGCGCTGAGCCTAAGCGGCCGAATTCCGCTGTCCTCTGCTTGCACTCTCACCCCTCGAGTGCTAATTATTGAGTTAGCACTCTCCTGTTATGACTGCTAAGAATTTCGAGTCGGACAGGGGATTCGACCAGATCGGCGAGGTGCTCGGCTCGATGTACCGAATTCATCGGCCGGGTTGCCGTCCGTCGCGGGCGCCGAAGTCTGGTCATGTTCCTCACATGATTGTCCCGAAAGGACTGAAGCCTCCATGGCCAAGATCATTGCATTCGATGAAGAGGCGCGCCGCGGCCTCGAGCGGGGATTGAACATCCTCGCCGACGACGTCAAGGTGACCCTCGGCCCGCGCGGCCG
>SXGS01244599.1_pt1 | contig 27003 bp, 23 predicted proteins | sample 3174681 | NCBI WGS metagenome assembly SXGS01 (sample SAMN11356861, study PRJNA531348) | freshwater metagenome | isolation source: freshwater sample F1-80 | place: China: Fuxian Lake, Yuxi | collected 2017-12-25 | reverse complement strand
TCAAATTCTGTAGGTTTTGGCATTCCCTCAAAAGTATCAAAAAGATACAGTTCTTTATCGTAACTTTTTAATGTTAAAAGAGTTTTTGCTATTGCCATTATTGAGCCACCTTTCCATACACCACACTCTACAATATCCCCTACAATCTTATTTTTTATTATATAATTTACTGCTTGAATAAGAGCAAAACGTCGCTCTATACTAGTTAAGGTAAATGGTTTAACAGATTTTATAATCTCTATATCAATTTCATTAAAATCAATTGGAAATTATCTATATGTACTAGCTCTATGGATTTCATAACCTAATTTTTTAATTATTTTTTTTACTAAGTTTTTCATTAATCACTGAAAATTTATTTGATTAAATATTAATCATTACATAAACAAAATTAACCAAAAACTAAGGAAGATCTATTCTAGGAATCCCTATTTACAACAATCTATTTTATATATGAAATAATAATATAGAAAAAATAACTGCAAATATCGCTAGTATTTGTATTATGACTTAATTCTTCCTATGCCAATAGGGTAATAATACATATTCAGATCATGATTCAGCATTCTTCTGCTATCTACAATTATTCTTTTCTTCATTATTTTGAGATGTTTTTCATTAAGTTTAGAATATTCCTTCCAAGGTGTAACTATTACGCCACATTCACTGCCCTTAAGCGCACTGTATATAGAATCCGAATATGAAATCTTGTCTCCAAAAATTCTTTTTGTATTATCAATTGCTTTAGGATCATGTACTGTAATTTTTACTCCACTTTTTAGTAGTAAGTGAATTAGTTTGATTGAAACTGAATCCCTAATATCATCAGTACTAGCCTTAAATGCAAGTCCTAGAACTGTGATCTTTTTATCTCTGATTTTACCTAATGCATTTTTGATAGTTAAAACAAGATTCTCTAATTGATAATCATTGACAGTTTCTACTGCATCAAGAAGAACAGGATTTACACCAATTTTATTAGAAAAATTAATTATCGCTTTAACATCTTTGGGTAAACATGATCCTCCATAGCCTGGACCTGCATTTAGAAACAATGATCCTATTCTAGGATCTAAACCAATTGCTCTTGCTATGTCTTCAACATTTGCACCAGGAATAGATTGGCATATATTTGAAATTTGATTGATAAAACTAATTTTTGTAGCCAAAAATGAATTATTTGTATATTTTATCATTTCAGCTGTTTGATGATTAGTAGTAATTATTGGTACATTAGGATGTAATTTTATAAATATTTTTTTTGCTTTTCTCATAAATTCACTTTGATTGCTTCCTAGAATAATTACATGGGGGAATTTTGTATCTCTTATTGCACTACTTTCTTGCAAAAATTCAGGATTTGATATTAATCCAAAACCTTTTCCATCTTTTTTGTTTGATTTTTTTTCTAAAATTGGGATGATAATTTTTTCAATAGTTCCTGGGATAACCGTACTTTTAATAAAAATTATTGGTTTTTTCTTATTTTTTAATAGGTTTTCACCTAAAGATGTAACAGCTTTTTTGATTATAGTTAGATCAATTGAACCATTTGTATTCTGTGGTGTACTTACTGTGACAAAAATAAAATCACAATTTTTAATTAATGAAAAATCACTACTAACTTTTAATTTCTTTTTCAATCCATTTTGTAATACTTTATCTAATTCTGGTTCAAAGAATGGAGAAATCCCATTGATAATTTTTTTACATTTTTCTTCATCTATATCTATTCCAATTATATCTAATCCTTTAGATGCTAATACGCTAGATAATGATAATCCTACAAATCCTAAACCTATAACTGCAATTTTCATATTTAGGTTGTCATCTTTCTTTTCTTAAAAATCATGCTTTTCTAAATGTAATATCTTGTGCTTCCCTATAAGATAGAACTGTTCCAACATCAACTTCTTCCTCATTTTTGTTTAATGTAATTGCAAGTACTTTATGTTTTTCTTGAATTAATTTTTGTATGGCATCTGTTAATTGATATTCTTTATTTTTTCCAGGTTTAATTTTTTTGAGACTTGAAAAAATATCTGATTTAAAATAATATATTGGTAATATCCCAAATTCTGATTTAGGTTTATTTGGTTTTTCTTCAACTTCAAGTACATTAAATAATTTATTTGATATTTTCTCTATATTTGGAACTCCATATCTTTTAAAATCTACAACTTTTTTACAAAGTAATATTGCTTTTACATCTGGATTTTTTTTTGCTGTTTGAATTAATCGCAATATCGAATGATTGGATTTACTTAAAATTGTCACATCTCCTGCATGCAAAATAAAATCACTATTTCCTACATACTTTTCTGCTTGTTTAACTGCATCACCAAAACCTAATGGTTTATTTTGATTAATCCAAACTAAATGTGATTTTTCTAATTTTTCATAAAATTTTTTTATGATTCTTTTATTATTTCCAGTTAAATCTTTCAAGTATGTTTCGTCTGGTGTAAAATGATCTTCAATAGATCGTTTCTCTCTACCCACAATAAAACAATAATCTCTAAAATTCATTGAATAAAATTGCTCATAGACATATTGTAATAAAGGTAAAACTATTTTTTCTTTAGTAAATTTATTTGAAAATATTGGCATCATTTCTTTAGGTATTTCTTTAGTGAACGGTAATAATCTTGTACCTCTTCCTGCTGCAGTAATTACAATTTTAGTCACAAAAACTCATCTTTATACTAAAAATTGTGCTTTTAAAATTTTGTATTGAATATACTATAACAAATTAAAATAAGGTGATAATAGGTTCAAAATATATTCGTGATATTATGTCCAATTTGAAAATAAATATGAATTATTTTGAGGAAGTAAAAAAATCATTAAATTCAAAATCTTTACGAGTATGTGTAATTGGTATAGGTAGAATTGGATTGCCCACAGCATTATCATTTGCAAAATCTGGATTACAAACTATAGGTGTTGATATTAACGAAAAACTAGTTGAAGATATTAATTCAAAAAAATTCCCTTTAAAAGATGAACCTGGGTATGAGGATATTTTTTATGATGTTTTAGAAAAAAAACTTTTTTCTGCTACTACAAATATTCAAAATGCTGTTAGTAATTCTGATTTAATATTATTATCATTACCAACACCTATGGATGAAAATAATATACCCAATTATTATGCATTAACTACTGTTGGTTCACAACTTTCAGAAATTTTAATTCCAAATTCACTAGTAATAGTTGAAAGCACTATTGAACCCGGTTTTATTGAAAATGAAATGATTTCTATAATATCAAAATCTGGAAGATTAAAAATTGAAGAAAATTTTTCTATTGGCGTTTGCCCTGAAAATGCAAATCCTGGTGAAATTTTACATGATTTTACAAATCTTCCAAGATTAGTAGGAGGAATTAATCAAAATATTACAAACATAATTACTATGATTTACAAATATGTTTTTTCAGTTAATTTAATTGAAATGAAAAATTGTAAAACAGCAAATGCAGTAAAACTAACAACTAATGTATTTAGAGATATCAATATTGCTTTTGTAAGTGAACTTGCATTAATGTTTGAAAAATTGGGAATTGATACAATGCAAGTTTTAGAAGCTGCTAAAGCAAAATATAATTTTCAAGTTCATTATCCTGGTGCTGGAGTAGGTGGTCCATGTTTACCAATAAATTCATATCAACTTCTTAACACTGCTAGGCGTACAGGAACTAAATTATCTATTGTTGAATCTGGTAGAAGAATCAATGAAGCAATGCCAGATCATGTTATCAAACTTACTCTTGATGCGTTTAAAGAATCTCAAATAACGATAGAAAAAAGTAAAATTTTGATTATGGGAATTTCGTATAAACCAAATGTAAAAGATATTCAACTTTCTCCTGCTAAAGACGTAATTAAAAAATTTCAAAATCTTGGCAGTATTGTACATATCTATGATCCGTTTTTCAAATCAACAGAAATTTTTGGAATTAATGTAGAAGATAATTTTGAAAATATTTTACCCAAAATGGATGCAGTAGTCATTGTAACTGGTCATGATGAATTTAAACAAATAGAAATTAGTTCTTTTACAAAAATTAAATCAAAAATTTTAATTGATACTCGAGGTGTAATAGATCCTAACAAAATAAGAAACACAAATTTAATTTTTAGAGGTCTAGGACGCGGAAAAATCTAATTGACTCTGAATCCAGATACTGTCAAAAATATTCTTACATTAAGATATGATTCTTACCAAAAACCACTTTTACCAAAAATGACATGGAAAAATTTTGTTGAAAATGACACAATGCCCTCCATTGATTTTATAGAAAAGTCAATTAGAAATACAATAAAAAATCCACTGGAAACTAAAAATATTAAAAACATATCTATTGCTCTAAGTGGAGGCGTCGATTCCACATTAATTCTTGCATTCTTGCGTAAAACATTTCCTGAGATTAAAATAGATGCCATATCCATAAAGTTTGCAAATAGCGTAGATGAAACAAAATCTGCAGCAAAAATTGCGGAACATTTTAGTGCAAATCATCACATTGTAGAATTAGATAACTATCTTCGAGAATTACCAAAAGCAATCAGTATAGTAAAACTTCCATTTTGGGACATACATTGGTATTATGTTGTAAAAAAGGCACAAACATTTTCAAAATATTTAGCATCTGGAGATGGAGGAGATGAAATATTTGGTGGCTATACCTTTAGATATAAAAAATTTTTATCATTAACAACAGATAATTCAACTGTATTAGAGAAAGTCAAAGCATATCTGGAATGTCACGAGAGAGATAGAGTACCAGATCAAGAAAAATTATTTGGTAGTAAATGTAATTTCAAATGGGAATCCATATATGATATTTTAATTCCATATTTTGACAACAGTCTACCTCGAATAACTCAAGTTCTTTTGGCTGACTATAATGGCAAGCTATTGTATAACTTTAGTCCGACAAATACAGCACTTCATAATTATTTTGGTATGGAGCCAATAACACCACTACTTTCTTCACAATTAATTTCTTACGTAATACCATTATCAAATAAATTCAAATATGATTTACAAACCAATGTAGGAAAATTATTACTTCGTGAGTTACTACAAAAACATAAAGCAAGTTCATTGATATCTGAAGAAAAACTTGGATTTAACGTTAATACCATTAACTTGTGGCATTCTCATGGTCGACGTTTATGTGAACAGTATTTACTAAATTCGCGTATAGTGCAAGATGGCTGGATAAATCAAGAATGGATTGATCAACATCTGAACAAAACTGATCTGGATGTTAAGTATGTCAATAAGTTTTTAGGATTATTGGCTTTTGAGATTTGGTATAGACTCTTTATAACTAACGAAATGAAAGATACAGTCACATTAGATTAGAATTTTTATGAGATTGCACATCATGATAAGCACAAAAATAAGGGTTATCCAGTATCTTAATAATGCAAACAACTGATATCCGATCTTTTATAAAATCTTTAGAAATTACTGTACCTGACGATAAAGAATTCTTGAAATTAAGCAAATCGACGCCTATGTATCCAGAAAACGAAGAATTACACAGCATTAATTATGAACGAGGCATTTTGCTTTACGCTCTTATTGCAAAATACAAACCTCAAAATGTTCTAGAAATTGGCACAGCAAAAGGATATTCAACATTATGCATGGCTTGGGCAATGCATGATCACAATATTCCTGGAACTATTTACACGATAGATCCAACACTAGACACAAAATTTGAAATTAAAATTGATGATAAAATTAATGTTTTAACTACAACTCAACTTTGGAAAAAAATTGCACCTTATGAATGGATATCAAAAATAAAACCACTTGTAGGTTACTCTGGAGAAATTATGAGCAAATACAATTTTCCTAAGATGAATTTTGCTTACATAGATGGCCATCATGTTTATGAAGCTGTAGAACATGATTTTTACGCCTTTCTGAATGTATCTTCTAATGATTTTCGTATTCTATTTGATGATTATGCATTATCAGATGGTGTCACAAAATTAATTGATAATGATATATCTGAGAATTTTGATGGAGTCCTAATTAAGACAAATACCAAACATCCTTACAAAGAACTTGGATTTAATTTGAATTCTAAATTTGGTGTGTATCATGCAATGTGCTGGTTTCAGCAAAATTCCTTAAAAAAATCACTGCAACAAGCATATCCAGTTCACAAAATTAATGATGTTCTAAAGAAATATAGAAAATTTGAAAAAAGATGGATATTACGTCAAAAGATTAATCAAAAAATACCTATGTTAAAAAATATAAGATTTTCTAAATATTTTCATAGTTAATATAAGTATGAACGAGTTTTATTTTCCTTCATTTACGTATTATTAATCGTAAATCACGTCCTTTTTTATTACTAGTTTTAATGCGAGGATAGTACATAAAATGATCAATTTTAATTCCAATATTTTTTGTAATCCTATTTAAACCGCCTTCAATGATAGTTGCAGGTCGAAAAAAATCACAAGATTCTATTTTGTAATCTGAATTCTTTACAAGATTAAGTAAAGTATTTTTAGAAAAGTGAAAAGTATGAGGTTCATTAATGGATGCTTTTAGCATTACTGCATTTTCACAATTTGGAACCTCGATAAAGAACATCCCATTTTCTTGCAAGTTTTCTCTTATCTTTTTTAAAAACAAATCTGGTCTCACCAAATGTTCTAGTACATGTGACATCCATATGACATCAAATTTTCCTTCAATTTCTACGTCTTCTATAAATCCTTGAGCACAATGCCCCTTCGTCAATTTTTCATTAATTAATCTTACATTCCTTTCATCTGGTTCAATAGCGGTAACGAAAAAACCTTTTTCTTCAAACCAAAATGATGCTTGACCTGCACCTGCACCTATTTCCAAAATAGTTTTTTTATCTTCATTGAAGTGTGATTTACAATAACTATATTGTGAGACCCAATTTCTTTTTTTACTCTGAGAATCGGGATCTATGTAATTAGACTTTAACGAAAATTCAGATTTTCGCTCATCCCAATACTGTCCTTGATATAGCGTGGATATTTTTTCTTTAATTGTAGATTCCAAATTTCCAGTAAAATACAATTTACATTGTTTACACTGATAAACGGACAAATCTAATCCGGAATTATCTGTATACTTTACCGACTCAGTATTGCCACATACAATACATTTCATAACTATTGAACTCATTAATTTATCTTAAAAATAAAACTACAAGTGCCATTATTACACTTTTTGTTTTATTTAGAGATATTTTGTTGATTTGGTAATTTTCACGCTTTAGCTACATTCGATCTCATCACATCAAGAAAATTTCTTGCAATTTTATCCCAAGCAAACGTCTCTTCAACAAATTTGCGACCTTCCTTACCCATCTTATCTGCCATAATTTTATCTGATATCAAGACTGATAACTTGTCGATCAAGTCTTGAGAATCTCCCTCATTAACCAAGAATCCTGTTTTTTTATCTTGCATCATCTCTGGTATTCCGCCTACATTTGTTGCCACTACTGGTTTTTCCATGAGTTGAGCCTCTTTCAAAGTAAGTGGAGCTAAATCCATCCCACTGATTAAAGCATAAACATCAATTTCACTTAGGTACTCACGAACCTTATCTGGATAATCTAATCTACCTAACCACTTGAAATTACTAAATTTATTTAACTCTGTAATAATGTGATCTCTGTAAGGTCCATCTCCAGCCCAATAGAAAGTAACTTCAGGCATTTTTTCTAATACTTTTTTTAAGACTAACATCTCTTTTGTTTTTCCCCACCAATTTGCATCTTGTAATAATCCAACACAAGGATGTTCTAGTTTCATTCCTTCTGTATGATACCAATGTGAAGAGTTAATGCCTTCAAAAAATACACTCGTTGGCACTTTTGGATGATGTTCTTTTACTACTTTTTCAAGATAGCTACAAATTGGCAAAATTATTGCAGCACCACTAAAACATTTTTCCGTGATTCTATTTCTAAACTGAATCACACATCTTGATATGCGATCTTTGTAGAGTGTCTGTTTGGCATAAATTACTTCAGACCAATAATGGCCTCTGAGTAGGATGAATAACGGTATTTTTGATTTTATAGTTGCCAGTCCAAAATGTGTCTGTCTATCCGTAAAAATGGCATCAGGCTTAAACTCGGCAATTAATTTTTTAAACTCTCTATTTCCAAAAAACCAATTTCTTATATTTTTACTTGGAAATCCATTACTATAATCTGTATCTTTTACTAATTTATATTCAATACCGATCTTTTCTAATGCGTCAGCAAACTCTGTCATATGAAATTTTTTTCCTTTGCTTCCATATGCTATTAAGAGTCTCATTTAATCTCACATAAACAGTGAATAATAAATATCATAATAACATAAAATTACAATATTGATACCTGATACTATTAGACACGCTTCACTTAATTATCACCATATATCTCTTTTATATTAGAAAATCAGGAATTTGATATGACAAAAAATATATTTTCTCGATCATGGTATTATTTCCGAAATGGGTGGACCACATACTTTGCATTCATATTTGCAGCTATTAACACATTAACCGTAACCTACTATCTGGCCGTTGAACGTTATCCAACATTACAAATAGTATTTCCTAATTTTATCCACTATGTCTTGATAATTACAATAATTGGTGTTCCATTTCTAATATTTTTGGGATATATTCATTACAAAAAAACTTCAGCGTTCAGATCCGAAGTAGACATCGGATATGAATCCAATCCATATGCTTTAAGAATATTAATCAATAGCGAATTGCTTCTTAAACTAAATTTACAGTTAATTGATAAAATTGTGAGATTATCAAAAGAAGAGAAATTAACAGAAGATGAAATTAAAGAACTTATATCTATAGAAAATGAAATTAAAAATTTCTCAAGTCAAAGAAATTTCCAAAATAAAAAAGATCTAGAATTTTTTAAAAAACTTTTGAACGAAAAGTAAAATTGGTATGAAAAATAAGATTATTTTTTTTGTTATAATTACATCAATTATTTTTTCAATTGGTATGTTGGTGGGCGCCTATGAACATTCAACCATTAAATCATTAAGCAATTTTATCTACCCAAAACAAACATCTATCGATTGGAGTTTATATATCTATGAAGATAATGTTCAGAACCTAATTCACATCAACAATGAAAATGATATACTGAAAAAAAGAATGGAATTAGTTAATTATATTTGGCCAATTGGGGGGTTTCCATCCTCAAAACTGCCTAACTCTATAGAAGAAAACATTACTGATGATAGATATTCTAACTTTGAAAACATTGAACAAATTGATAAAATTACAGTTTTGATGGAAAATAATGTTACATCAATTGCTTATTTGTTTCACCCAAATCAATCAAACAACAAGTTAGTAATTTATCATCAAGGTCATGACGGTGATTTTTTCAAAGGCCAAGACACAATACAATTCCTTCTAAACAAGAATTATTCTGTACTTGCCTTTTCAATGCCTCTTTTGGGAATGAATAATCAACCAGTAGTAGAAACTCAATTTGGAAAAATCAAACTAACATCGCATAATGACTTTCAATTTCTTGAATCAGAACAATTCTCACCAATAAAATATTTTATAGAGCCAATTACTGTATCGTTGAATTATGTTGATGAACAATTTGATTTTGATAAATATATGATGGTTGGAATTTCTGGTGGGGGCTGGACTGTAGGATTATACTCTGCTTTGGACGAGCGTATATCTGAAAGTTATTCAGTAGCAGGTTCAGTCCCTATGTTTTTGCGCTCAATTCCTGGAAATCAGGGGGATTATGAACAGAGATTGCCTACACTTTACCGTATTGCAGAGTATCTTGATCTGTATGTTATGAGTTCGTATGGGCAAGACAGAAAATTTATCCAGATTTTCAACAAATATGATCACTGTTGTTTCTCAGGGGAAATCTATACTACATATTATGATGAAATAAAAAGCAGAATGAATCAATTAGGAAAAGGCGAATTTGAAATTTTCTTAGATGATACGCACTACGAACACAAGATTTCTCAGCACGCATTGGAGATAATCATAAGCTCTATAGAGAGAAGTAAGATTGACTAGTTTTACTATTTATTTGTCATTCGCAAATCTCTAATATATCCATAAAAAATTCATTCTATTGAAGATGATTTTTAATTTTCAACAATCTTTTCTAAATAAAACTAATTTCATCTCTCTAACAGAATATTTCTATTGATACTTCCACTTAATTTGTGCTTTTTTACATACCAATCTATAGTTTTTCTAAGACCATCTTCAAGTGAAAATTTCGGTGACCAACCTAGCAATTGCTGTGCTCTATTATTGTCAAGTGCTCTAGATAGTGCTCCTACTGGTTTTGATGTATCAAAAGAAATGTTTTTTGGACTCCAATTAAGAATTTTGAAAATAATTTTGACAACATCAATCATTTTGTATTGATGTCCAGTACCTAGATTAATTGGAGTTCCATCAAAAATTTTTTCTCCTGCTAAAATTGTTCCATATACAATATCTTCAACAAAAGTGAAATCTCTTTCTTGGTTACCATCCCCCCAAATTTCATATGGGTCCATCTTTTCAACAGCTTTGTAAATTAAAGCAATTATAGCATGAGTTTCATTTTCACGTGGTCCATATGCAGTAACAAATCTAACTGGACATGTTTTTAACCCATATTGTTTTTTAAATGCATTTAGCTGCATTTCACTCATTAGTTTTTCCCAACCATATTCAATATCAGCACTCATTAATCCATCGAGGTTTGTTGGATCTGCATCTTCTTCTTTTAATTTATACCCAGAACCAATATTTTCTTGTAATTTTGTTGGATAAACACATGCAGTACTTGCAAAAATCAAATTTTGTACCTTGGAGTTAGTAGAGGCTTCAAAAACATGATGATCTATTGAATAATTAGAACTAACATCAGCAGGATGCGTGGTTATATAACCACGACCTCCATGTACGGCCGCTAAATGAAAAACAATTTCTTTATCTTTAAAAATTTGGTTAATGTCTGATTTAGATATATATTCTAAATCCTTTTGTATGAAATTGATATTTTCTGATGACTTGTGCAAGTTTTCTAAAGAACCACTACTAAGATCATCTACAACAGTTACATCTGAACCAAGAGAAATTAATTTATCAACAAGATGACTTCCTATAAAACTAGCACCTCCTGTAACCAATACATGAGTATCGCGCCAAAAGGTTTCAGAAAAAGTAGTCATAATTTAATTCAGAGAGTGAGATTTTAAAAACTGTTCTGCCCATTGGTATGTTTTTCTTAGTCCTTCATCCAGACTTACCTTTGGTTTCCAACCTAAAACCTCTTCTGCAAGACTACAATCTGCGGCTCTTCCTAAATCACCTACAGGTTTTGTCAGATCATGTTTTTTTACAATATTCTTTCCTGAAATTTCAATTACTCTGTCGGCAATTTCGTTAATAGTTGTCTTTGTTTGATTACCAATTTGGATTGGTCCTTTATTGATTCCTTTATCCATTGAAAGAATTAATGCATTTACAATATCTGACACATAAATAAATGCTCTACTTTGTTCTCCATTTCCCCAAATCATAAACTCTTCTTCAGGATATCGTATTGCTTTTCTTATAGTTGCAGGAATTACCTGTGATTTTTGAGGAGATAAATCACTATTTGGACCATATACATTATGTAATCTAAGAATGGATGAATTAAGCATTCCTGTTCTACTGTATAATTCACACTCGTATTCTCCCATTAATTTGCCCCATCCGTATGATGATTCTGGATGTGCAGGATACATGTCTTCTTCTTTGAAAAGTGGGTGATTAGGATCATTTTGTTTCTCTAAGGGATAAGCACAAGCAGCACCAACATAAGATAATTTCTCTAATTTTGCCTTGTGCGAAGCTGCAAACATGTTTGAGTTTATAAGAATATTCTGTCGATAAACATAAGCCTCATTTCCAAAAACAAAATCAATCCCTGCAACAATATCAGCTAAATGAAAAACAACATCTATTCCATCTACCACTTTTTCACAATTTTTCATTTCAGTTAGATCAACTTCGAAAAAATCTTTTTCAAAATCTATTATTGGTTTTCCATCTTTATCCAAAAGATACTCTTTTTTTCCTCTCCACAAATTATCTGCAATTCTAATATTTGCACCTTTTTTTAATAATTCGACTGTAAGATTGGAGCCTATATGACCTGCACCTCCACTTATGAGTACATTCAAACCTGACCAATTCATATATTCTGGTTTAGCCTATATGTTATAAATTATTAGAATTTCTATTTACTATCACTTATTTATACTGTTAAAAAGCAAAAATGTTATGAAGCTACATGTAGGTTGCGGAAATGTAATTTTACCAGGATGGACTAATGTTGATCTTGAAGATTTACCTGGGATTGATTTATAAGATGATATTAGAGAACTTAAAAAAATAAAAAATGGATCATGTGAAATTATTTATGCATCTCATGTATTAGAGCATGTTGGAAGAAATGAATTTGAGGAAGTAATTAAAACATGGAATAGAAAATTGAGAATAGGAGGAATTTTAAGAATTACAGTTCCAGATTTTGAAAAAGTAATTAAATGGTATCAAAAAACAGGCAATATTTTAGATGTTACAGGATTAGTAAGTGGAGGACAAAAAACTAAATATGACTATCACCAGATAATTTTTGACAAAAAATTTCTGAAAGAAATTTTAGGAAAATGTGGTTTTAATAATATACATGAATGGGATTGGAGAAAAACAGAACATAAAGAATTTGATGATTATAGTCAATCTTACTTGCCACATATGGAAAAAGAATTAGGAATGCTAATGAGTCTAAATTTGGAAGCAACAAAGAACACTGAATCTACTATAGATAAATTGAATTTAGGTAAATCACCATGGAGAATTAATTAGATGAATTCGCTCATCAATTTTACCAGCGAGTTTGTAGCTTGATCATTTGACAGATTCTTAAATACATGTTGTCTTCCCTTTATAGCAATTTCTTCCCATTTTGGATTATCCGGATCTGTCAAAAAATTTTCAAATTTTTTCTTGTAATTTTTTTTATTTATAAAAATTGCAGTTTCATTATCAATAAAACCTAAGTAAGAACAATCATTAGTTTCTGTACTTTCTATAAATGTTAAACAACCAGCTGCTGGGATTTCCCAATATTTTTGTGTAGGATAGTATGTTGTTGCAGCTATTGCAGACCTATATTGTGATAGATAAATAGGATAATCAGCATTGGGATATTTAGATCCTCTTATACCACTGTAATCTACATATGATAGCTTGTTGCATAAGGTTCTTAATTTATAAAAATACCATCCTGATCTCCTTGGATTTAAAATTGCATTTGTCACTCTTGATCCCATTCTGAGATTCCCAGTTGCTCCAGAATTCAATATTCTATTTTTTATCCTATCTTTGAAAGGTTTAAGGCTTTGATAGCGTGAATGTTCCAAACCAAAAATAATTGGTTCATATCGGAATCTATTAGGATAAAATTTATGAAAATAATTCTCTGAAATTGTTCCAAAGTAACAAGTTATGTTCCATTGATCATGATATGAAATTTGATCATATTTCATTGCATGATGAGGATCCCCAACTCTAGAAACTACAGGAACATCTAATTCTTTTATTCCATGAAGATTTTTAGGGGTAGCATCAGTATAATTATTTGCAAGTAAAACCACATCACATTTTCCTTTAATCTTTGTGGTATCAAAATTATTATCACTTGGAAAGTAAAGCATCTCTAATCTTGGATGTTTTTGCAAGGACGTCAAAAAAAAATCGCTAGTTGTTCGATCAAAATGATTAGGATCAAAATAATTATAGTTATTCTTGTAAATTAAAGCAACTCTGATTTTTTGTTTCATTGAGATCTAAATTCCTATTCGATTTAATTTTTTAACTATATAACTAGTTAATATTCTTTGATTTAAGGAAGATTTATTTTATAATTTAAAGATCAATAATTACTGAAACCTAACATTCTGTTTATCCTGATTGATTCTTTTAGATCTGATAAATGCTTTGGTCCAACAAAAACTTCAATCACACCAAACCTTGACTTACTAATAAAAAATGGTACATATTTCACTCAAGCAATAAGTCCTGCACCGACAACTATTCCAACAATAAGCAGTATTTTTACTGCATTATTTCCATCATCATCTCTATCTTTAGATGACAATCTGTTTAAATTGAATCCAAAAATTACAACTATGATTGACATTTTAATAGAGAATGGCTATACTGCATTTGCAACAATTCCAGATGCACTAAAACACGCTGGACTAGAAAAAATCTTTGGTGCTAATATAGATGAATTTGATTATCAATCTAATCTATATCATGATGTTGGTCAATTAATTCTTAAAAGACTAGACAAAATAACTCTGAAAGAACCTTGGTTTTACTATATTCATTTGTACGATATACATGGAACTGCAACTTTTAACAAAGGAAATGTACCAGATCAATATTACGATACAAAATATGGTGTAAATCAATATGAAAGAATGGTATCACTTGTGGATCATTGGATAGGCAAAATCTTAAACAAAATAGATCCTAACAAAACGATGGTTATTCTAACTGCTGATCACGGTTCTGATGTGGGAAATTATGATTTAAGAATGGAAAATATACATAAAAAAGTTGTTAGTTTGAGGGAAATTAAAAAAACGCCTATCTTCCAAACGAGTCATTCAATAGCAACAAAATTACCTAGATCTTTTCTCTCTATAAGGAAAGGATTAGCAAAATTCTATTTGGATAGAAAAAATAATGATGTAAATAAGAAAAAAGAACTATTGTGGAAAGACATCGTAAATGATTTTCAAACACCATACGAAAAACGAATTTTAGAGAATTGTATAACTGGAATGGGACATATCTATGATGATAATCTCCGAGTGCCTCTAGTTTTCACTGGTCCTAATTTACACACAAACAAAATAGATCAACAAATTAGGACTATTGATATATTTCCAACCATAATTGACATTCTTGGATTTAAAATTAATAGGGAAAACATCCATGGACAGAGTCTCTTGCCTATAATTCAAGGTAAAGAATTTGAAGAGACTCCAGCAATTATAGAAAGCGCAACTAATGTTCTAAACTCATTAAATCGAAACTTAATTGGTGTTAGGACATCAGAGTATAAATATTTCAGAGACAAGAGTGACAAAAATAAAAACATTCACCTTTACAATCTAAAATCTGATCCAACTGAAGAAAATAATATTGCATTTATGAATAATGATATTGTTATCAAGATGGAAAAAATATTATTTGATATCATAACTGGTGTAACTCTTGACACAAACAAAGAACAATTACCCCCTGAAGAAAAGCTATCACAAGAAGAGAAAGAAAGGGCGCTAGAAACATTAAAAAAACTTGGTTATATTTAATAATTGATTCTAATCATTAAAGTGCAAAATACTAAGATAAGTTAATTAAAAAACATGGAACCAATTATGTATTGAAAGCACTAGAAGATTACAATATAATCCTGATTAATTTAGATGGACTTAGATTCGACAAGTTAGATTTATGCCCAACTTTAAAATCTTTGAAAGAAGATAGCTATTTTTTCAGCAATATGCATACTGTTGCACCATACACATTTGCCTCATTACACGCCATATTCTCTGGTATGTATCCATCTAGAAACGGAGTAAATGGATATTACAATATTTTTAAATTTAAAAATACAGAAATAACCTCACTAAGCAGTTTTTTACAACAAGCTGGATATTACACCTGTTGTGATATTATTGATGAATCAGTGATCCCACGACAAGGTTTTTCAGAATATCGAATATTTGATGAAAAAACTGTTGATTTTGAAAAAAGACACAAAGATTTGATTAAGGAAATTACGAAAAAAAGAAAAAAATTCTTCATGTTTCTTCACTATACAGAAACACATAAGCATCTTGTAAGAGAAATTGTACAAAAATATAATCTACAATCAAACGATGATGAATATTTTAATTCTAGAGAAGAAAATGAAAAAAGATTCAACTCTTATCTTCCACACTGCGATAAATATATTCACACAATATTAGAAACACTAAATGACATTAAAATAACAAACAAAACTATTTTAATAATTTTTTCGGATCATGGAATGAGTCTAGGAGAAAAAAGGGGAGAGAAATTTTATGGTGCTTATACATATGATTACACAATAAAGGTTTTTTGTATTCTGAAAATTCCTCAAAACAATAAAAAAATTATAGAGAAACAATGTAGAACAATTGACATATTCCCTACTATTTGCGAAATTGCTGGATTAGATGTTTTCAAACTTGAAAAGATCCAAGGTCAAAGTCTTTTAGATTTTATTAAAAATGAATCATTACCTGATAGGGAAGTTTTTGTAGAGACCGGTGGGCTTTACGGTTTTTGGCCATCCCCAACAAAACCTAATGTATTTTGTGTAAAAATTAATAATAAAAAATTAATTTATAATGATACCCCTTGCACATGGGAATTCTATGATCTCAAGGATGATCCAGAAGAATTAAGAAATATTTATGATCAAAATTCCGATGAAATAAGATTTTTTAAATCACGTCTTTTTGAATATTTTAAAGAAAATAATATTAAAACTAAAATTAATAATTAATTATTGACCTTACTGATTATTCTATCTAACTCTGAGTAGATTATGGAAGCCAACTCTTTATTGCCTTCCCTAGACAAATGTCCTCCATATTCATTATCATCGGAATAAAACTCGTCTAGATTTTTTATTTTAAAGAAATGGTCAGTGGCATTGATGTGAATTAATCCCTCTATGGTATCTAATTCTTTCATGAAATTCCTATAAAAATGATAATTATTCTTAATGAATAAAATGTCGTCCTTTTGTGGAATAAATACGATTGCTGGAATAGATCCTTGTTTTTTAACATAATGTACGTATTCTTCTATAATTCTCTTTAACAATAATGTAGATGAGATATCCTCAAAAAGTTTTATTCGCCATCGTAAATTAATTTTCATAATTAAACTCATAGGCATCCATTCAGTTTTTGCGTTTGCCTTCTTAATTTTTTTCAAAATTTCATTAACTAATACCAAAAAAACTATTGAGAAATTTCTTTTTGTATTTTTAAATATTGTAATGGAATAAGGAAATCTAATAATCTCTTTTCTGAATTTATTTATGTAAAAATAATCGTTTTTTCTGATATCTTCCAAAAATTCTTCATAATGGCTAAATTTGGATTGATTGTTTATTGGGTTATTCAAAATAGATAATGAATCATTTTCCAACTTAAATCTGGGTTTAAAACCAAATGTATTTCCATATTCATAATAGTGTTTCCAGATGCTCATGATTCTACTAATTGTATCGGGCACAATCCCCATTATGACTATGGGAGTTTTATTTTCTGGATATTCTCTCTTTAATCTGAGTAATGCTTGATCTATTCCATAGTTGCCAACACCAAAATTTTTAACATTAATTTGAAGCATATCTGAAAGATAATGCTCCCAAGTTTCGTTATCATTTACCTGTCTACAAAATGCAAATGAGTCACCAAAACATGAAATTTTTGATTCATAATTCTCAAAATTTGGATTATTTCTGCATGATTTAGAATTTATACTCCATTTAGTTTCTCCATATTTTCCATTCTCGGCGTGCGATGTGTTAGGTTTTCTAATCCATCCTAACTCTTCATCATATCCATGATGAAAAAATTTTTCCAAATCACTTGTTGAAATTTTTGGTTTTTCATCTCTATTTGTTATTAACCATTGAAATCGTTTATTAACATAGTTGATAATCAAATAAAAAATTAATTCACTAGAAATAAAAAATATTGCTCCCCAAATAATAAATTCTAACATATATCTATTGTACCCATTATATCAATAATAAGATAAAAATTAATATGATCTAGATAATACATTATGAATAGTCCAAAAATACTATTCATAAGGTAATTTTATGAGGTGAGAAATGGTTTTATCTTTATACATTTGTTGATAAATTTTATAATCTTTTAATGAATCTAATTCTAACCATCCATTCTTCACGATAATTGCTTTTAATTTAATACCGTTGTTGATCATACCACGTAGTAGATCTGTCATGTATGATTGTTCAAATTTAAGATGTGGGTTCAACAAGTTTTGATGTTTGGATTTTGCTTTAGATTCTTTGTAAAATTTTTTTAATTTTTTAATACCATTACGTTGAAATTTCATCAAACCAATAAATTGTCCTGAAATCATTTCAATGTCTGTTACCTTTTGTCCAATATCTATGATATATTCATCACTATTTACTTCTAAACTTTCTGCATCAGATAGAGGGTTTTCAAATCTGATCTTCCAATAATCTTTCCAGTTTTTATCAATAATGATAGAGCAATCATATCTAGACTTAATTAATTTCTTCAAGACAGATTTTTCAAATATAATATCCCCATACGAAATAATTGTAGAATTATTTAATACATTTTTTGCACAAAATAGGGTCTCAACCATATTTGTTGTATGATAATTATCATTCTTGTAATATTTTACATTTTTAAAATTGATCTTATCTGATTTGTACCCAGTTACTATGGTTATATCATTTATCCCACAATCTCTGTAGACATCAATTTGATGTTCTATAATGCTTTTCCCAAACAAGTCAACCATACATTTTGGTAATCTATTCGTTAATGGTCTGAGTCGTTTTCCTTCCCCTGCCGCTAAAATGATTGCTTTCAATCAACTATCCCACAATGATTTATTTTCCAAAATATCTAACAAAGCAATTTCAGACTGAAAGTCTGAGTCTCGTTCAGGATGCCACATTACACCTATAATAGGTAATTTACTATGAAAATAGCCTTCTACTGTATTATCATCTTTGGTTATCGCAAATGTTTCCAAATTTTTTCCAAGTGATTCTTTTTTTATTATATTGTTATGAAATGAATTAACATCTAATGAATTTCTTTTTAATAAATTAGATAATTTTTTATTAGTTAATTCAACTACGTGGTTTTTTTCTACATGACTTTTATCATTGTTAACTATAATTGATCCGCCAAAACAATTATTCAAAATTTGCATACCTCTACATACTCCCAATGTTGGAATTTTATTATTTATTGCAAAATTAATAATTTCTTTTTCAGTTAGATCTCTTTCAGAATCATCTCCAATATTATCACCACCAGATAAAATTAAGCCATCAACTTCCATTTCATGTAAAAATGATTTGACATCAGTTAGTGTATTTGGAATTAGAACTGGAAAAATATTTGCTTTTTTGAAAAAGATCAACCAATCTTGACTTATGGCATTTCGTTTTTCATTATATTTTTCAAAATACTCTATACGTAATGAAATACCAATTCGTTTTCTTGAATGTGTCATATGAACAGTTTAATTTTTTTAATTAATAAATCCCTCTGAACTTGCGCTTTTATTTAATATACCCTAATGATTTCAGAATTTTTCTCTCTTCCATGTACTCATCTGATTTCTCATTTTGTAAAACAATAATCTGTTGGTTTTTACAGTCCAGCATGATTCTCTTCGCATTAAGCAATTGCTCAAAAAGAATTTCACCGCAGCCTATTGCTGCAGGAAGCCCCAATTCGGCAGTTCTAATTGCCATGTGTGATGCAACTCCACCATATTTTGTTACTAAGCCGATTAGACCTTTGGTAAATATCCAATCATATCCAGGATCCGCATTTTCTATTATGACTATGGTGTTGTTAATATTCTGTTTGGTTTCAGATGGTAATAGGTGAGACAGATCTCCTGTAACAATTTTAGTTGTTATGTAATTTGGTTTGGCAAGATAGTGAGTTACTACTTCGAAATCTTTCTCTGAAAAAATTATGGGCGGCAAAACTAAGTGATCGTTTAAGGTTTTTACTTTATCATTATGAGCAATCTTATCTTTCCAGTCTTTTTTTAATTTATTCAAGCTTGAATGTTTTGATTTCAGGATATCTTTAATCGTGAGACATGCCATTTCATTCCTTGACAATCCTATCTTATTGCCAAGTTTGGCGATTAATTCTAGCGCGTCGCTCAAATTCTTTGTAAATTCAAACTTCAATTTTTCACGTTGAACTAAAGACTCTCTAACAAATTCAAGAAAGTCCATTTTTTCGAAAACTAATCCTTCTCTTATCAATATCTCATTAATTTTTGCATCATTATTCAAAGAAATTTCTTTAAATGATCTTCGTATGTATTTAATGTCTTCAAAAAATCTCTTATTCTTATCGTACCTGATTGCAGTTATATCATATGTTCCAGGCCTAAGATGACCGTATTTTTTCAAAAACTCACCTCTGTTCATTTGTTTTTTTACATACAGTTCTAGATCATTTTGTATTTCTGACAGTGGACTTCTTATTGAATTCATGAAAGCTTGTACAAAATCATCCGAAACGATTTCTCTGTTTCTTAAACTTTTAAGAAGTATTGAGCCGATAAACGCAATTCGAGCCATTGCAGAAAATTGGACTGTTCCTAAACTCTTAGCATCATCAAGTAAGCGTTCTATACAATAGACTGTCTTTTTCTGATCATATTCAGCTAATCTTAAATCCTCAAAAATTTTTTTTCTATTTTTTGTCATTTGATCTAATGAGTAATTGCATTTCTTTACAAGCTCAGGAAAACTGCATATTATATCGTTAGTAAAAGTAAGTAGCTTACTTTTAATGATAGAAGTTTCTTTTTCAGTAAAACCATACTTTTTTAATTCCTTCAATCTGTCGTCAATAGCTAGGTCGTAGCATGACAATAAAATCTCAAATTCAACTTTGTCGTGGAGATGAGGACTTTCATGTAATTTATTGAAATAGAATCTGATTAGTTTTTTTGTGATCTTTTTATCTAATGTGTCTGGCAATAACGAATTAAAGCTAACTTTAACGTTAACATACGGTTTATTTCCAAATCGTGTCATCAAGTTAACGTGTTTTAGTTTCTGATATCTCAGTAATTTTCTTCCCTGATACCAAGCTTCACTCATTATCAAGTAATCATACAATGAATAATCCAAAAAATTTGGATTATTGCCTATGATTTCCGCAGGATTCCAGTCAGTCATATCTGAAAAAGCGATTTCTGGGCTAGTGTAGCCCTCATGTTTTTTTAAATTTAAGAATTTTTTCTCATTTTTCTGTATTAGTTTAGTTATGCTATTGTCAGAAATTACCGTATTGATTTTTTTTATAGATGTGATGGGCCTAACTTGAAAAATAACAATTTTAGAGTCAGATCTAACTCCAAACTCAATATCCAATGAAGTAGATGAGAGGATCTTTTCAATTTCTCTCACCGCCAAAATTAGATTCTTCCATTTTTCCTGAATTTTTTCATTTTTGATATTTCTTAGTATTTTGATGGTGTTGCTGGCAAGCCCTTTTGTCACTCCATCTGTACTCGAACCATCTTCAAAATTAATTACATAATAAGGTGATCCAATATCAGACGTTCTTGTAAAGAGAACTCCACTCGTTATTATATTCATAGTCTGGCTCTGTATTAGAATCTGATTTTCTAAATCACTACTCCCCTTTTGTGTATATGAGTTGATCACCTTCTCAACAGCTTCTTCAATTTTATTATTCATGTGAGAGTCAATATTTTGTACACTTAGATAATTACCAGCTAGTGATGACTGTAGCGAATCTTCTCCCTTGGCGGAGCTTCGTATTATTATTTTTTCAGAATGAAAATCTCTATTAATTTTCTTAATTAGATCCGATTTATCTTTCCTCCATTCAGATATTGTAAAGTCAAGAATTTTTTCAATCTTTGAATGCTCAAGCTTGTCTTTCAGGAACTTTAAAACATACGCTTTAGTAGAAGTATGATTTGCAAAATATGATACATGTTTTCTCATTTATTACAAACTCTCAAAATAATCATAATTAATCTTATAGATTCTTATTTGAGTTTTAAAACCCTGATCATCTGAATCATATTGTTTTATTAAATAAGGGTATTTGGAATCATTATAGAATACATCGTCAAGAAATATCGATTTATTCTTAGACTCTACTACTAAATGTGTCAAACCTAGATACTTAGAGGATCTAATGTATTCCTCTAAAGTATTAAACTCTCCAGAAGGAATTTTCTTCAATTCATATGTGGTTCGGTTTCTCTTGTCCAGTTCTGGCAAACTAGGCCAATTCTTTTCTATTGTTGCAACTTTAACATACTTGTTTCCTTGATAGTCGTTAACACCTTTTGCAATATTAATTACCTGCGTAGTAATGATAAACCTCTCTTCTTCGTCTTTATAATCAGTTTTTTTATACTCTAGAAATCCTATCGATGCAAAAATAATTCCAAATAATATCAAGGCAAAAACAGTATTCTTACGTGGAATGTTTTCTAGAATGTTTGTAGAATAGCCAGTTATGACACATAATAATGGAAAAATTATGTAAAGATAGCGTGTTTCTTGAATATTTCTTCCATATGCATACATTGCCGGAATTAACATTATTATTCCAACCACACACAAAAAGATAATTGTTTTTCTCTCCTTGTTTTTTAAAATTTTAAAAATCCCAAACGGTAGGAAACATACGAACAGTGGTATCGTAACCCATACTAAGTATTTTAGCAAATTGATTAGTGATGTTGTCATAAAATAACCCAGTTTACTTTTACCATCTTCCCCTACTATGGGATCATCCAAATCTGGCTCTCCACTAATCACAGCCTTTGAAACAAACTGTGGACCGCTAAACAAATGACTGATCAAACCGTCCTGCCCTGTATGTTCAATGCGAATTGTAGCCATAGGTAACATTACTAAAATAAAAATTCCCACCACTGCGAAATACTTCAGGATGAATCTCTCATTGTTCCTAAACCGTATAAAAAACATAATCGAAAGGGGGATGAATAATAAAAGTCCCTCATATCTTACCAAAGAAAACAATGCGACAACAACAGACGCAATATACATCGTTTTTATTTTATTACCCAAAAATAAAACAAACGCAAGTGCTCCCAGAAAAATGTAAAGAGGTTCAGTCAAACCAAGTAATGAATTTTGTATAATTCTTGGCTCAAAACAAAATAATGCAGCTCCAACTAAAGCAGAGGGTTTACTAACAAACTTCCTACACAAAAAGTAGACTGGGATTACAGTTAAAACAGAAATAGTTATGGCTGCATAACGCTGTAAATTCATCAAATCCATCATGTTTGTTGAATGAGAGAAATAAAACAAAACAGAAAGAAATGTCGACCATCCGTTATTTGTTGGTAAAATGCCATTAGGGAACTGTCCCTGCTGAACAATTGCAGTAGCATATACAAAATAGTCTATTCCGTCTAAACTAATTGGAACGTTAAATGGAAAAAAATAAAGTCTGATAATAAATCCAGTAATAATTAAACAAATTACTATTTTAATTGAATTTTTATTTGATGATTCTTCTATTTTTTCAAAATTATTTTTCATTATTACCTTTTTTATCCCATTTTTTACTTATAATAAAGAAATAGACTGATTGTATGATTGTGGATAAAACATAAGATGTTGCAACACCTATAATTCCATACCATATGCCAAATAAAATCATAGTAGGAATTAAAATTGATAATGATATGATTAAACCAATTAAAATAACTCGACTTTTTTCTATAGCTAAAAATTTTGAAGTATAAATTTTTACAATACTAACAGGAACAAGTCCTAAACTCATAATTTTAATTGCATCAATTACATCTAAATATTTTGGAAAAATTGTTGGTAATATTATAGGTACAATGAAAAATCCTACAAATGTCAAAATTACACTAATAATAATTAATAATTTTTTTATTTTTTTAACATCGTTACCAGATGCTTCTTGCGGTAAAATATACTTGAATAATATTGATGTACTAATTGCCATTATTGTAATTATTTGTAGTGATAATGCATAATTTCCTAGAACAGTTGCACCAATTATTGGCATCACAATTATTTTATCTACTTGTCCATGAAATGTACCACTTAATGCTGTAAAGTAATTATTAATAATGAATCCTTTTTTATCTGATAATATAGAAAAATTTATTTTTATATTTTTAAAATTTTTTAGTATTCTAAAGAAAAATCCAATATAACTTAGTGCTAATCCATAAATCAAACCTTCCATTCCAAAAATTAAAAAGAATCCGATACCAAGTATTGGCGTTAGACTTTTTTGAATTAGTATATATTTTAAATAACCGTTAAATTCCTTTTTACCCAATAACTCTCCAATAACTAGATTGCCCATTGTATATCCTAATACTAGGAATCCAATATCAAGTCTATTGAAAATTAAAAATAATGCAAGAAATCCAAAAACTCCCCCAATTAAAGAAATAAAATTAAATGTACTTTGAATTTCAATTTTTTTTGAGAGATATACTGTAATGGTATTTTGTGATCCAAGAAAAGTCAAATAACTAACAATTGCTACAATGCTGATTAAATAATGTAATTCACCATATTCTTCAGGACTAATTAAAATTGCAAGATAAATCCAAAATCCAGATGATATTATATTTCCAAAAATATCTCCTGCTCCAATACTTACTAAACTTTTAACTTGTTTCATTTTTTGTCAAAATTTATTTTCAATTTTAAAATCATAATCATTTTTTTCTATATTTTTATACATTAAAAATGTGATAGATCATTTCTATTTTTTCCAATCATAATCTTCAAATTTTACATTAACCATTTCACCATCATTTGGCTTCCATGCTATGTCTGCAATGACTAAAATTTTTGAAATTTTATCTGAAGGATTGACAATTGCTGCAGCAATTCCATTTGAAACTGAAACTAATTTTGAACTCCCTGAATTAGCTTCTATTTCATGATATTTTCCATTTTTATCTTGAATAACAATAACCATTTCTCCTTGAATGCAAAAAAAGTAACTTGTTCTATTTTTATGCATATGGGGACCTTTAATTTCTCTTGGATTGACTGAATTTAGATAAATCATCTCTGGTTTGTTGATTATTTCATCCCAGTTTCTCCAAATCACTGTTAATTCACCATTGATATGTGAGTCTAAAACATCTTTAGTTTCATGATTTTCTAATTGAAATACTGAAAAATCTTCTTTTTCCATGTTATAAAGTACTTAATTTGAGCAATAAAAATCTGATTACTTTTTCCTAAGCGGCATATCCTTTTAAGAATATAATTTTGTAATTAATTATGAAAATTTTAGTTACTGGAGGAGATGGATTCATTGGAAGTAATTTTATTTTACATACATTAAAAAATTTTCCAAAATTTGAAATTATTAATCTTGATGCTGGATTTTACGGTTCTAATAAATTAAGTTTAGAAGAAATTTCTAACTATGATAATTATAAATTTGTTAAAGGTAACATTAATGATTCAATAATTATTGATAATTTAGTTTCTCAATCTGACGCAGTAATTAATTTTGCAGCAGAATCTTTTGTAGATAGAAGTATTGCTGATGCTAAACCTTTTCTTAGATCAAATATAGATGGTGTTTTTACTATTCTTGAATCAATTAAAAAATATAAAAAAAAATTCCTTCAAATTTCAACTGATGAAGTTTTTGGAAGTCTTGATACTGAATCAGCATCAGAAACTTTTCAATACAACCCTTCTAGTCCATATGCTGCTACTAAAGCATGTGCAGAAATGTTAGTTAATTCTTATCACATTACATATAATTGTGATACTTTGATAACTAGATGTACAAATAATTACGGTCCTAGACAATTTCCTGAAAAATTAATTCCAAAAACACTAATTTTAGCAAAAAATAATAAAAAAATTCCTATTTATGGTACGGGCAAAAACTTACGAGATTGGCTTTATGTTACTGATCATTGCGATGCAATTTTATCTTGTTTACATCATGGAAAATCTGGAGAATCTTATAATATTTCATCTGGTAATGAAATCGATAATCTAACTATTATTAAGAAAATTCTTTCAATTATGGATAAATCTGAAGATTTAATGGAGTTTGTAGATGATAGACCTGGTCATGATTTTAGATATAGCATGAATTCTAATAAATTACAAAATGAATTAGGTTGGAAATCTAAAACTAATTTTGAATCTGGAATAGCAAATACTGTAAATTGGTATTTGAACAATCCTAAATGGTGGGAAAATTTGTCAGAAAGCATATTTGAGCATACACCATGGAAAAAATAGAACTATTTTATTAAGAGAGATTTTGCTCTTTGTAATATGAAAGGAATTTTACTTCATGGTGGTCATGGAACTAGATTACGACCTTTAACTCATACTGGTCCTAAACAACTTCTTCCAATTGCAAATAAACCCATGTCTCAATATTGTATAGAATCAATGAGAGATGCCGGTGTTACAGATATTGCCATAATTATTGGAGGAATTGGTTCAAATAAAGTTCGTGAATATTATGGTAATGGAGAAAAATTTAATGTTAAAATAACATATGTTACACAAGATGAACCACTAGGGATATCTCATGCAATTAATTTATGTCGTAATTTTATTGGTGATGATAAATTTTTAGTTTTTCTTGGAGATAATATTATTCAAAAAAATATTAGTGATTTTACAAATGAATTTTTAAAATCTAATGATGATGCTTCAATTTTATTATGCGAAGTTGATAATCCCTCTAGATTTGGAATTGCAGATATGCATGAAGGTAAAATTACTAAAATTATGGAAAAACCTAAAGATCCGCCAACAAATTTTGCAGTTACTGGAATATACTTTCTTACTCCAAAAATATTTGATATTATTGATAACTTAAAACCTTCTTGGAGAAATGAATTAGAAATTACTGATGCTTTACAAGTTCTTCTATCTCAAAATAATAAAATTTCTTATCATATAATTACTGATTATTGGAAAGATACAGGAACTCCTGAGGATATTATTAATGCAAATAGAGCAATT
>SXGS01162550.1_pt1 | contig 27011 bp, 26 predicted proteins | sample 3174681 | NCBI WGS metagenome assembly SXGS01 (sample SAMN11356861, study PRJNA531348) | freshwater metagenome | isolation source: freshwater sample F1-80 | place: China: Fuxian Lake, Yuxi | collected 2017-12-25 | reverse complement strand
GAACCGACGACCTTCGGGTTATGAGTGCGATCAAGCCAGTTTCGCAACTTCGCGTTTTTTCGAGCTTTATTCAATGATTACTGAGATTTATCGCGTTTTCTGAGTTGGGATGAGTTGGGCCGATTTGGGCTATTTTTGAGCTGCCGTTGACTATCGGTTGACTATCGTTAAAACAACTTCTGTTTAATTGCTTCTCGATTAAGCTGAAGAACCCGAAGGTCACCGCATAGCCGTTCGGTTGACTATCGACTCTCATCCACCTGATCTTTATATTTACTCGTGCCTCATCTTTTTCTCGGCGTCGACAAGGCGCTGTCGAATTGGCTCAGGCACTTCCATTTCTTCGAAGGCACTCACGTTACTTCGACCTGTATTCCCTTTTGGGAAGTGACCGAAAACTGATCCGGGCGCTGCCAACAGCAGGCGAAGAATTTGGCCTCGTATTTCCTTCAAGTCTCGCGTCTTAAACCCCAGCTTGAGCATTTCGAAATGTACGATGACATGGAGAAACGCAATGGGTTGGCTATAGATGTGCGCTTCAGAAAGTTTTTCCCACGCTCGCTCCCACTCCTGCTGCTTAACGCAGGCTTGAGCTTCAGCGAGAGTTTGAATAACGAGACTCTTTCGATGTCGGTTCATTATCCATCCTCTGTGGTAAAAACCTCAGCAAAAGCTGAAATGATCCATTCTCTAGGGCCATTGAAATTGCGCGCTTAAGATCCAATCTCATTTTTGCAGAAAACATCAATAACAAAAGCGCTAGCAACAATCTGACTACAGCATTCGGCGAAAAAGAACTCGCCTAAAGAACGAGTTGTGATGCAAACATTTATATCAGCTTATCGTTTTAGCCGCTGGCGCCAGTGCAATTGCAAGTATCAAGCGGCCTCTCCATACAACACTCCATTGAAAGCCCCTAGCTAACAATCTTCACAAACCGGTGAGGATTTTAGAGACCTCTGGTCAGTTTGGCGCATCGAGGCTACCTCTGTTAAATGTAGAGACAACAGTTGCACGTGTGCGCAACTTAGCATAGCTCTTGATTCAGCGGGATGGTGAAGGCTCTATCAACATTTTAACCAACGTGGATGATCGAAATTCTGAGAAAGGTTGAGGCTTGAGTAATGGAACTTAGCAACTTGATCGCCATAAACACTTCCAACAAAACACAAGAATTGTTATTTCTCTCACTCGAAGATGTGGTCGCCTGCGGGGGCGCCGATGTCACGGGTGCTGCAATCGATATCCAAGAGGCTTTCAGCTCCTTCTCTGAAGGCAATGTCATTCAGCCATCCAAAACTACATTGAAGGTGACAGGCCGTGGGCACGAGCAGGGAACAGGTCTTGTAAACTTCCTTCCCGCTTACGTGAATAATGGGCACAGAGAAATATACTCATGTAAGGCGTTAGGAGCGATGCCAGCAAACGTTGATCAAGGATTGCCCCGCGCCACTGGCTTGATTACGCTATTTGACCCAGTGACTAAGTTTCCACTCGTAGTCATGGATGCTCAGTCCATTTCAGCAACACGAACCGGCGCTGTTTCCCTTTTAGCCGCCCGCAAACTTGTCGATCCTTCTGTCGAACAAGTAGGCCTAGTAGGTGCCGGAATCAATATGCGGACCCAACTACTAGGCCTTGCCGCAGCTCTACCCAAACTTAAACAGGTGCGAGTTTACTCCAGGCACCAAAGCAAATTTCATTTTGCCGAGGAAATGGCGAAGCGTACTCAGCTCGATATTATTCCCGTATCGTCGGCCCAGGATGCCGTTCGCGGCATGCGCATGATCGTGACTTGCTTGCCGAACGTTGGACAGCCAGTAGTCTTTGATGAATGGGTTGAGAGAGAAGGCGTCACAATTTTCAACATTGGTTGTTATGAGTGTGAAGACAAGATCTTAGCTCGAATGAACCGAGTTGTTGCCGACATTTGGGAACAAGGTAAACATCGAGGAATACAATCACATGCGATTGCCGTTCGAAACGGCGTAATCTCAGAATCGAAAATTGAAGACTTTGCTCCGATAGTAACTGGCCAAGTTGCTGGGCGAGAGTCTGCATCCGAAAACATCTTTTTCTGCCCAACGGGCTTAGGATTTGAAGATGCAGTTGTAGCCGATCGCGTGTATAGGAACGCTTTGGCAAAAGGTTTAGGCACGAAGCTAACGCAGTGGACGTCGCCGAAGTGGATCTAAGGAACAGTAAACTTGAACACGGACAACAGTTCTAAAAACGCCGCTACTATTTGGGTGGCGTTAACCCTATTCGCGTCAGCAGCTGAACCACTGATCGTAAAATTCGCTTACCAGGGCTCGGTCAGCCCGATCCATCTCACTGCTCTGAAGCTCGTCTTTGGCGGACTTTTCATCGCACCCATCTATGGCAAGCTTCATTGGATCGGCCTGAACGGCTTGAAGAAGATCGTAGTGCCTTCCTCGCTCTATATCACGACCTATGCACTAATTTATTGGTCGTTGGTGTACCTACCGGCGTCGACCGTGATTACTGTGATCTCAGTTACCCCGGCGTTAGTAGCACTTATCAACCAATCGAGAGGGCATGAGCGTTCTACTATAAAATTCTGGCTAGGTATTGGCGCGTGCATCGTCGGCATTCTGCTCACCGTGGAGGCTTTCAAAGCAGACCTTCTAAATCAGAGCATTCTCGGAGTTTTATTTGCGCTCGCCTCGGTCTCTACCTCAGCACTTTATAGAACCCGAATGGATGTCATCACAAAGGAGTACAAGCCGATCGTAATATCCGGTTATCTATTTGCTACAAACAGTATCGTTGGTTTTTTGCTTCTTCCGTTCTTATGGCCCGTTCCCGCTAGTATCGTACCGATCTCAATAGTCACAGGATTCATTGCAGCAATTGCGAACATAGCCTTTCTCTATGCCCTTCATTTAGTTGGATCGACGCGCATTTCGGTTCTAACCGCTCTGCAGCGACCCATCGTCGTTCTCGCAGCGGCTATCATCCTCTCGGAGCCAATCACCTATCTCCAAATGATAGGTATCGCCCTTGTGTTGTTTGGAGTGCAGACAGCAAAAGTCCAGAAGATTGCGCAGCGACCAGCTAGAGCCTGAGGCTTCGTTAATCAGCTAATCAAGATTACTTTTTGCGAGTTCGTTCTTGGCCTGAAATGATGTCTTCTCGGCAACGCTCACCTCGAATTCGCTTACGCTTCTGAAACTGCTTGAGATCTGCTAAAAAAGCACCGTTCGTGTCAGGAAGCGACGAAATAAGTCGGTAAAGATTCTTGATATGCTGAGCACCATCGATGAGCCCATGGTAGACCCATCTGCCGTCTTTTACCGCAGAGATTAAGCCGCTCTGCCGAAGGACTTTGAGATGCTTAGAGAGATTGTATTGGGGTTCAAGAAGACTATCGACGAAATCACAAAGGCAAATTTCTTCCTTTGTTTCAATCATCAGCCGAAGAATGCGCACCCGTGTGGAGTCTGCTACCGCTTGAAAAAGATTTCGTGCATCAACATCAACTACATGCATCATGGAACCCCGCTTGAGCCCTTGATACCGCAACAAGGCAACTGGTGTCTATTCTAAGTAGATAGCTAAGCCACCAATATCAACGCTTTGGGCATTGAAAATGGCCGGTGTTTAACCAACACCGCAAGGTGATATCTTCCCACCAACAACTGCAAAGAGGGGTCAGTAAAGACTCACAAAGATAAGGGATCGGGTCGGTTTTCTGCAGGGTTTATTAGCTTAGTCCAATCATTCACTCAACCATACCTAGCATTCGATTTTGATTCTGACGCTGTCGAAGTGCGCCTCTGGACTCCCTTATCACCTCTCCAGAAGATTTAAGAAATAAAGCAGCTATTGCCAAACCAACTGCAACATCTGGCCAAGCTGAGTTTGTCTGCATCACAAGCGCCGACGCTCCAAGCACACCGCAGTTCGCGATGATGTCGTTTCTTGAACACAGCCACGTTGAACGCATATTGATGTCATCGGTGCGATGCCGAAAGAGCAAAACCAAACAAGCAATATTAGCGGCCAATGCTAAAGCTCCAATGCCCCCCATGATTTTTGGTTCAGGCACAACGCCAGTTGCAAGGCGGTAGACGACTTCTCCCATTACAAATATCCCAAAAGCGGCCATGATAAGCCCTTTGGACAACCCAGCGCGGGCTCGCCATACCTCTCCCCGATTCAAAGCGTAGAGGCTAAATCCGTAAACGGCTGCGTCACCCAGCATGTCGAGCGAGTCCGCCATTAGCGCTGACGAGTCTGAAAGAAATCCGAAGGTGAATTCAATAAGGAACATGAGTGCGTTCAGCACCAACACAACCTTGAGAACGGCGCTTTGTCTTGACCGTAGAGCGTCCAATTCTTGAGCTTTATTTTCACAACAACTTTTGCCCACGTCCTAATCTCCAGTCTTCGAAATCTTTAAAATCGAGAGAGAACCTCTGAAAACTAGAACCGCAATCAATAATCCGATAACTAAGTCAGGGAAAGAGCTGCCGGAGAAGTAAACGAGGACACCGGCGAGAATGACTCCAAGATTCGCAAGTACGTCGTTCGCAGAGAAGATCAGGCTCGCTTTCATGTGAACGCCGCCATCGCGGTGACTCGATATCAAGACTAAACACGCAACATTTGCGATCAATGCTACGGCCGATACCCACATCATAGTTATCGATTCGGGATCGCTTCCAACGAAATACCGTCTACCCACTTCGAGAAGGGCAAAGCCAGCCAAAAGCATTTGCGTATATCCCGCCAGACGCGCGGCTGTCCGCTGGCTATGGAGCGCTTTTCCGACGGCGAAGAGGCTAACGCCGTAAACACCGGCGTCGGCAAACATATCCATCGCATCTGCGATCAATCCAGTGCTCTGAGCAATGAAGCCAACCGCAATCTCAAACAAAAACATAATGGCATTGATCGCGAGCAGAACCTTCAGCACGCCTGCTTCGGCTTTTTCGTTTCCTGCCTGCTGTGCGATATCGATTTGCAGTAGATTTGCTTCCACTTCCGAAAGCTCTTGATTCGAAGCGAGCGAGGCGCCGAAGTTGAGCGGAACGAGCTTTTTCAATATGAGATGAGCATCCGTGTCATGAAATGCTGTAAGACTTCGACCAGTCAGATCGAATTTCAGCAACTGAATACCAGATTGATCCTGAAGAGCGACGCGGATCAGCTTTTCCTCTGACGGACAGTCCATCTTCGGAATCTTGAAAGTAGCTTTGTACTTCGACATCTTGCACATACCCTCTTAGCTACAGTAAAAACCCTGGAGTCACTCCAGGGTCAAGCAATGCTTAAGGTAGGGGTACGGCACATGAGAATTGGCGAACTAGCGAAACTCACTGGCTTAACGGTTGATGCAATTCGTTTTTATGAAAAAGCGGGGCTCATTAAACGTCCGGATCGAACGGGCGCTGGATACCGAGAATTCTCGAAAGATGCGGTTTCAACTGTTGAGTTCATTTCTCACTGCCGATCTCTTGACATCCCGATCCAGGATATCAAAAAAATCCTGAATGTACGAGCAGGCTCGGCGAAGTCATGTCGCGAAGTAAACTTAGTCATCGATCATCAGCTCGCTCAGTTACGCGAGCGGATTAAAGAACTGCGGCGCCTTGAAAAAAGTCTGGCGGAATTGCGTTCTGTTTGTAATGAGGAGATTGATCCAAAGGATTGCAAGATCATCAAGAGCCTGCAGGGTACTTAGATTGGCATCTAGCCCATCTCGCAGTGATGAAGAGAGCTATCTAATCAGAGATCTGCCTCGTCCCATTCACGCGAGGAACACTTACAGGATGCTTCATTTGCAGCGTCATCCGGTCAGAAGACAAAAAGCAACTTCATTCCGACGATCGAGGGATCTTTCGACTCACACTTGCAGAGCCGCGGACTGCAACTCAGAACTCTGGAAGTGATTCCCCTCTTAATTTTCTTTATGCACATCAGTCTCAACATAGAGTCCAATGTCACGCTCAAGCTTTATCTTTGTATCAATGAAGGCAAATTTGAAATCGATTGCTCTGTTTCGAGCATCGAGCAAAGTGGCTTCGGCGCTTTTCAAGTCAGCTCCGTTCTTTAACCCACGCCGATATTCGTCGAGCACGGCACTGTAATACTTTTGGGCGCGCTCTTCGTTTCCTTCCTCTACGTGAACCTGTTCTTGCAATGATTTGAGTTTTAGATAATTGACTTCCGCCGCGGTCATCGTGGAAAGAATCTTTTGACGAAATTCGCTTTCGTTCCGCTCGACTCGCGCCTTCAGCTCTGCAATTCGAGACGTAGTCTCAAATCCAGAAAAGAGCTCCCACCTGAGGGCAAGAATTCCGTGGAAAGCTGGCGCCGAGGACGCAACATCCACCGGTAAGCGTCCATATCTCGCTTCAAGATCAATCTGGGGAAACCACATTGCTCGCGCAGATCGTGCTTCGATTGAGGCTGAAGCAGAACGTAATGAAGCCATTTGCACAGCTTCACTTGTCGAGTTGATTTGTTCAAGAAAGGCCGAAAGACTTCGCTTAAGATGTACGTGCGGTAAGCTTCCAACCGGTTCAAAGCGACTCTGAATAGATGGCCCCATGAGTCTCACGAGTCCAATGCGAGCTTCCTCACGTTCTTGTACAAGATTGCTCACGGCAGACTTTAGATAAGAATCTCTAAGCTCAAACTCCATGACATCTGCTTGGGAAGCTAAACCAGATCCCTGCTTGCGACGAAGAAGCTGTCTGTGTCGTTCGTTTAACTGCAAAGACTGGTCATGGGCTTTTATTTTCTCAGACGTACTGAGATGCCGATAGAACAGAGCCTCCACTTCAAGTTCGACCTCAAATTGCGCCTTCTTCAAAGCGCTTCTTAATATCTGTTCATTGATCTCGCTGACTTGAATTTGGACACGATCAAGTGATCCTCGGAAGAGATTCCACTTCGCTTCCAGATAGGTCAAAGCCTCTGCAGAAGTCGTCAAGTCTTCTTGTAGAATCTCGGGCCCAGCGACAACCGCCATGCGCGGGTAGTAGTTGGATCGGTATTGAGTCGTCTGAGCAGCCGCTTCGCGGATTTCCGCCTCGGCGGCTTTCAGAGACAAATTCTGGGAGACCGCGAAGCGTTTGATTTCTTCGAGGCTAAGGCGGCGGTCATCAGCCAAGACCACCGTTGAAGCAACTGTCAGGAACAATACAACTACTAAACTGCGCATTTTATTTTTCTATCTGAATTTTAGCAGTCTTCGTTTCTTTGCCATCGAGAAGCGTGACGTAGACTAGTAAACGCCTTTCCTTTTGTTGACCAATGTCCGCTTCCCAGAATCCCTGGCCTGTCTTTGGCGAAAGCGACGTCGTTTTTTTCGAGCGAGGCGCCTCGATCTTAAGTTCTTTCAACACGAGCTTTGAGCTCGGGTTCATTGTCTCAAACGAATTGTCTTTGAGCGCATGAGCGTAGATCTTTAATTTAGTTCCGTCCACTTTACCCTCGAGAAACACTTCCGTTTCCTCCGCACCGCCGGCATGAGGAGCTGAATGCGAGGCTTCTGCGAGCTTTCCACCATTTGGGGGTGGCGGTAGAGCACCGGGCGTATCATGCCCCTCGTGCGCATGTACCGACGCGCTTGTAAGAGCAATTGTGGCGATCAAAGCGAAAGCAAACGTCTTCATAGATCATTCTCCTTTTTAGAGGTTGCAAGCTTGACATATTTTTCGGCCGAGCGACGACCGAATTTGTAAAAGATGGCTGGCGTTACCCACATGTCGAGGATCGTAGAGCTCAACAGCCCGCCTACGATGACGACTGCCACAGGGTGCAGAATCTCCTTACCCGGAGCCCCCTTCGATAGAACAAGAGGGATAAGACCGAGAATGGCTGCAAGTGCGGTCATAAGCACAGGCGAAAGTCGTTCGAGAGTGCCGCGAACAACCATCTCTCGAGAGAATTTCTCTCCTTCGTGCACCATGATGTGGAGATAATGCGAGATCATCATAATACCGTTTCGCGAGGCAATACCGCAGAGGGTAACAAAAGCAACCATCGACGCAATTGAAATTGTTCGATCCGAAAGCGCTATCGCGATAACGCTCCCGATGAGCGCGAGCGGTATGTTCACCATGATTTGGAATGCAATGAAGCCTGAACGGAATTGCGCATACAGCAACGCGAAGACGGCAAGAATTGCCAGTGAGCCGAGCAACAGCATCGTTCGTCCAGCTTGTTGTTGGCTCTCGAATTGGCCGCCATAAGTCAGGTAAAAACCTTCAGGAAATTTGACGTTCTCATCGATTTTAGCTTTGACGTCGGCAATGATCTTATCCATGCCGCGCCCATGCGTGTTTGCCATCACTACGATTCTTCGCTGCATATTTTCGCGGTTGATCATATTCGGTCCCGTCGATTCAAACACGTCGGCCACTTGCTCGAGTGAGACCCGGCTTCCATCCGGCATTGTTTTGACAGCAATTTTTTTAATACGCTCGATGTCGGAGCGAGAACGATCGTCAAAACGCATGAAGACATCAATAATGCGCTGGCCTTCCAGCACCTGCGTAACGACCTGTCCCTGCAAAGCCATCTCTAGAAGATTCGCAATCTCTCCGACATTGATCCCGAACGGATAAGCGTCATCTCTCAGGAATTCAACTTTGGTTTGCGGAATTTCGATTTGCTGCTCGATTTGTAAATCGACAATCCCTGGCACTGACTTAATTTGATTTTGCACTTGCGCGGCAAGCGCTCGAAGTTGATCACGATCCTCACCGAAAATCTTAAGAGCTATCTGAAAATTCACTCCAGACATAAGGTGATCGAGCCTGTGAGAGATTGGCTGACCTAAATTAATCGATGCGAGAGGAATGGCCGCTTTCAAGCGATCGCGTATCTCGCGCAAAACAATCTCTCGGGCGCGACCTCCCGATTTGAAATCAACGTCAATTTCGCTCGTATTTACACCTTCAGCATGCTCATCGAGTTCGGCGCGCCCAGTCCGACGACTTACCGATTTTACCTCCGGAATTGCTTTGATAACTTGTTCGGCCTTGAGGCCAGTCTGATTCGAATGGTTTAACGAAACCCCCGGCGGCAAAATTACCGACACCATGGCGGTGCCCTCGTTGAACTTCGGCAGGAACTCCCTTGCGAAAAACGGGAGCACCGCACATGTCGCAATCAAGAGAGCTACGGTTGGAATAAGAACTCTGAATGGTCGATCCAAGAAAAATTCAACGATGGGTTGATCAAACTGCTTAAGTTTTCTTACTAACCATCCGTCGTCACTGTGCTGAAACTTCGAAGGATCCGAAAAGAAGTACGAACAAAGCACCGGGGTGACAGTGAGGGAAATCACCAAAGATGCAATCAAAGATATGACAAACGCCAATCCTAGGGGGGTGAAAAAGCGACCTTCAAGGCCCTCCATCCAAAAGAGTGGCATGAAGACCAAGACTACAATCGCGGTTGCAAAAACGATTGAATTTCGAACTTCCGAGCTTGCCTCGAAGATAACTATTTTCAAAGATTTTGGATGCTCCAGCCGGCCATTCTCTTTGAGTCGCCTAAACACATTCTCGACATCAACGATTGCGTCATCAACGAGCAAACCGACTGCAATGGCCAATCCGCCAAGCGTCATCGTGTTGATCTGTACGCCAAGATACTGAAATGCGATGGCAGTCATCGCGAACGACAAAGGTAGAGCAAGCAGAGTTATCAAGGTCGCCCGAAAATTCAGGAGAAACATGAAGATAATCACAGTTACTAAGATAGCGCCGTCACGAAGAGCTTCTTTTACGTTCTCAATAGAATGTTCGATAAACTCTGATTGCTTGAACAAACCAGAATTTACTTCGACGCCCTTAGGAAGACTCTTTTGAACTTCAGCGAGCGTCTCATCAATCTTTTTTGTTAGATCAGTTGTTGAAGCTCCAGGTTGCTTCTGCACGCTTAGAATGACGGCAGGAGACGCATTTACACTGGCATCGCCGCGTTTAACTTTAGGACCTTCGACAACTTCCGCAACGTCTTGAACCTGGACGGGGCGGCCAGCAAATAAACCTATCACCGATTTTTTGATATCTTCGATGTTCAGGACACGGCCAAGATTTCGTATAAGGTGCTCATTGGAACCGACATCAATGAAGCCTCCCGTCGTGTTCTGACTTAAATGGCTTAAATTATCTCGTACGTCGTCGAGAGAGAGATTCCGACTTCGCAACTTTTCAGAGGACAAAAGGATTTGGTATTCTCGCATACCGCCGCCCATCGGGATGACCTGCGAAACTCCCGAAATCGAAAGCAGCCGGGGGCGAAGTACCCAGTCGGCAAGCGTGCGAAGCTGAAGAGGCGTGACGGTTGGATCGTTGCTGATAAGACCAATAAGCTGAATCTGACCCATGATCGAAGATATTGGACCCATGATCGGCCGCACATCTCTCGGCAGCCGGTCTTGGACGAGCGACAGCTTTTCAGCGACGAGCTGGCGGTTTCGATAGATGTCCGAACCCCACTCAAACTCAAGCCAAATGACTGAGAGTCCTACGCCGGAGCTGGAGCGAAGACGAGTGAGCCCAGGGGTCCCATTGACAGTAACTTCAATAGGCAGCGTTACTAAAGTCTCAACTTCTTCAGGAGCCAGGCCTCCCGCCTCAGTCAGAATCGTGATAGTGGGCTTATTGAGGTCCGGAAAGACATCGATAGGGAGATGGACCATAATCCAGCCTCCCCACAGCATAACCGCAAGGCCCACGCCCAACACCACAAGACGATGCCGTAAAGAAAATTTGATTATGCCATCAAACATTTAAAGCTCATCCTCAAAGGAAAATTCTAATTCCAGCTTCAAGAAAACTAGCGGTTAAGCCCGTAGCGAAAGGGTTCGTTGTGCCAGCGGATAACGTTAAGCCTCCAAACCACGAGTTAGGATCTCGACGATCAGATTCAAAGAATGTTCCGCCTAAACTGAACTGATATCCACTTAGCCAGGAACTCTGATTGATGCCATCCAGGTTGCCTGAGAGTGAGATCCACTCATATGAAAGACCCGCTTTAAGTTGAACGGACGAGCTCCATTGAGGAAATCGGTACCCGATTCGAGTCCCCGCCTGCAATGGCGCCCACTGGAGTCTGATAACGTCGCGGTAATAACCACCTCGCTTAGCTAGCGCGTTTACCGACCCCTCGCGGAATGCGTAAGCAAGCGTCCCGGTAGGAGCAATGAAGAAATTAGCTCGATTGAAAACTTCGGCTGATACTCCAAATCGCACCATGCTGATTGGGGCAGGATCTGCTGCCAAATCCACAATGTAGTAATCGTTAATGAGCTCTGAGGAGGAAAGCACGTGCGTAAGCGCGGAAAATTCCATGTCGTACGGCTTACGTGCATCCGCGATCTTCGTCTGACTGATCTCAATGTTATTGCGAAAGATCTCAGCAAAGCTCTTCTCGTCAGCCTCAATCGCGGGCGGCGTCGCCAGAGTTGATTTGTTCTCAACTTTCTTTTTTGGCTTTGCCTCTACATCGAATCCGGTGAAAAGCATGGTTGAGCCAAGCAGTACTACCGCAATCAAACGTGATCTAAAAGACGATATCATTTTCGCGTCACCTTGAAGGAACCGCCGCGCCCAACACTGGCTGCGTTCCAAGTTCCTGTGATTTGATTGCCCTCGACGATTCCAGAAAGCACGAGGTCATTAAATTGCGCGTGTGTCGCTACGATCGAGATTTGACTACGTGCCTTCAGATACTCAGAAGACTTGATTGCACAATCAATCGTTTCTCCTAAATCTTCGCTTCCCAATACGAACCGTAGGCTGCCAAGAAGTTTTGGAACAAGCACGGGATCCGCACCTTGCTGCGACTCAGGCACATCTTTGACTTGCAAAGTAAGCTTGACGTTGTGAGTGAGACCATCGCCCGAACTCAACGTGCCGCTATACTCACCAGCAACCACGTTTAGCTCTCCCTTTTTAAGATCCATCCCTTGTTGCTGATCTTGAAGAAACTTATCTCGCTCACTGAGCTTTTTTGACGAGCAAGCAACGCCCAATTGAATCACAACGAGACCAATCAAAAAGAGTGTCCTCATTGCGCCACCGCTTCGATGGTACCAACGTGACCTAGTCCATCGGCGAAAACGTCGCCTTTGAACACGCCGTTCAAGCTAATTGAACCTTTCAGGGTCAATCCATAGTTGGCAGTTTTTGCGGTTAGATACCGGGTGTAAAAATTGAATTCGGTCTGAGAGAACCGTGTTTCAACAAATTCAGATGACCCAGTCTCGCCAAAGTACAGCCGCAAGTTTCCCGAGACCGAAATGTTATTCGCTGTCGTGCTTGGATCTTGAGTGGTCACAAGGGAGACGGTCGCATTTTCCGGAAGGTTAGACGCTGCATTCGTATTTTTAATTTTTCCAATGTAATGACCGGTGACGGATTTAACGAGTTCGAAACCTGCCGGAAGACTCGGTGTCCCGTTCTTCTGTGCGGCAAATGTTCCGACCTTTCCGACTGATGGAGAATACCAATCCCCTTGAATGGTCCCGCTTTTCAAATAGCCAACAAAGGAAACGCCGGTTGCATCATTTTTCATGGAGATCTGGCGAGTTAAAATATTTAAAGCGCAATCCGGATATTCATAGGTGAGGAACTCGTTTGAGTTTTGATCACCGAAGAGGACGCGAACACCGGCTGAGATTTTTAAATTCCCATCGCCCGTGTTGACGGTATTGAGAGTAATGCTGGCGTACTGAAAATATCGATTCTGCTCATGTAGCAAAATCGCTTGGTACGTTCCTTTGATGGAATCACTACCTGTTTGAGCACTCGCAAAAAGGGGAGATAAACAGAACAGCAATGGGATGCAAATTGTACGAAGTAACGTTAACATAGCGGACTAACTCCTGTTTAAAACGGTCAGTTATCGAATTGAGTTTTACGGTATTTGGAAAGTTCGAACGTCTGCATAAGCGTGCCGAAACCGCCGCCTAATCGTCTAAAGGAGGGCTCCCTCCCGGCCACCATGAATCCGTTTAATGCTTTCTCTTCTCCAAAGAGAACTGCGATTTTACCGGTATAGAAATCAAAGGAGCCATCCGTGATGCTCTCTTTGACGATTGAACCTTTTTTGCGCCAGACATAGCCGGTGAACTTCAAAGGATCGAAGGGATTATCGCTTCCGATTGGGGCGTTCCCTTTCCCCACTTTGATATCCGTGATGAACTTCTCCCCTCCAACCTCTTCGTAACCTGAGGTCACTGCGCCAAGCAGCCGCACTGTGGGAATCGATGGTAGATCACCATTCTTGGTAACGACGAATGATCCGACCCGCCCGAAGATATGGGAGTTCCAAGAACCATAAGCAATCCCTTCTGAGATGTTTTCGATAGCGACGATTGCATCGACATCGGCCTCGGAATTACTCAAAATGATCCTGGATTTTAAAACTGGATTTGGAAAGTCAACCGGCTCAAAGCGATAGGTGATGATCTCTCCGCTTTCACGATCAAACTCTAGACTAGCCTCAGAAGAGACTACAAGTGCCGAACCGCTTTCATTCGGGCGATTGTATGTTGAGATCCTTAAACGGAGCTTTTGGAAAAGTCCGAGATGCTCATGGTAAACGTATCCTGTATAATCCCCTTTGATCGATGAATTTCGATCCAACTTGAGCTGCTCTCGAATTTCTGAGATTGGATCCTTTTTTGCTCTTCGTTGGCTTAACTGCGGCCTAGCCATTTCGTCTGAGACGCGCTTAAACTCACATTCTCCGCAATCTAAGATTTTACCTTTCACCGAACAATTGTAGCCAAATGGATAACCGTCCAGGACAAGCTTAGCTTTGAAAAAATCGTAAGAGGCAGATTTTATTTTCGAGTGCGTACAAAGTTTGGATCCTTCAGATCCACAGTAGTCTCGATTGGATTTTGCGATCTGCCCTCGGGCCTGGTAGGCGCTAAACGGATTACCAAGGCGCGTGGTGTCCTCAGTCGTGCGAAATGTATAGAGCTGGAGTGCGCTTTCAACTTTACCGCATCTCCCGCGGTATTCGCCGCCGAGTGGCTCAATTAATGGTTTCGACGGCTTCGCATCTGATCCCGCGGATAGCTTTATTCTTCCTACGAATCCGCTTGAGGCAAGCACGTCTGCAGTCAAAATTCCATTTTGAATTACCGCCGAGGACAAACTGACTTCTTGATTAGACTGATCAAAAGTCAGCTCTCCGGATAGCAGATTATATAAAACATTTTCGTAGTGGTAAGAAACGTACTCACCCGATTCAAATCCACCAAATTGGAGCGTCAGAATCGCGCGAAGTCGTAAATTTCCGTCCTCTTCCCGAGCTGGTATGAAAACTAGCTTCGCCAGCTGCTCACTCTGTAGAGCCTCGTGCGTGACAACTCCCGTAAACTCTCCGAGTGAGGTTGAACCGTAAGACCTTAGACTTAAAAGCGTTAAGAAAACCGCTGCAAGCATGCGCAGGCGCGACATAAACGTTCTCCATGTAACGAAGTTCGCAAAAATGGCTCAGTAGAGAGGCCTATTACAACTTCAGATACGCGGAGGCTGATACGGAAGGGGAAGAAACGGATGAGTCAGGTTTTCTGGATAGTACAATTCAGAATGCCCTTGGGGCGCTGGGACCTGAACGATCAAAAGACTTGGCACTGCTGCAACAAAACAACTGCAGGTCTTGCAGTCGTGGCAAGTTGAATGAGTGTGAGAATGTCCATGGTGCGAGTGTTCACCGTGGGAATCACTAAGATGCACCGACTGGTCGGCGACTTCTACCTGGACTGTGGAGCGAATTTCCAAGTTTTTTCCGCACATCGCTAAAATGACGCCGGTCTGTTTCGAACTCGAAATCAATGGATGCGCATGCGCGGGCCCCACCCACGCAAACACAACCATCGATATCAATATCAAAACAAAAGCTTTTTGCATCGATCCAACGCTACTCAAATTCGTATTCTTTGTAAAACAATCTTTGTGATCTTAGATCCCGCAAAGTCGTCGAAAGCGCAACGTCTAGTATGCTTAGAATTGCCGACATTCATTCGCTAAAGATTAGTAAAAGAATTTCGTCAAAAAAAGGCCGCTCCGCAAGCGGCGCGTAAACAGCCTTCAACAAGTGAGTTCTACTTACCATGACCCAGGTTGCGCGTCTGCCTTCGGGTCGCTTACTGTTACCTACTTCCTTTCAACATGCATGTCAGAATCCATGACCAAGCCGTTTAATGGCTCAACAATGGATGAGTCATCATCAAGGATTTTCAACACCCGCGCTTCACCAATGATGCTGGACCTGCAAACTTCTCTAGAAATTCCGCGCGGACCGGACTGCTTTCGACATAGATTAGTAAACACACGCAAGCGATCTCCTTCTCTCACCTCTTTACCGCCAATATTTGCTTTGATGCCCTCTGGGCGTTCGGTTCTAGATGGCTCAGCTTCTACGATATGTGAGTGAGCACAGCCTGATGAGGCAACTGCAAGGGCGATCAACGTAACGGCATACATTTTGTTCATGTCATAACTCCTTTTAAGTCGCATCAATGCGCAACGCGACCTTTGAATTGATTTTCAAAAATGGAATAGAGGATTGGAAGAACGATAAGCGTGAGAATAGTGGAAGAGATGATTCCACCGATTACGACAGCTGCGAGCGGCCTTTGGACCTCTGCACCCACTGCTGTTGAGAGCATCATCGGCAGAAAGCCGAACACAGCGACGAGCGCCGTCATCAACACAGGCCGTAGTCGAATCAGTGTACCCGTCACAACCAGATCTCGTCCTGTTTTCCCTTCCGACTTCAATTGATTGAAGTAGTTGACGAGAACAACGCCATTCAACACAGCGATTCCGGAGAGTGCGATGAAGCCAACGCCCGCGGATATACTGAACGGTAAACCATTTAGAACAAGGCTGATCACTCCACCAACGAGAGCAAACGGAACACAGAGAAAAATCAAAAGTGTTTGTCCGATACTCCCGAAGGCCGCATAAATCATCAAGAGCACAATCGTGATAGCAACTGGTGTTAAAACTAAGAGTCGATTCCTTGCCTCTTGAAGATTTTTAAAGTTACCTCCCCATTGCAAGTAGTAGCCTTGAGGAAGTTTCACGAGTTCTTCCACCTTCGCTCTGGCTTCCTGAACAAAGCTCTCAGTGTCCCGACCACGCAGATTCACTAAAACTGCAGATCGCCGATTCGAATCTTCTCGGTTAATGGATCCGAACGTTTCGGTAAACTCGGCCTTGGCAAGCTTCGAGAGAGGAGCCGTCGTATTGGCACCTGTCCCGACCGGCAGCGAGCGGATAGTTTCTAGATCGGAGCGCTCCTTTTCACCTAGCCGCACCACGATTGGGAATTTTCGATCCCCCTCATAAAGATAGCCCGCCTCTTGGCCACCTAGAGCAATGGAAATGGTATCAAGAACATCTGAAGTTGAGGCACCGAATCGAGTGACTTCGCTAACGTTGGGTTCAACCCGGAGGACTGGGCTCGTGCCAGCTAAATCTACCTCAACATCACCTGCGCCAGGAACGCTCGATACTACTTCTTGGATCTTCTTAGCTAGATCCATGTTTGTCTGAAGATCAGCACCGAAAACTTTGACGGAAACGTCGGCCCGCGTCCCTTCCAAGAGTTCGTTGAATCTCATTTGGATTGGTTGCGAAGCTAAGTAGTTCTGCCCGGGGAGCTCGCGATCGAGCTTCTGGACCAAGTCATTAACGAGGGACTCATATGTTTGCTTCTTCCCATCACGCAACGGCCACTTCTCGCGAGGCTTCAGCATGATGTACGTGTCCGAAATATTTACGCCCATTGGGTCAGTCGCAACTTCTGAAGTGCCGATCCGTGAGAACACACTCTCGACTTCCGCGAACTCCTTGATAATCAAGTCAGCTTTGCGTTGGAAGGCAATTGATTGTTCTAAACTGGTGTTTACGGGCCGAATCATGTGGAATGCAAAAGAGCCCTCGCTCAGTTGCGGCAGGAACTCAGCTCCCCTTGATGCAAATAGAACGCCACCAGAAATCACGGAGACCACGGCAACAGCGATGGTAGCGGCCTTCCACCTGAAAGCAAATTCGAGAAACGGCTGATAGACTCGGCGGATTGCTGTCATGATCTTAGGCTCTCGGTCAGCGGCATTGCCCGCAAGAATTAGAGAGGCTAGAGCCGGCGCCGTGGTAAATGAGAGAATCAAAGCAGATGCGACCGCGATCGCAAACGTTGCAGCCATTGGACTAAACATTTTTCCTTCAATTCCGACCAGACCAAATATCGGAAGGAAGACGACAACAACGATCAACTCCCCAAAGCCTGCAGCAACGCGGACCTCAACTGCCGCTTCGTAAACGGCCTTTTGAACCTCCTCGCGGGTCAGACTTCGACCGTACCTTTTTGTTTGTTCGTGGACATAGCGCACGCAATTATCGATTAGGATGACCGTGCCATCGACGATGATGCCGAAGTCAAGCGCACCGAGACTCATCAAGTTTCCCGAGATTCCAAGTGGCCTCATGATCAGGAACGTCGCAAGCAGCGACAACGGGATTGTTACAGCCGTAATCAGGGCTGCTCGAACGTTTCCTATCAACAGAAACAAAATAACAATTACGAGGGTCGCACCCAACGCGAGGTTGTGCTCAACGGTTGAAAGAGTGGCGTTCACGAGATCGGAGCGATTATAGACAGTCGTTAAGACATAACCTTCAGGCAGAGTCTTCGAAATTTCATCAACCCGTTCTTTCACTCTCATCGCAACGGTTCGACTGTTCTCTCCTAATAGCATCATCACCGTTCCGAGTACGGTCTCATGGCCATTGACCGTAGCCGCGCCCGTACGGAGTTCTTTCCCTAGACCGACATTTGCAATGTCGCTCACTTTGATGACGCGAAACGAGTCGAGCTGTTTAACTGGAACTCTGCCAATATCTTCAGCTGATTTAAATAGACCAATTCCTTGTACTAGAAACTGTTCAGCGGTCTGTGAGACGTAGCCGCCGCCCGCATTTTGATTTGCTTTCTCAAGAGCTGAGACGACGTCGTCAAAGTGAATTCCATAAGAGGCCATTTTCCGAATATCAGGCTGTACGTGGTATTGTCGTTCATAACCGCCCGTCGTATTGATCTCAGCTACGCCTTCGACTGTCATGAGCCTCGGCTTAATGAACCAGTCTTGCAGCGCTTTTACATCCATGAGCTGTTTGAGCCGAGTCGCGGGATCCTCCGAAGGATTGGTAACATCGAGAGTGTACTGATAGATTTCTCCGAGCCCCGTGGATACCGGACCAAGTTCCGCTTTCGCGCCCTTCGGGAGTTCTCCTAGAACACCCTGCAGTCTTTCGGTAACCATTTGCCGAGCGCGGTAGATATCAACGCCATCTTTAAAAACTACTGTCACTTGGGAGAGACCGAAACGAGTGATCGATCGAACCTGGAGGACTCCCGCAATTCCACGCATCGAGCTCTCGACAGGAAAAGTGATTGTGCGCTCAATTTCCTCCGGCGCGAGACCTTCAATTACGGTATTAACTTGGACTTGGTTGTTTGTAATATCAGGCACCGCATCGATTGGGAGTTCCTGAAAGGCAACAACGCCTGCGATGGCCATCATGATCGTGAAGAGAAGAACAACCCCACGGTTATAAACTGAAAAATGAATGATTTTGTTAATCATCGAATTTGATCCTTTAATGTGAATGGCCGTCCGCTACTCCGCCAAAAGCGGCAAGCTCTGCGATCCGGAGAAAGCCTACTCCGGAGAAAACGATTTCATCCCCTTCTCTGAGATCCTGAGATCGAATCAGGAAGGTTGCGCTACCCGCTTTTAAAACAGCGAAGTCGATTCGCTTGAAGTAACCATCCCGCAGGCGATAGAGATTGACCTCTTCACCAGATGTAACCCTCGCTGAATTTAAGATAGTCCACGGCCCTTGGCCCGAAAGCCGATTGAATTTCAAGTCGAAGTTTTTCACGGCTTCTCGTGAAAGCTTGAATCCTAAAGCTTCATCAGCCTCCGTAATTCCTTTATTCGGACCTACATTGGAATTTTCACCTTCATCATGACCATGCGAATCGCCTTCTTCGTGATCATGAGAGGAATCTTCCCCATGCCCCTCTTCATGACTCTGTTCGTTAGATTTCTCTTCTTGGTGATCCTCATGACTATGATCGCGATCCAGCGTTTCCTTTATTTCTGGCGCTTTCTGCCGAGGTCCACCATTTTCAGAGTGTGCAACAGCTCGCAAATTATAAGAGAGGACTACCACTCCCATCACAACGACAACCCCTAGCGCTATAAGCATTTTCACAACTCGACCTCCAGAACTTTACCGTCGATCAAATAAATAGTGAGAAGCGACTCGAGTGCTTTGAGCTCGCGCTCGTTACGAATCCGCTCAAGCTCAAGAAAGGATCGATGAGCCTCAATAACAAGTGAGCTTGGAGCCACACCTCGTAGGAAAAGTTTTTCTACTTGTGCGTGACGCTTCTCGATTTCTTCGTGAGAGAGGGATTCAGCCAAAGCCTTAATCGAACGCTGATAATTTGCGACTCGCTCGCTTCGATCGCGTTCGGCGGCTTGTAATTTAAACCGACGATTTGCCTCGCTGAGTTGCAAACTGGCTGAAGCCGCCGCCTGTCCGGCTTGATTAGAATTAAACACTGGCAGTGGTAAACTCAAGTTTACTCCCAGCATTTGTTCGTTGCTAGTGGGTCCTCTTTGCATCTTCAGCGAAGGTCCAAGTGTTAGGGTTGGCCACCGGTCAGACTTCGCCAGAGCAAGCTCAGCTTGTGCGATTTTTAACTGAGCATCAGCTAGCAAGAGCTCCGGGGCATTTGTAAGCTCGTTGGGTGTCGGGAGCGTTGGCCATCGTTTGGGACTTTCAGGAAGAGCTTCGATGAGTGAACTCACAGACCGGCCGACTGTGGTGAGAAAGAAATTTTCTAAAGCTGAGAGTTCCTCCAACACTTCAGTTCTTTTCAGTTCGTATTCACTTTTGGAGAGTCGAAAAACTGCGACAGACACTTCCTGTTCGGGTGAGAGCTGTGGCCGGCGTTGGTACGTCGAAATCAACTTCGTATAGGTTCCAATTGATTCTTCAATAATCTCTTGTTCGTGAGCAATCTGACGAAGGCGGTGCATCTTTAAAAGCGTCGCCGAACGAACGCTAGATCGCGCTATCAAAAGCCTAGCTTCCGCTTGAGCGATTGCTCCAGAAGCAACAGCTCCTCGAGCCCCGCGCTTACCTCCTAGCTCGATTGGAATGCCAAGACCGAAATCAGTTTCCGAGCTTGAAGTATCCGCGGTTGAGAAAAACGTTTCTGCTGTAAATTCAGGATTTTTCCACTGAGTGGCAGCCGGTAGCTGCTGCTTGGCGACGTTCAATTCTAGAGTCGCGCTCTGCACCTCAGGCGAAGCCGCCTCCGCGCAGCTTAGAACGTCTGCTGATCTTGATAGCTTGGTTGGGCAATTGTCGGACGCAAAACTGAAGCCTGGCCACAAAATGGTTATGAAAATTAGGGTCTTGAAGACCATAAATTCCACCTCAAAGTTAAAGTTGTTAGTTCGAAGTAAGTGCGCTGGATCCACGGTGAGAATACATCTTCACCAGGCCGAATCAGAGCACGAAAAATGAGCAATATTAAGCTATTTAGCTTAAAAGAGCCGTGGGGGGCGACGAAGGCCTTCGAGGAAGGGCGCATCTAGAAGAGAACTTCTGAAGGCGAGATACAAAGCGGGAGCGTTGGTTTGTGAAAGACGCTCTCGAATTTTTCCAGGAATCACTAAACAGTGACCGAAATGGCAACGACCGAAGTGGCAAGGATCATCGCAGTGTTGCTGAGCATGAATGGCGAAAGGGCTCACTTGATCATCTTGGGCCGAAAACGAAGATGCCTCGAGCGTATGGGACTCCGTGACTGAGCAATCTTCGATTGAATTGCTTGATTCGATCGCACCAGCAACCGAGCTCAAACAAAACAACACTAGAAGTAAGTATGCTACAAATCTACGAGTAGTCTGCACACACCACAGATAAGCGTTTTAAGGAAAGTATGCAAGTATATTGCTCGTGACTGTCTCAGTTACAGACTGTAAGGCTGTTTATCGATGGAGAAACAGCTTTTATGCATTTGATTGTGAGCACCTTTACCATTTTGATTCTAGCTTCAGCCGCGAGCGCTCAGACCTATCCACTCGGCGATTTTTCCTGTCCTAACGGCTCACAACACATCTTTGTGCGAATCTCCGAATTAGCGCCGGGATGGCGAATAATGCGCGCTCAAACAGAAACAACAAAAGAAGCTTGGTTGATCGAAGGTCCGGTGACGAGAATTAAGACGTTTTCCAAAGATGACTTTTATAGCGACCAGCTATCTATTGGAGGCTCAACGTTCAAGCTGAACCTCTTAAAGAACGGGGAAATGACTCACCCTAATGACGGAAGACCATGCGTGAGAAAGGATTGAGTAAAATCGATTTTCTCAGCTAAGGACTTTTCACGGACAGCTTTTTCCCCAGGTGTTTGGAGTTTGATCGCCTATGCCGAAATGCAGACCAGTGCTACCGTAATATCCGAGAGCCTTCAACCGACCCTGAGCTCTCCATGTACACAGTTGTTTATGTGCACGTTCCATTGCACCCAGGTTTGTGAACCGCACGTCGACGGATGTCCCGTATGGGTGACGTCCCGATGCTCCACCTACATTGCCGTTGTAAGGTGCTGGTCTCCACCAATTGTAAATCTGCTGGACCGACATACCCTTAGCTTCAAGCTCCTCAACAAGCTTCACGGCACCAAATGCATTCTTCCAGGTCGACTCATCAGGATGAATCAAGCGATGCGGTTGGTCCGCACCATAGGTACAAACAAAAATTGAACGACTTGATGGATTGGGGCGCGTGAGTTGTTCACACCACGATGAGTTGTTAGTTGCGCCCCAACATCCCTTCATGAATTTGTCGTATTTCTTATTCCCTCGATTGATGACAGCAATTTGAGCGGCAGTCGCTTTGGTACAAGCAAACGGGACGATGAGTTCTGAGAAACCCGCATCATCATCCGCATGTTCATGATCGTGGCCCTCAACACTGGGCGCGTCGGGAACGATCTGACCGTCCGCAAAGGAAAATCGCTGCTCGTCCTTCTGACATCCCGTTAAGGAAGTCAGTGCTGTAATCGCTGCCACCATCGCAACTAATGCCAATGCACGCAAGTTTTGCCGCTTGGGTTGCAAACTCATCAGAACTCCTTTTTGTGTTCTGATTAGCTTTGCGGCTCATATCCTGAAAACAAAGTCCAGCAGGGGTTTTCAGAGCCTTGGTCTGTAGAAGTAGTTTTGTATTTCCTAATTTAATTAGGAGTTCGAGTGGAAGGTTTCAGAAACCCTTATGTGCCAAATAACGGGCAATTATAGCTTTACTGGAGACACGCTGTCCTATCGCAAATTGAAGCAATCAAGTCCGACTCAGCTTCTGTGCGCTGTTATTGAGTGACCGGGCTCTTGCCCATGGGCTTTTGCAGCTGTCCCGAGACCGTGCCTTCGTTCGTGCCCGACTCTCCTTGAAGATTGCATATTTTCGCGACAGGCATTTTACAACCGAGCGAGTTGTGAGTCTTCGCCTCTGAAAGTTGTATAAGCACGCGGCTTTTAGATGAAGGATAACTGAATTTTACTTCGGGAGAAGGCTCTGAACCAACCTCGGTACACGCATAGCTATGCATTTGGGTCAGACCAATTCGAGCTTCGTCCTTCGAATTCTTAGATGCTGTGAGCATACTCGCGAACACTTTTGATCCGAACGCCTCGGCGAAATGCTCCTCGTACACACCAAGGCATTTCATTGGCAACTTCGCTGACTGATCAGTTCTCAGGACTGGCGGTACAACAAGATCCTTTACCGCAACTTGAAACTCGTTGAATACTGGCTCATATGTACGATCCAGACACTTTGCCGCGGCTTGGAACACGACTGGATCCTTAAATCCACCTTCTTCTTCTTGCTTGCGCAGAGCTTTGCACGAGACGAGCCCCTGCAAAATCCTAGCGTACGTCGGCGCAAGCTCGTCGGAAGGACTAAACACCGACGATTTACCATCCTTCATTTCGTCGATGATTTCTTGATAAGATGAATCTTTTATTCCGCAGGTTTTAAGAGCGTCCTTCCTTTTAAGTACGCTAGCGTTGGTCGCATAAAATTCTCGCGACATTGCACAAGGACTTATGACGTGGCCGAATTCATGCGCCACTAACATCTTAAAAGCAGCTGGCGCAAGCTTTGCGACATTCGGACAAAGGTAAACCGCGTGTGTGCTCGGCATATACCTGGCATCCATCAGCAAGTGACCTGGCTCCGGCGGCTTGCATTGTGGATTGCCGCTTTTTTGAATAACAACTCTCAATGTCTCCAGCCGGCGGATCATCGCTTTCTGCTCCTTTGACCAGAACTCCTTCTCCTTGCCCGCCGCAATTTCCCGCTTCGCTGTTTCACGTATCGACTCGATCAGCTTCTCTGCTTGCCTTAACTGGAGAGGCGTTGGAGGACCCATTTTTTCATCGGGACCAATCGGTTTACCAACTCCGTTATGGATTATGCCGTTTTCGATCTCTGGAAATCCGAGCTGCTTTGATCCATTCACATTCTGCTTGAGATTTGCAAGCGTCCCGCAAGGGGCTACGATTTTGTCACCTGAGCATTCGCTTGAGGCAACTGATGACTGATGACTTCCAAGAATAGTAACGAATAATAAAGCAGCGTTTATCTTCATGCTTTCAGCTTAGAAGAATAGGAAAGCATCGTAAACTCGACCTTCGGTCTTCGAGCCTATTCCAGCAGTTTTAAACCGCCAGAATTATCGGTTCGGGCAAGTAAACTGCTAGTGGAGAATCAAAAATCTCATTTAACAGGACTTTCCGACAGTCTGTTTTGATCGACTAAGTGCTGGGAACCGCTACCTCCCTCGATCCTCCTCGACGGATCAAATTAGGAAATTTTTCTTGGTGAAGCCAACGCTTTCAAAGCGCAACACCAACGGGTCTATGAGGCGGCCTTCCGGCTGGGTTGGCATCGCATCGGTAAATAAAACCAGCGCCACTAGGTGAATCAAAAGAGGCATCGCAGAAGATCGCACCCGTTAAGTCAGCAGACTTGAGTCCGTCAATCCAATAAAGCCGTGCATCCGTGAAGTCGGCATTGATCGCGATCGCATTGGTGAAGTTCGCTCCGTCGAGTGTTGTTCCTACAAATGAAGCACGCGTTAGATTGGCACTCCTGAAATTAGCATCTCCCTGGGCGTTACGGAAAAACTCCGCGCCAATAGCGCTCGCTGATTCGAACGATGAAGAGATCAAGTTAACGTAACGAAATGACGCGCCATCAAGTTTGGCGCGATCGAATTTTGTCCCCGAAAAGCCATTTGAGTAAGAAAATTTGGCATTCACCAGATTTGCTTCAGTAAAGTCAGCGCCCCACATCACTCCGTCTCGATAGCTGATGGCCTCAAGATTTGTACGAACCAACTTGGCATCCTTTAAGTTCGCGCCGTCGAACTTTGCGTAGCGAAGATCTGCTCCACTAAGATCAGCTCCTTTCAACACTGCGCCTCGGAGATCTGCATTTGGCATTACTGCGCCTGTGGCATTCGCCCCGGTAAGATCTCCGCATTGCCCCCAGTAGCCTGGGTTCAATCCATAATCCCTATCATTCTCACGCTGACAGTACGGTTGACGGTCGTCTTCTTTTTGGAGGTAGCGGTAACCTAGGTCTTCCGCCATAGCCGTGAGGCTCGAAGCTGTAAAAACAACGAAACACAGAAACGTACGAAGGTTCATCATGACTTTCCTCTAATAGGTTGTATCAGTCTCGCCGACCGAAGATAAATCTGCTGTATGTAGGCAGATGTTCGATAACCGTGACCGACTTCTGGCGTATCAACCAACTCTCGCTCTCCTTCTTACGAAACGGTGGCGTCACTTTGATTCTACGGACGACCGCACTCTTCCTTTTTGCAGGTATTTCTGAAATCGCTGGAGGATGGCTGATTTGGAAAGCTATCAGGGATGGAAATCCCATCTGGTGGGCCGCACTAGGCGCGATCGCACTTATTCGGAGTTGGAATAATGATGTATTGGCCGCGATAGTTCATCCATGAATTACCGAGCTCATTAAAGTATGCTTGATAAACTGAGGAACCAGTCCGGCAAAGAAGACGCGATAAGTGCCTCGAGATACTTATCACCGCCGGATAATATGAGAGCACCTACTAAAATCACAGACACTCCTAGAACTTGCGTTCCTATCCTGTTCAACCTAATCAAGTCCGTTTTGCGACGCACGAGTAAGCTTCTAAAACCATAGGCAACGCTGAGCAGAGGAAGACTTAGACCAAAAGCAAAGATCACCATCATCGCTACGGCCTGTGATGCACCTCCGTTTGTCCCCGCGAGCCCTAACGCAAGCCCAAGAGTTGGCCCTACGCAAGGACTCCAAGCTGCTCCCAAGAGCGCTCCGATTCCGAACTGCCCCCATAAACCGCGGTTATCGAGCGAATGCGAGGTCGTTGAAACGTATGAGCTCAATTTGGTGAATTTTGAACTTACGCTCGCGCGCAGATGCGGGATGATAACAACAGCTCCGATCGCCAAAAGCAGCCAGGCTGATGCGCTTCGCAGGGTCTCCTCTGTGATACCAAAAACTGTCGTAAGCGCTCCGAACAAAGTTCCAACGAGTGCGAAGGAAACTATCAGACCGAATGAGATAAATAGAGGTCCTAGGCGATGCTTGGATGTTGAGCTACCTGCCATGATGGGTAAGATCGGAAGAACACAGGGTGACAATGCAGCTAAGATTCCGGCACCTAAGCTCAATAGATAAATCATTTCTTTACCTCGGCGACTTACTTCGTTTGGAGCAAGTTAGTGATCTGAGAACGAATTTTTTCTTTATTCGTCTCGCCTTGAATGCGGCCTACTTCTTGACCATCCTTGTAAACGAGAATGGTGGACGGGCTCCGCACGGGTTTCTCTAAGCCACTCCGGAAGGCTGCTGACGATTCAAAATCAGCCATGAATGCTCTCACTTTTTCCAAGGGCTCTTCATTCACGACTCTTTCAAGATTGGGTTTCTGGATTCGGCAGGAGCCACACCAAGGTGCGTGTATACCCACAACAAACGATTCCTTCTTTTGAACTGCTTGCTGGAATTTATCGGGTGAAAAAGCCTCTATAGGGAGCGCGGCGGCTGCCTGAGTCAGAAGCAAAATTGAGCTGATAACAATTGTTTTCGTCATTCGCTTTCTCCAATTTTGAGTTAAGAGGCTCAAACCTACTTGGTGTTTGAACCTCAACTACTGGAGATAGGCGACACTTGATGGGAGCGTGACCCAGCAGATAAAAAAACTTTTCGCTAAACTTTCGGAATCGAATTAGCGAAGAGAGCGATCGCTGCAGACACGACGAGCGCCAAAGACAAACCAGCTACTGCGCCGATGCCCAATGAAAGGCAACCCAAAGCAGCCGTCAATATTGCGATGAAACTCGCAATTGAAAGAACCTTCCATCGCTTTCTACTTACGACTCCGACCTGGCGACCTAAAACTGCTCCGCCAATAAGTCCACTCAACAAGCAGATTTCGATTTCAAGCTCGCTACGACAACATAGACCGGTCACGTGGAAAACAAGTGGTATCGCAAAGGCAATCGCACCTGCAATTAAGCCTGGCTTAACCGCGATACCGAATTCCATTCCGCGCCACTTAGACCCGACAACTAAAAGCGAAAGTGCTACGCCCAACAAAATTGGGGCAATCACCGAGCCGCAGGTTAGAAGTGACAGGACAAGAATCGGCAACGTGATCCAAAGAAACTTCGAAGCCGAGATCAACCGACTGACTTCGTATGCTCGACGCGCTTGTGTCTTCAATTGAGTGCTGTTCATGTTTCATCACTCCACTTTTCGCGAAGCCTTGCCAATGCTCGAGACAGACGTTTCCGATATGTCGCAGGAGGAAGCTCAGGACGCTCGG
>SXGS01561634.1_pt1 | contig 27012 bp, 21 predicted proteins | sample 3174681 | NCBI WGS metagenome assembly SXGS01 (sample SAMN11356861, study PRJNA531348) | freshwater metagenome | isolation source: freshwater sample F1-80 | place: China: Fuxian Lake, Yuxi | collected 2017-12-25 | reverse complement strand
TAGGCTCCTCACCAACAGGTCCGAAACATGCGCGCAGATCCCTGTCCCGCTCTTCAGCCGAAGGTCGCCACGAACTGTTCAAGATTTACTACACCCCAATGCGGACTCCTTGAAACCCATTGGGGTGGTAACACCGTTCGAAGATTCAAACTGCCGTCTAGAGTGAGCGCCCCATTCAAAAGCGATTCGTGGACGCCGGCATTGGCCTCGAGGTACCGAGAGAGGTGGAGATCCACCCGCAGAGTAATGCCATCGCCATTGCTATCGGAGGAATCGATGAGGACATCCACTATATCGGTTGTCGGATCATCGCCCAGTTCGCGGAGTGCGTCTTCGAAGGCTATTTCGGTGGCGATACTCGATCCCAGAGCGGAGAGGTTGAACCCTCCCGGGCCGCTTTCGAAGAATCGAGTGAGCAGCGGGCTGGCATTTCGGCTCAACGCTTTGGAAACCGCGCCGCGCTCGTTGTCGGCGGATGGGAATACCTGTTCCCCTGAAACCCCATTCAACGCCGCGCCGAAGCCGTTCCTAAGCAGTGGGAGGGCTAGATTGGCAAAGAGGTCACCCATCGAGTTGGAGATGGAGCGCGCGAATCCGCCCAAACTGGTTCCCAACTGTTCCAAGCCTTTAGCAGGCGTGGCGGCGGCAGCCGCCGCCGCTGATGACACCACCTGAGTTCCCGTGCGTACAATGTAATTCCCAGTGCGTGCGGTGGCCTCCACAACCCTCACACCCGCTTCACCGACCTCCCTGGCTTCCACTGCACTATGGAACAACCCAGATGCAATGATATTCCCAACCTGGCTGGCGAAATCAATTCCACCTTTGATCAATACGTCACCACCGGACTGGTCAATGGTCAGTGTGGCAGTGGGGTCTCCATGGAGTCCTGGCACGCCGCCTTGTGGTTGGTGGATGCTCGCGGGAAATGAACTGCTCGTGGCGCCGACCTGGACCAAATTCAGCGACCCGATACTTGGCTGAAAGACGGAAGCTAAGACAGTGCCATCGATTTCAATTTCGATGGTGTCAGGGCGCTGATTGGGAACTGCAGATTGTTGAACCGACACGTGCGACGATGTGGACGAAAGAAAGACATCCCAATCAACGCGACTGGAAAGCCATCGATCCGCATCGGTCAGGGCCCAGGCCCCACGCCCCAACGTGCCGAGCACCAAGACGCCTCCATGATCGATGTCCGAGACGTAATCGATGTCGGTTACCATTGCCGTTGGGAGTCTCAAACCAAAAAGTGTCCACTGGTTCGAGTCTCCAAAAGCAGGTTCTCGGGGATACTCGGCATCCAGCACCAACCGGCGAACGCCCAAACTGGTCCCGGCTAACGCCACCAGACGATCACCCATCCGAACCAATTCAACTGACTCCACCATGTCGCCGAGACTTCCAAGCTCACCCAGTTCACCCGTGATATCCAACCAAATGCTACCGCCATCGATGGTCAAATAGACCTGGAGCTGGGTCGTCACAATGGCAGTCTTCCAATCCGTGGCGTCGACAGCCAAGTCCACGACCGGCGAATCAAAGGTCTTCTTTTTGACTGCTTGTTTACCTCCGACACTTCGAACAAACAATTCGCTGCCGGCGGCTGCATACAGCACTTCAGCATGACCTACGCCATCCTCCACTCCGCCATAAGACAATGCCGTAAAGCGTGCCGCTTGCTTAGGGAGGACGAGCTTGCCGTTGATACCCTGGTCTAGTCCCTCATAAAGCCCGAAATACCCTACCAATAGATTCTTAGCATCCACCGAATTCAACACCATGGGGATTCGGTCAAACTTATCGAATTGAGCATCGTCGGGTAGCAAAACACTCGTCCCAGACTTCGGGTCCTTGAGAAGCGGCACATCGTTGTGGTGCAATCGGTCCCCGGCGGTGTTAATTTCAACGGTCTTAAACGTGCTGAAATTGTTTCCCATGAAAACTTCAAACGACCCACCTGTCGACTGCTTGGTCAGGGAATCAAAGGCCACAAAATTACCGTCGCCATAGGCTTCGGGATCGATCTCCCAGACGGCGGCCGGATCCGAGCTTCCTGTTCGAATAGCGTTGAGTTGGCGGATAACGCCGTTGTCTTGGGTGCCAGCGATGAGGCGTTTGTGAATTATGTCATAGGCTACCGAATGAGCGATCTCGGTGATGCGCAGGTCACCGTTCTTGGAAACCCACGAGCCAGTGGGAGAACTGCTTGGAAGAAGATAGATTCCTCCATCGTCCAGATCGACCAGGTCCGAACCAAAGATGGCCATGTTTCTGGAATCCGGATGGGGCGAATTCCCTGGAGTCGTCGAGGTTGGCGCCGTGGCGAGGGAAGTCCAAGTCCAGGTCCCTGGACTCGCTTCCTGGGCAAGGTTCAATCCATTGAGGCCTTTTGCCCCGATGTACAATTTCGCCGGATCCGTGGGATGCGCCAGCAACGAGAAAAATCGGCTACCGTCCCCATCGGTGGTCACGGTGCTTGCCGGCAAACCCACGGACGTCCAAACGCCACCTTGATCGATGGTCCGATAGACTCCAGCAAGTTTGCCTTCTGGATCATTCTTAAGGTCATTGCCTGGAGCAATCACCGCGGCGTATACGGGTTCCGAACTCTCCCCATTGGTGGCACTCAGGCGAATCCGCAGCGCGGTATCGGCTCCGGTCAACGCCCCCGCTGACTTGCTCCAGCGGCTAGTGTCCTCGTTCCAAACATAAACCCCGCTGTTGGGCCCGGCATCGGTGATTGCCACGAAAAACCGGTCGGGGTTGTTCGGATCGACAATAATATCTCCCGCTGTACCCTCTGCATACCCATCCGCGTCCGTCGGCAACCCCGTGCTCGCCGCTGTCCACGTGTTCCCACAGTCAACCGTTTGGTAAACCAGGGCTTCGCCCAGGTCGGTTGTCACAAAGGCCCTGCCCGGGTCAGTCGGCGAAAAGACGATGCCGCCAATCATCGACCCATCCAGATTTGCATCCGACACCAACTGCCACATCACCCCGCCATCCACCGACCGCATAACGCCCCTGTCGCCCCCCCCTCTTTTGTTGCTACTGCTGAGAGATCCAGTCCCAGCGAATAGGATGACATTCGAAACATCCCCGGCGACCAGCGGACTGGATCCCGTCGCACTGAAATATCCGTCGGCATCGATCAGCCCCTTAAACGGGCTGATGGCAAGGCTTGTAATTCCGAGTGTGTAGTAGGAATTAACATCTGGCTCCAGCCATGTCGGTTGGGCTGCGGTGTCCGAACCTGTGCTGCCATAGAAATTATCGGTTCTCCAGACCCCACCGTTCACAGAAGCGACATAAACAGTTCCGGGCCGGGCGGGGTGCTGAACAGCTGTCTGGATCGCACCGATAGCCGGATTGTTGGCTGTGGCTGAATCCGCCCAGAAACTGCCATTGAGCGTGAAGGGCCCCTGCTCGATCCACTCGGGCTGCTCCAGCAAGGAGTACGGCAAGGACGGAACATAATGGAGCCAGAGATCCTGATAGCGCTGAAGCTCGGCATTCCAACCGCCTCGGGAAAGAAGGAAGACTTTGCTACCAGTGGGCGCCGGCGTGAATCCCGAAACATCCAGTTTTAAAGCCTCCCACTCGAACGCTTCAACCCCACCTCGCGCATGTAGAATTCGCCACGAATAACCCTGGGAGGCATCAAACCCATCAGGACTGCCTACGACGCGTAGGACGAATGGGATTGGGGTGCCATCGGGCTCGGTCTCAGGAATCAAATCCAATGTCCCATCGATCTCAATAAGGTCCCAACCGGTCAGGAAGGATTCCGAGCTAAATAATGGATCCGTCCCCTCGGCCTGGTCGATGTCCCAAATATACGACTCGTCTGAAAACCAGAAGGTATCGTTCGGCAGTAATTCGTGCATCGGCAGCGACAAAGGCGAAAACGTCTGGAGTCCCGTATGTAGCCCAGCGCCGCCCACCGTAAATTGCCGAGCACGACTGTGCTCCGGGTTTGTTATGCTTTGAGCGGCAACCTCGCTTACCCCGTCGCGCGGCGCCGGTTCAACGGGTGCCAGGAGATCCGCACTAGCCAAATCTTCAAACAGACTCGAGGCCGTCGCATTTTCCACCTCCAGCTCTGACGCTGAAATCGATGTGAGCCCGAATTCCTCGACAACCGCTGGAACATCTCCTGGTTCGGCTGGAGTCATTGACAAGGTCACCCCCTCGCCGGACAAAAGCACCCGGGTTTCGAGGAATTCCAAGTCAAATTGTGCTCGAACGCTCATTGAACGGACAAATCCATGCTGGGGTCGTCCAAGCTGGCCGGGATAACAGACCCCAAATCGTTCGCACCAGTCGCAAAATACCTCGATCAGCCAGCTGGATTACTTGGGTGAGTGCAACGCTGTCGGGCGTTTATGCACAAACATCTGCCCCAGTGCCAGCTTAAGTTAACAATTCCATGCAATCCTCCTCGCCGACTTCATAAAGGCTTCAAACGCGGTCCCGCTTCAAATATTTGACGCACACGTTCAGGCACAGGATTGGATCAGTGCAACTCCCACAATCACTACGACTCGACAAGCGTGGGCAGGACCGCCACGTTCCGCCCACAAAATGGCGTCCAAACCTCTCGTCATCGCCGGTCGTTCCTTCGATTCACGGTTGTTCCTGGGCACGGGCAAGTTTCCATCGCCTGAATCCATGCGCGACGCCTTGAGTGCTTCCGGCACTCAGATGGTCACCGTGGCTCTCCGCCGGGCGGACCTCTCGGGCCGGAAGGATCCGTTCGCCAATATCTTGGAATTCATCGATCCGAACCGCTATCTCATCCTCCCCAACACGAGCGGCGCCATGAACGCCGAGGAGGCCGTCCGACTGTCCCGACTCGCCGCTGCCGCCGGACTGCCCAAATGGATCAAACTCGAAATTCACCCCGATCCGCGCTACCTGCTTCCCGACCCCATCGAAACCCTCAAGGCCGCCGAGCAACTCGTGAGCGAGGGGTTCACCGTGCTGCCCTACATCAATGCCGATCCTGTCTTGGCCAAGCGTCTCCAAGAAGCGGGCACCGCCACCGTCATGCCGCTGGGATCTCCCATCGGTTCCCACCGCGGACTCCAAACGCGGGATCAATTACGGATCATTATCGAACAGGCCATTGTCCCGGTGGTGATCGATGCCGGAATTGGCGCGCCCAGCCACGCCGCTGAAGCCATGGAACTCGGAGCGGATGCAGTTCTGGTAAATACTGCGATCGCCGTGGCTTCCGATGCCAACCGAATGGCAATCGCCTTTAAGATGGCCGTTGAAGCCGGCAGAGCCGCCTACGAGATCGGAATGGGAGTCCCCTCGGAGTTGGCTAACCCGAGCAGTCCACTGACCGGCTTTCTCAATGGACCGCTCGTTTGATTCCGCCTCGAGGTTGACCTGGGCACATCCCCTTGTTTTCTGGAATCTCTCCGCCTAATCATTCAATCACATGGCCACGTTGCCGTTGAACCGTGTCGAATCGCTGCTCCAGGCAGCTGCCAAGAGTCACATTGTGGTGGTGGGCGATGTGATGCTGGATCAATTCATTTGGGGCCGTGTCACCCGAATCTCTCCCGAGGCGCCTGTGCCCGTGGTGGAATTTGAGCGGGAGAGTTTCATGCCCGGCGGCGCCGCCAATGTGGCACGAAATCTTACCGCACTGGGATCACGGACCGACTTGGTCGGGGTCGTCGGCCGGGATTCAGCACGGACCCAGTTGCGACGGCTTCTTTTGAAGCACCGCATCGGATGCCACGGGTTGGTGACCCTCAAGGATCGGCCGACGATCACCAAAACTCGGATTGTCGCGGGTCAGCAACAAATCGCTCGACTGGATCGGGAGGCGCGCGGTGAATTGGACTCCGAGGTGGCGACAGCACTCCTCAAACAGATACAACCATGCCTCCGCACGGCTTCCGCTGTCATTGTGGGTGATTACGGAAAGGGGGTAGTCACCCAACCCTTGTTGGATGCACTCAGCCAACAGTGCCGAACCGAGGGCAAATGGCTGAGTGTCGACCCCAAACCCGTTCATCACCTCAATTTGCGTGGACTGTCGTTGATCACACCAAATCGCAAGGAAGCCTTTGAATTGGCCGGGCTGACAGACACGACTCGAAATAGCAACCCCTTCAAGGACCGGCAGCTGCTTCGCGTCGGCGACAAGCTGTTCACCGAACTCTCCCCCGCCCTGCTCCTGATCACGCTCGGCGAATCCGGCATGCTACTCTATCACCGAGGAGGCCAGCCGTTCCATATTGATACCGTGGCCCGGGAGGTCTTCGATGTCAGCGGCGCCGGGGACACGGTGATCGCCACCTTCACGCTGGCCATTGTCGCCGGTGCATCGCCCCTGGAAGCAGCAATTTTTTCCAATCATGCCGCGGGGGTCGTTGTGGGCAAAGTCGGGACGGCCACGGTTACTCCGGAGGAACTGCGGATCAGCTTCGGTGCCTCTGGAGTGATCAAATCCCTATGAACGACGTGTCGCGGTCGCGCCGAGCGGTTTTCCTGGACCGAGATGGAACGATCAATGTCGATCGCCATTACCTGTGTGACGCGGAGAAATTTGAATTGATCCCCGGGGTTAAGGAAGCCCTGAAGCGCCTTTCAGATGCCGGCTTCCTATTGATTGTGGTGACCAATCAATCCGGTATTGGACGAGGCTACTACACCGAAGTGGCAATGCACCAAGTGAACCAGCGCATGCGGGAGGTCCTTGAACCCGAAGGCATTCAGTTCGTCCACATCTACTTCTCGCCGGAAGCCCCCGAAATGCCCAGCTATGGCAGAAAACCATCCCCACAATTCCTTTGGGACGCCCGAGATACCTATCAGATTGACCTGGGGCAGAGCTATATGGTCGGAGATAAGTTCATCGACGTCTTGACCGGGTGGAATGCTGGCGTCGCCCGAAGCCTCCTTGTTAGGACTGGCTACGGGCGGGAAACTGAGCAAAAAGAGGCTTCAAATCTCGGTTCAGCCATTGTTGTCGACAGCCTTGCTGAAGCGGCGGACTGGATCCTGAACTATTCGAAATCCGATCAGAAGATGACTGGCCTTCGATGAGTTGAAATCAACCGTGCAGCACCCAATACCTAAGAAAAATCCCGCACTGCCTGCTTTTGGGTCTCAGTTAGGAGTTGCGTGGCAGCAGGGCTGAGGTTAGCAAGAACACGTGCCTCAGGTCTCCATAGCTAAGTTCCTGCTCGTAATACTTGGTTCCTTTGGATTGGTCCTCGCCGTCGGCACGTGTTTCGCCATCGCCTATCGTAGGCACCTCCGTCTCTTGAGAAAATCCATGCGCCCGTCGGACAGCGCCTCGTCGCTTCCCGAACGGAGGGCATCTATCCCCTACCCTCCTCCGACGCGTTGGGTCGCCATCCGCAGCAGCAATACCCTCCTCCTGAAAGCACTCCTGAGGGTCGAAGCTGACGCGCCGATCCCTTGGTCCGAAGCCTTGAGCCGATCTCGCGAACTCAAGTTGTTTGTGTCTCCATCGGTCGAAAACTGGACTTTGGTCATCGGAAATGCATTGCCAGATCCTGTCGAAGACATCGACCGCTGTTACCACTTCTTGACGTCGCTCAGTCGTGAGATCGGGGAAGTTCAGTTCTTTGCCATGGATCGTGTTCTCAACTTCCATACTTGGGCTCGACTTCGAGACGGACGGGTGGTCCGGGGGTATTCCTGGTCGGCAGATGTCCGATGGAATGAGGGGCGTATTACCATGGATGAACGACTTTTGGGATTGCGTGCTCGGCCCTACGCGGAATCCCCGGAACCCGTTGCCTACGGGGAAGTCAGTCCTGAGCAAACCAACACGGAACGTCTTTTGCTTCTGGCTCGGCGCTGGAGCCTCGATCCAGTGACTGCCAGCGAAATCATCATTCATCAAGAACAGTGCGCCTCCTCGGATGACGATCGGAATCGGGACGGAGACCCCGATCGGGACTCCTTGCACTAGCTCATAGGGCTAGGATGCCAGTTTCGGAAAAAAGGCTTCAGCAGTTTGGGATGTCTGTTCCACCAGGGATTCGTAGGCCCAGCCTTTGACGGATGCGGCGCATTCCGCAGTGTGACGGACAAAAGCAGGTTCGCAGCGCTTTCCCCGAAAGGGCATGGGTGCCAGATAAGGGCAATCCGTCTCGAGCATGAATCGATCGGACGGCACAACCCGGAGTGCCTCTCGGATGTTCTCCCCATTTTTGAAAGTTAAAATCCCAGTAAAACTGATCAGGGAATTGAGTTCGATGATTCGAGCCACCGCCTCGGCTGAGCCCGAAAAACAATGAAAGACACCCCGCAAACGCGTCGCAAATGGGTGGAAGACCGCGACTGCGGTTTCGAAAGCGCTTCGCTCGTGAATGACGACATTGAGGCCCAACTGTGCGGCCACCTCCAATTGCTGACGAAAAAGGTCAATCTGTCGGCTGCGATAGAGATCATCCTCAGAGGGAGTGCCACCCGTACGAAGGCTGGGAAGATGGTGATGATCAATACCCGTTTCTCCAATGGCGACCACTTTGGGATGACGGGCCAATCGTTCCAAGGCCTCTCGAATGTCGGCGGGAGCCTCGAGAACATTCGCCGGGTGCCAACCGACCGCAGCGTACACCATGGAATGGGCCTCAGCGAGTTGAATGGCCCGCGCACTACTTACCAGGTCGGTGCCGATGGTGATGATTTTTGTGACACCAACTGAGCGCGCCCGGTCCAGGATAATCGGTATTTCCGATTCAAAGTCCGGGAAATCGAGGTGGGCGTGCGTATCGAAGAGGCCGTACATAAACTGAAGCGAGTCTGAACCAAGGCGGGCGCTCACCCAAAGTTTAATCGACCCGCGTCCGCTTCAATTCCGAGGACCGTCTTATTTTAAACGCCTCGCTGGCAACGGATTCACCTCGCCAAGCAGGTCGACTTGATCGAACACTCAACGAATGGAAATCACAACGCAGTTGGCTCTCTTTCTCGACAACAAGCCGGGGACATTGGCCCGGGTGTGCGAAGCACTGGCTGAAGCGAAGATTAACATCTATGCCATCACCATCAGCGACACCGTCGATCACGCCGTCATCCGAATGATTGTCAGCGACCCCAGAAAAGCCCTCTCCGTATTTGAAGAACGTGGGACCTTGGTCGTTGAATCGGATGTGCTTATGATCCATGGGGATAATAAGCCGGGATCACTGGCCGATATCGCGCGTAAACTCGGCGATTTCGGGGTGAACATCGAGTACGCCTATTGCGCGACAAGCCCCAAATCCAAGAGCGGCCTTTTGATACTTCGACCGGATAATCCTCGCAAAGCCCTAAAGGCACTCAATACATGACGTCTGTCGCCGCGAATGACCGATGAAACCCTCGCCCATCTCCGGCGGGCAGACCCCGTCCTAGGCAAACTGATCCGCCGGGTAGGTGCTTGCCAATTGGTTCCAAAAAAGGATCGGACACCATTTCAGTCGCTGGTTCGTGCCGTGGCTCACCAGCAATTAAATGGAACCGCTGCCGAAACTATTTTGGGGCGATTCATCGCATTGTTTCCTGGAAAACGTTTTCCAGGGCCTGAGGACTTGGCCACAGTCAGCGATGACCAGTTGCGTGGTGTTGGATTCTCCAGGGCGAAAGTCGCCGCGATTCGCGACATTACCCTCCGAACCGGACAAGGATTGGTCCCTGACTCGCGCTGCATCGCGCGGATGCACGATGATGAGATCGTCAACCAACTCGTCCAGTGCCGAGGTGTCGGGCGCTGGACTGTCGAGATGTTGTTGATCTTTAAGCTGGGGCGCCCAGACGTATTACCGGCGGATGACTTCGGGGTACGAAATGGCTTCCGGCTGACTTATGGCGGCGACGCGATGCCCAAACCCAAAGAGCTACTCGAGTTTGGAGAGCGATGGCGGCCTTATCGAACCACGGCAACTTGGTACCTTTGGAGGGCGGTCGACCTCTCGCGTCAAGTCACCAAGCTCTCCAAGCTAGCGAATCAGCCCTAACCCACCGTGAATCGTGTGGATCTCCGGTCTCCATAAGAATTGACCAGGGTAAACCCCATCGTGAAAAAGAAGAACCGCCGTTCGTTCAATCGAGAGGCGGCATTCAGGGATCGAGACCGTTAGAGTTACTTTTCCTTGTGCTTCTCGTGGCACTCCTTGCAGGCTGCTGTGGTTCGTCCGAAAGCTGCCTTCGCCTCGCTTGCATCCTTCCGTTCAATCGCCGCCAATAACTCCGAACTGCCGTTGCGCAGTGTTTTAGTCGCGGCATTCGCCCACACGCCGTCGGGACAACGCCCATCGTCCATCAGAAGATAACTGCTTTCGTTCAGCACGGCGGCGTGCACCGCCAACTGTTCCCATGCCTTGTCATCGGCCGGAGGGCTTTCCAACCCCTTCTTCAAACCATCACAATGCGGCTTGATGACGCCTCGCATCCATTGACTGGTTTGAACGGCGCGTGATTTGCCTTTCTTGATCTGGGCGGTTGCGACACTCGCACCGGCTGCAATCATGACCGCAATGGTGATGAGTAGATGGTTTTTCTTGAGAAGGGACGTCTGCATAAGATGTGGTGGCTGAATTAACCTGGGAGTTCAAAACAGGGGCTCTTGTACGCAGAGCTGATTCGAACAGCTGCTCAAAATTTGGCGAGAACGCATCCGAAATTGTTGTTCCTTCAGATCATGCCATAGCTAAACGGTTTGCGTTGAGGCCGGGCAATCCAGCCGTCGGCGTCTCGGTCTCCCACGAACCGTTCGGTCTTCGGATTCCATTTCAAGGGACGCTCCAGCCGAATCGCAATCGCACCCAGATGACATAAGCTGACACTGCGATGCCCCACTTCAGCATGGCAAACCGGCTGTTTCCGGGTCCGAACACACTCAAACAAATTGGAGAAGTGATTGAGATTGGAACTGCCAAAATCCGCATTCACTCGCGCCGGGTCCTGCAATATTGCGGCATCACTCGCGATGAGCTTTCCACGATTCACAAAGATCCAACCGTCATTGCCTTCAAACATGATCCCATTCTCGTACTGTCCCGGTGGCGGAATCGGATGGAGAGTCTGGCCCGAGCCACCTTCAGTCTCGACGGTTCGACAAGTGTGCGTCACGCCATTCGCGTACCGAAAATTCACCCAGTAGGTGGATGGAAAACTATAACCCCCGGGGATTGGATCCCTGAGCGCGTGTCCTTGGACTTCGACAGGACCCGCTTCATTGAGAGGCAGTCCCAACGCCCACAACGCAATGTCATTGTGGTGCGCTCCCCAGTCCGTCAAAGTGCCCGCCGAGTATTCCCAAAAATAACGGAAGCTCATGTGGCATCGTTCCGGCACGTAATCCATGGCTGGGGTCTGGCCCAACCAGGTATCCCAGTCCAATCCCGCCGGCACACGTGCCGTGGAAAAAGGACCGCCATGGCGGCCGCTGGGAAGGGATGTCAAGATGTGCTTGAGCTTTCCAATGCGTCCGCCGCGCACCAGTTCCACCGCCAATTGGAACCGGGCGTTGCTGCGCTGCTGACTGCCGGTTTGTAGGACTCGCCTCGAGTCTCCCACGGCACGAACCAATCGCTTCCCTTCATCGATCGTCAGCGTCAGCGGTTTTTCGGAATAGACGTCCTTGCCCGCTCGCAGCGCGGCCAAGTTAACGAAAGTGTGCCAATGATCAGGGGTTCCGTTGATCACCACGTGAACACCTGGCATCGCCATGACTTCCCGGAAGTCCTTCAGTTTTCTTGCCGAGGGATATTTTTCGGCCGTCTTTCCGAGTCGTTCGGCATCGATGTCACACAGCGCGACGACCTCCCCAAGTTTAGCGGCAATGGTCAGATCGTAGTTCCCCATCCCCCCGCACCCAACGAGCGCGATGCCCGGCCGATCATTGGGCGCCAGCGGTTTTGGATCGGGCAACGGTGAGGCTTGGCTGCGCAACCATAAGGGCGCGGTAGATGCCGTGGTGATCACCGCACAACGACGAAGGAACTCGCGACGAGGAATGTGGAAGTGCATGGATGTCACATAGGGTGATTCGCGGCTTCGGGGAAAGGGAAAAAGCACACCGTCGAAGAACTCGCTTCGCCCGTAATTCATTCGAATCGCTGCGACGTAGAGAGTTTCCGGCCACCTCCAGGCACCGATTCTGAAAGTCCATCGCGATCCGCGATTGACGAACCACGGTCATCTAGCCGAGTTTGAGTCCATCCCGAAATGACAACGTCACGAAAAGGTTGGACGGCGCTTCTCGCCGCGTTCCTCGGTTGGATGTTTGACGGCATGGAGATGGGGATCTTCCCGCTCGTCGCTCGTCCCGCCCTGAAGCATATGCAGACGGTAGCGGGGATAGTTGATGAAGGGTTCGTTCAGACCTGGATGGGTATTGTCACAGGTGCCTTCCTAATCGGTGCAGCCTTTGGCGGGTTGATATTCGGATGGCTGGGCGATCGCGTCGGGCGTGTCCGGGCAATGACGTGGAGCATCCTCTGCTATTCTCTCTTCACGGGGTTGTGCTATTTCGCGACGGAACCTTGGCACTTGGGGTTGTTACGTTTCATTGCTGCCTTGGGCATGGGTGGGGAGTGGGCACTCGGAGTGGCGTTGGTCATGGAAGTCTGGCCGGAGAATCGCCGGCCCATTCTGGCCGGGGCCATCGGTGCAGCAGCCAACCTCGGCTACACGTTGATCGCCTGCATCGGAATCTTTTTTCCCATCACGGGCGATTCCTGGCGCTGGGTCATGATGGTGGGAGCGGCACCAGCACTCCTGACATTCGCGATCCGGTTGTTTGTTCCCGAATCAGAAAAATGGGAGGCCAGCACGAAAACCGCCACTCAATCCCCGCTCCGCGATATTCTATCCCCACAACTCCGGGGACGCACATTGCTCGCGATTGCTTTTGCCACCATACCCCTCGTGGTAACTTGGGGAATTGTCCAGTGGATCCCGCTTTGGGCCGATCAAATGACCGGTGGCACCAGCCCCAAAGTGAAGGCATACGCCCAATTCTGGCAATCTGTCGGTGCGGTGATCGGTTCCTTGGCGGCACCGGTCATCGGCGGGTGGATTGGGCGACGACCCACCTATTTTGGCCTCTGCCTCTTTGGTTTCGGGATTTGTAGCTGGCTGTTCCGCGGGTTCAACGAATACGGCACGGGCTTTCTGACGCTGGTGTTCCTGGTAGGACTATCCACCGCCGCCTTCTATGGCTGGCTGCCGCTTTATCTGCCGGAACTGTTTCCAACCCGAGCACGAGCCACCGGCCAAGGATTAGCCTTCAATTTTGGTCGGATCTTGGCCGCCGTTGGCGCTTGGAAAATGCCAGTCCTGATGTCCTTCTTCGACAAAAGCTACTCCAAAGCTGGAGCCGCCATTGTTTTCGTTTACTTCATTGGCGCCATCTTGATTTGGTTCGCACCGGAGACCAAAGGGAAACCGCTGCCGGATTGATCCGCTCTCGGACGGCCTCCTAAGGGCCCGAGTAGACACACCGGGAGTTGCAAGTTTCTGCGACACTCACCTCAACCAATCCGGGCAAGCTGGCATGAAGTTGTCTCCACACCCAAATGGCCAATTGTTCACTCGTCGGGTTCTCTAATCCAGGAATGTCATTAAGGTAGTTGTGATCCAACTCCAGGTAGAGGGGGCGAAACGCCGCCTTGATATCGGCATAATCCATAACCCACCCCATTTCCGGATCCACCGGACCTGAGATAACCACCTCGATAATGAAACTGTGGCCGTGCAATCGACCGCATTTGTGGCCGGGAGGCACTTTCGGAAGCCGATGAGCGGCCTCTATTTGGAAGGATTTTCGAAGGAGCATAGAGTCACTGAAATATTGCGTTTCGGCATCTGAGTCACCGTGTTCATGATTCGAGATCTGTCCACGTCACCAGGTCACCTAGTGGCGGGCGTCCATCATGACGCCAACTCAACCAAGGTTCCTGCATCCGACCCAGGGGACAAATGCGTGTTACACCCCATTGGGCAAGTTCCAAAGCCAGCTCGGAGTGGCGCTCCCCGGCTTGAGCTAAGGCAACCGCACCAACCTGGCCCCGAACTCGATCGGCGAAATGAAGCGCGGTGCTTAAGTTCTTAACGGGTTTGAGATAGATGAACCGGTTGAGACACGACGGATTAAAGCTCGGATCCGTGTCCAAGACGATGGTCCAATCAGTCGTTCCAGCACTTCTCCAAAGCCGAAGTGACTGTGGGGCCTCGAGAAAAACGCTGTCCAATTTTCGTTCGCGAGGCCCTGGGATCACCGCAGCCCGCATAGCACAAAGTTCCCGTCGCGAGCTGATGGCGTTGGCTTCTTCGATGGCGAGAGGACCGCGAGGTTCCACGGCTTCTTTCGCCTTCAATTCCTCCGCTAATATTTCTGCGAATGACTCCGGAGAATGTACTCCATTATCTTCCAGATAGAGGCAATGTGGCGACAGGCAGCCATGCTGGTTCCACGCAGTGATGTCGGCAACTGCTTCGCGAGCGGTTCGTTTCACCACATACGCAGTCAATGCCTCGACCGGAATATAACCAAAACTGACGCGGTGGCCATAACGGACAAATCGGACGGATGCGGGGATGCGGGTCTGAATGTCGGTTAAGGCTGAATCGCTGCCCGTTGCGGTAAGGCAGGTCACCTCCTGAAACAGCGCTTCCTCCAACTCTCGTGTCCCACCAGGCCAGGTCGCCATCTCGATGCAGGAACCCAGCTTGGATTCATTAAAGGCCAGGGAGTGCGCAAACAACCGCGGTAGGATACCTCCCCGACGCGGCAATTTCAGAAACTGGGCAGATTTCGTGAGAATCCCCAGCACCAGGCTCGCTAATGCTGGTACCGGCAAATTTCCCGCGCAAATGTGACCCAGTAACTCTGGACCTCGAGCCATCGACGCACGCCCTTGTCGAGATTCAATCGGGCTCGACGTGAATTCATCGAGCTTGCGGACATCTCCAAGATCCTGGGTGATGACACCCTCCAATTGTTCGGAAGTCAGTGAGCGGAAGAAGGTATCGAGTCCTCGGCTAAACGTGGCGGCTGGCAGTCCCGTGTCCGCCGGTCCATCGCGAAGAGCCTGGCTACGATAACCATTCAATGGGTCCAACCATTGTTCCGCAGTAAAGGCCAGCAAATCAATCAACTCCCGCGTCCGACGCCTAGCCAACCACTTCTCCCGGTTGCGCCGAATCGAGAAGCACGCATCTCGAATGATCTGCGGCGTCAATTCGAGCTCCGGTCCGAGGTCGGCGAGAAAGAGGTTCGGCGTCATAACTTATCGTGCAGTTTTTTGGCGAGATCGCTAGCAACCGGATTTGGAGACTGTGGCGGTTCCAGCACAGCGGTCGCCCGGGCGAGCTGCTTCGCTTCCGTCAGGGCCTTGAGACATGGTAACGCGACAACGGACAGCGCCACTCCAACGCCGAGTGTCGTAAACAACGGGATGTAATTTGAGGGGACCTTGTTGAGTTCTCCCAAAGACTCCACCCAGCGGCCCATCAACCAGTGGGACCCATTCCCCAATAAGCCTCCGATCGTGATGAAGAGACCAAAAAAGCTGGCTCGAATGGCTGGTGATACCGCTTGCATCAACGCCGCTTCCACAACTGGAAAGGTGGCCATGAGAAAGAATCCGAAGGTCATCAATCCTACTGAAAACATACCGTGCGACAAATGGGGCAGCGCCGCCTGGCTGATCCCCGAAAGAATGAGCAGGACTGCAGCGGATCGCAGTCGATACCGATCACTGAAATGACCAAAAATCGGGTTGCTGATGGCGGAGGCAAGGAACACAAAACTCAATGCGCGGCCTGCGTACTCCACCGTGTCGCCATGTGCCTTCTGCAAATACAGAGAACTCAGGGTTGCATTGCCAGCTCCGCCAAAATCCCGGAGGGAAAAACCCAGGGCCATGAGTAGAAACATCCAAAGGATTCTCCGGTTGGCAAAGAGCGATTCTCGGGGCGTGTGGGACATCACTTCGGCTCGGTGGCCTTCTTCAGCAAATTTCCAAAACAGGATCGCCATGACTATCCCGGCAACACCCAATTCCAATACCGGCGCGCGCCAACCCGATGCAGACCCTCGCCAGCCGGAATAGAGTGGACCAATGAAGAATCCCACGCTCGCACCGATGCCTAGGAATCCGAGGGCACGCCCAGGTTTTTCGGGATAGAGACCGGCAATCAATGCGGTTGCCGCTGGATGAAAGCAACTCCCACCCACACCACAGATCACCACACTGACTATGGCCCAGGCATAATTCTCAGACAAGCCCAGGCAGAGGAACCCCACCCCATTGATCAGCAATCCCCATGCTAGCAGTTGTTTACGGCTGGCTCGATCAGCCAACCGTCCCATGGGATAACTCGGAACGAAATATGCCACCATCATCACGGTCACTAGCAATGTCGCTTCATCCAGATTGCTCAGCCTTAAATCGTTGCGAATCAGAAGATACAACGGCATGAGCGCGATCTGGTAGATATGCGTGAAAGCATGAAGTACCGCCGACAGGAACAACGTTCGATTTCGGTGATGAGGGACTGGGAAGTTCAAGGGTTCAGGGAATAATCATCATGCCGTCATTAACGAGCAGCCACGAGGTTCTGCCTGCATCGCTCGACCCACCAGTTCAAATCCTAAATCCCGACGGATGGCAATGTCCTCGGTCCGGATGCATGCCACGGAATAGACATTCGCCAGATCCAGGATTTGAAGCACGCCCGATTGATTGACGTCGACCTCCAACCCAGATTCGGGATTCACAACGCGAGCAAAACACCAGGGGGGAAAATGAAAACAACGACGGTCTGCATCCATCCCGTTGTCCCCACCAGCAATCCGATCATAGGCTTGTGAACTGAGTTCGCTCATGCCGTATTCACAGACCACCATCGATCGCATCACGCCCAGCTTTTCACAAATTAATGGATGCAACTCGCCGCGTGCCAGTTCTCGGGATCGTCCTTTGTACCCACCGGTCTCCATCACCCGCGAGCCCGGTGGGAGTGACAGTGTTCGTTGTTCTGCGTCCAGATGCTCCAACAAATGTACAAAACTAAAGGCGGTTCCTGCCAGACAGACCGGTTGAGCCAATCGCCCGGCAACATCGAGCGCGGGAATCAGTCGCTCCCAATCCAATTCCCAATTACCCGACTCCACGCGACCTGCAAACACCGCACGCCCCGGGAAGAATTTTTGTTCGACTGTCTTTATCATGTAGGCCAGGGAGGAATGTGGCGCAGCTTGCACATCTGGCGTCAGACTGATCAACCTCAACTCCGAAGCCTGATCCCGGTGGGTCGGCAACAGATACCTCGCAAACCACGGCCTCAGGGATGCCTCATAGACCGTAAGCGAGATGGCATCATGAAAATGCCGACTCCGCTTTTGAAGTGTGGTTCCGCTGGAATGGAAAACCGTTGTCCGCGAATCCAAGGGCAGACAGCTCAGATCAAATTCCTTAAACGCCGAGGTTGGCACCGATGGAATGTGATTGAGGTGCCGAACCGAAGTGGGCGTCCGCCCGAGCGATTCGCACCAAGCTCGGTAGGTGACATTGTGGGCGAACTGCGCTTCGAACAATTCGAGCGCCAGATTTTCGAAATTCTCCAACAAGCTGCCGTCGGTATCCGTGCGCGAAACCACCGCACTCATGGCAGAGCGCAATTGCCGAACAATCGATGAAAAATCGGACACCATGCGGTTTTTGTTGGTGGCTGGTTGACCGCGACAGCCACGGCATGAGTAGACGGAATGGAGAGCGCTGTCCAGGATCAGAGCAAGCCACTGCGACACAACGACTGCGGATCCGAGGCATGGATCGGTTCCGTATCGATAAAAGCCGTGGCGAGTCGATCGCGCCCCTCACAAGTCGGTGACCCTTCGTATCGCCGAAGGGTCATCGCTCCATCAGTTTGAGCCCGCCGATAAGCCTGCCAACTCACGTTCGGTCTTCAAACGCAATTGGCCACAAGCCGCATCGATGTCGTGCCCTTTCTCCAAGCGCAACGTGGTGGTGACCCCCTCTGACTCCAGGTTTCGAGCAAACCTCTGGCAATGTTCCTCGGAAGGCCGAGTCCAGGGAAGCCCCTCAACGGTATTGTAGGGGATCAGATTGACCTTGGCGTGCACGCGTCGGGCCAGCTCTGCCAGCGGTGCTACTTGGTCGAGGTCGTCATTGATCCCGGCAATCAGAATGAACTCAAATGTGAGCATTCGCCCCTTTCGATCCTGGTAGTACTGGCACGCAGCTGCGAGCTCTTCGAGGGGATACTTGCGATTCACTGGCATGATCTTGGAACGGACCTCGTCGGTCGCACCATGAAGTGAAATTGCCAGCCGGAACTGGATCGGATCATCCGCAAGGCTCCGAATCTGAGGCACCAAGCCACTGGTACTAATCGTGATCTTACGGGCACCAATATTACCACCCCACGGTGCATTCAACACACGGAGGGCGGTGAGCAGGTTGTCGTAATTGGCCATGGGTTCACCCATGCCCATCACCACGATATTGTTAACCACGCGTTCTTGTGAGGCTGCATTGGCGCTTACCGAAGCAGGCGTGTTTGCTGACGAGTCTACAACCTCCTTGGCTTCTGAAGCCACCGTTCGTTCTACCGCCAACACTTGACCCAAAATTTCATGGGGCAGGAGATTACGTTTCCAACCATCCAACCCGCTGGCACAGAACCGACAACCATAGGCACAGCCTACTTGTGTCGAGATGCAAAGTGTGTGCCGATCGCTGGCTTCGCCATAAAGTGCCGGATTGGCCGGGATCAGAACGCTTTCGATTAAGGATCCGTCGGATAATCGCCAGAGGTACTTCCGCGTGGTATCACGTGCGCCTTGGCGCTGGACCAGGGTGGGAATCTCCAATGAATAGGAGGAAGCCAATCGCTCTCTCAACGCCTTCGGCAAATTGGTCATTTCATCCCAGGACGCTGCGCGCCTTGGATACAACCATTCCAGGAGTTGTGCCACACGGTACCCTGGTTGCGACCAACTGGCGAGGGTGGCGGCGACGGAATCCTTGGATTCCGATCGGATATCGGTGAGCACCATGGGACTATTGCTGAATGAAGTAACTCAGATTTTCCAGCTCGATGGCCAGGTTCACATTGTTGACCATGACACTCTCCGGCACATGGGCGACGATCGGCGCAAAGTTGAGGATGCCCGTGATTCCCGCATCCACAAGCCGATTGATGACCTCTTGAGCGGCACTCGCAGGGACAGCCACAATTGCCATTCGAACTCGGTATTTTTCAACCACCTCCGGAAGCCGATCCATCGAATAAACTGGGGGAGGACGATCCCGGTCACGATGACGATCCACATCGGCGTCAAAAGCGGCAATGAGCTCGAAGCCCTCCTGCTCAAACCCTCGATACGAGAGGAGTGCGCTACCCATATTGCCGACTCCGACCAGCACCACCGGTTGGAGCCGGCTTGTACCAAGTAGGTTCCCAATCATTTTGGCCAACTGCTCCACGTCGTACCCCAGACCGCGGGTTCCGAACTGTCCAAAGTAAGTTAGGTCCTTGCGCAGCTGAGGGGGTTTGACCCCAGCGGCACGCGCCAAGGCCTCGCTACTGACCGTTTGTATATGATTCTCCTTCAGTCGCTGGAGGCAGCGGAGATAAACACTCAACCGATATATGGTCTTTCGCGGAATCTCTGGACGCGCTGGTTTCTTCAAAACAGATCTTAATTTGGTGCTGGAAGTTTTTGGTGGCAAGGGAGCAGTCGATAATCGGTTGAGTCGAATCGCAATTAGTCTACGAACACAAACTCGTTGGATGCTAGCAACGCTTGGGCGAGCCGACCCCAAGGATTGAGCGGGGTGATCGAAGTCGAATTGCCCATGCCGTTTTCCCTCAACGTCGGCTGCTGCGGAACGGTAGAATTCGTTGAGGGTTTGGACTGGACAAAATCAAGCGCTGCCGCCAGTTCGTCGCGTGCGGGTTCGCGTTGGAATGTCAGTGCGAACAAACGCCGAATTCGATCGTCATCACTGGTCGCCGTTCGGACCTCGGTACGCTCCACAAGTTGACGAGATAATTCTGCGGAAAATGAGCTGTTCAACAAGTAGAGTGCCTGCTGAGGAACCGTGGTCTGAAAGCGCATCGAAGCACTAGTGTCCGGACTCGCAAAATCGAAGGCTCGAAGCACACCCGGGAGGTTTTGACGATCTATGAAACCATAAAGTGTCCGCCGATTGGTTGGACGATCCGTGTAGATCTCCACCGGCTGGCCGCCGACGCCCATATCCAGGTTGCCGGAAACAAATAATAAAGAATCGCGCAGGCCTTCAAAATCCGCGCGCTTTCGGTTCATGCGCCAAAGCAACGCATTGGAGGGATCCACCTGTTCGCTGTGCTCCGTTTCGGGGCCTTTTGCCGGATCGCTGGTTCGTTGATACGCATCGCTGGTCACGATCAGACGGTGCAACCGCTTGATAGACCATCCCTGTTCCATGAACCAGACCGATAGCCAATCCAATAGTTCAGGATGCGACGGCGGATCGCTCCGGACTCCGAAATCACTCGGCGTCCGCACCAGCGGCGCACCAAAATAATGCATCCAAACACGATTTACGAAGACTCGTGCCGTGAGCGGATTGTTCACGCTGGCGATCGAGGTGGCCAGTTCGTAACGACCACTCCCCCGCTTAAACGGCTGGCGATTCGGATCCAAGATTTCCAGGAATTGTCTCGGAACTACGGGCCCAGGACTTCCCGGGTTGCCCCGTTTAAATACCACTGGTTCGACCGGTTTCGCATTGTCCACCATCGCCATGGCTCGCAATGGCGCGCCCGGATGCGTCGCGTCCAATTCATCCAGACGGCGCTGCAAGGCACGGAACTTTTGCTGGTCCGGCGTCGGCACCAACCGGTAAGCTACATCCCAGTCCACCATCACTGGTGAGTCGGCCGAGTACAAAATCTGACGCAAGGCCTCACGGTCGTCGTTCGGCAATCGCCCTGGACTCGCGCTTCCAGTCGACTTGGCGGCAGCTGTGAGCGCCAACCATTCCACCTGAACTCCCTTGAAGAGATCGCCATAGCCATCCGCTACCGCCTTGAAATCTGTCAACGCATTGGTTAAGAAAATCGCCCTGACTTCGCCATTCCAGTGCCGGTCCGTTTCGGGCGCAATCAGCAAACGATTCCGCCATTCGGTCGCTCGGGCAGTAAACTCGTTCGTGGAAAACTTTGAGAGTTCGGCATAGGCGCCCAGGACTGAGTCGTGCGCCGAGGCTCGCTTTTCCAACCAAGTCTCCCACTGTTTCACTAGGACAGGTGATAATTTCCGAGCACGAATCAGTTCTTCACGCCGTTTCCCCACTTCCCGCGCATCGCGGACTGCCAACAGGTATTCTCCTGCGCGCTCCCGCAATTCCTTTCTTGCTTGTTCAACTTTCTCCGACTGGAAATCGCGGCGTTCTTGTTCGCGTCGGCGGCGCTCGAGATCATATTGCTCGGACAAGACCGAGTTCGGATTGGCTCCAATCAGCGGCTTGGGATCGGGTTCGTGACTGCTCGCGAATACCCCATATAACGAATAATAGTCCCTTATCGAGATCGGATCGAACTTGTGGTCGTGACAGCGGGCACACTGAACACTCAATCCTTGAGTCCCCCGGAAAATGACATCCAAACGATCATCGATAATATCAGCGGCGTTGTTCAGAAAGCGCCGGCCGAGTGTCAAGAACCCAAGCGCCGCCAATGGAGTTTTGTCCGAATCGGTCGCTAGCGAATCGCCGGCGATCTGGGCAATGAGGAATTGATCGTAGGCGAGGTCGTGATTCAACGCTGAGACCACCCAATCTCGGTAGGTAAAACTGGCGGTGTACCTGCGCTCCTCTTCAAAAACGTAACCTTTGGTGTCTGCATAACGAGCCACGTCCAACCAATGGCGCCCCCATCGTTCTCCATAACGCGGCGAAGCCAGCAAGCGGTCGACCGCCCGCTCATACACACTGTGGGATCGATCTGTAACGAACTGCGCCATCTCTTCCATCGAGGGGGGCAATCCAGTGATATCAAAGGTCAACCGCCTCAACAGTACATGACGATCGGCGCGAGCTGCTGCCCTCAGGCCCTGGTCTTGGAGGCTTTTGGCCAGCCACAGGTCGATCGGGTTGCTGGACCCCAGGGCGGCACCGCCCGAAGGCAACGGTTTGGCAACCGGCTTTTGGAATGCCCAGTGGACATGTTTCGAAGGTGAGGTGGGGCTCGACGCAGTCGTCGCTGGGAGCGGCGCCCCTTGGCGGACCCATTCTGCGAGGATTCCAATCTGGTCCTCGCTGAGCTTCTCACCCTTCGGTGGCATGGCATCGAGCTCTTTGGCCGTGCCTCGAACCACCTGAATTAGAAGACTGTCTTCCGGGTTCCCCGCTAAGAACAACGGCCCAGTCGGGCCACCTTTGCGGAGTGCCTCAAACGAATCCAGGCGCAACCCTCCCTGGATCTTCTTGGCGTCCGCACTGTGACAACTATAACAACGATCCGCCAGGATGGGTCGCACTCGGTTTTCGAAGAACTCCGTGTCGTTGGCTGCCACCCGGGCTTGGGTAGCCGCTAACAATGCGATCCAAGCCGCTGTCGAGCCAACCATGGCGCGCAGAAACCGGAATCGACTGGTATCCAGGAACTGGAACATTATCTTTGTAGACTCAATCGTGGCCTGATTTGATGTCCGACAGCGTCATCTATGGGCGGTGAACCATCCAATACAAATGATTCCAACCCGGCCGCTATTCATTCTTGGCAGGATTCCAATTCATTCATTAGCGGTTCGCCGACGGTTGCAGCCGCGCCTCAAAGTGCTGGCAACTTACCGTTTTTCTTTGAATTCGGGAACAGAATCCGCACTTGGAATGAAAAAGCCGTTGCGTACATGCCCATGGATCGGTAGGTGAAGCACAGATGAACAGTATCGATGCCAGTCTACAGTTTCAAAAGATCCTGTGGTTTGGGGTAATCATGCTCAGCGCCATCTTCTTTGGTGCCTTGCTGGCGCGTGACGCTTTCTTTTTGGTTTTGTTGGGCGGCCTTGGCATGTGGGTTCTCCTCCTGCCCTATCACACCACCCTGGCCACCCTGCTTTCGGTCTCCACTTTTGGCTCGGCATTAATCTTACCACTGCCTGGCCGTCCGTATTGGTGGGAGTTTGCCGCCATGCTGGCATGGTCAGGTTTGGTTCTGACCATCGCCCTTCGCCGCCAGTCGCCGGACACGGGCAAACTCATCCGTCGCCATAAGTGGTTATTCATAGGAGCGTTAGCTTACTGTGGTACCCTGATCATGATCATGTACTTCCGCGGCGTCGGCTTCCGTGCCTTGGGCGGATCCCAGATGGGCGGGCGCCTCTATTTACAGCAGTTGTTGTGCGCCATCTTTCCTCTGCTTTTTGCGATGAGGCCGCTCAGCAAGACTCTCACCATCCAGCTGTTCACGCTGCAGTGTTTGCTGTCCACCACGTTTCTCGTGTCGGACTTCATCTTCAGCTTCAGTACTTCCTCACTTTGGATTGTCTTGTATTTTTTCGACTTGCCCAACGACGGTATCGCCTTTGCGAGCATGAGCTCCGGCTTTGGCATCAAACGATTCCAATCCTTGTATATTGTGGCTCAGGCCATGATGTCGCTCGTCCTGATGAGGTACCGACTAGCGGAATACGCCCAGCCGAAGACCCTGTGGCTGTGGCCCGCCACCTTGGCCATTATTGGATTTGGATTGTTGGGTGGGCATCGATACTTGCTGGTTTTGCTCTTTTTTGTGCTTTTGATTTCCGCTTGGGCTCAACGCTTTTTTAGCGTCGTCCGTTCCTTCGTCATGGGAGTCGCCTCCCTCAGTGTCCTGGCCTTCGTTTACGTTTTCGCCCAAGAACTTCCACTTTCTGCGCAGCGCACCCTTTCATTGTTGCCGGGGATTTCCATCAATCGCATTGCCCGCGATGATGGTGACATGACTTGGTTTGGTCGTCAGGAGATGCGTCGTTTGGGATGGGAACTGGCGCCGCAGTACCGGTGGATCGGTCGCGGATTCCGCAAGAATGAGCAATCTGGCATCTTGGAATCGATGCAAGGCTACATTGATCCCGATACGTTTTACAATGGATTCATAGGCCTCCTCGTCAACACGGGCCTGCCGGGAACGATGAGCATGTTGGTGTTTCTCGCCGCGGGGTCTGCCATCGCCATCCGTATTCTGCTCCGAATACGGCGCTGTGGCGTTCCGGACAACTTCTCCAGGCTGTGCTGCATTCTTTCGGCACAATGGTTAGGGAGTGTGATCATTTTTCTCTTCCTCCACGGCGACTCTGAGTTCGCCATGAGGTCATTTTCGCTTCAAGCCGCCCTGCTGATGTGTTGCGAATACAATCTGAGGACACATTTAACCCAAGAAACCTACAAGGAACTCGAAAGGGCCGAAGCTTAGCGCCAGGAACTCCCGTTCCTGTGTGTCTTTCACAACCTGCCGTTCCATGAAAGTCCTCCACCTGCTCGGTGCGACGGAGGATAACGGAGGGATCCTCAGTACGATCCGCGGGCTCTCAAGCGCCGGGGCCGACTTGGGATTGGAACACGCCGTCTGGGTCCAGCAAAACTTCGTCCAGGTTCGCAGCCCTTCGCTGCGTTATTTACGAAGTCGGCACGCCCTGGATGAATCCTTCAACCACTTCCAACTGGCCTATCGCGCTTGGAAATCCTCCAGTGAGTTGATGTCACAGTTGGCCGCTGAGCCCTTTGCCGTCCTCCATGCCCATTCCCGGGGTTCATTTCTGGTGGCCTTGATCGTGGCGTATCGACTCCGTCGTCCTGTTCTTTTCACCAATCACACCTATGCCAACCGGCAGGGGATGTATCGGTGGGGAGCCGCGAGAAAACGGCTCAGGACGGTGTTGTTGACCCCGAGAATGGCTCAACATTATGGCCTCACACCAGAGTTGAATCGGATTGAATTGATCCCGGAGTGCTGCGCAGACCGTTGTTTCGAACTGCCCCTTCGCTCCGATGTCCAATCCAGCCAAAAGCCCGTTCGACTGATCGGTGTTGGGAATTTGGTCCGTTGGAAAAAGTGGGATCTGTTGATTCGCGCATTGGCCAATGTGAGCGCAGAGCGCCGGCGCCACATCATTCTGGAGATATGGGGACCAATCCCCAACCAACCCGATGCGTTGGAATACGCCCGAGAACTCCAGCAACTCATTCAATCCCATCAACTGGAAACCACCGTGTACCTCCGAGGAAGCACCAACGATGTCGCAGCCCAGCTTCATCAGGCCCACATATTCGTGTTGCCCTCCACCAACGAGCCCTGTTCCGTAGCATTGCTTGAGGCGCTGGCCCAAGGCCTCCCTGCCCTGGTCTCAGATTCAGGTGGAAATGTCGACATCGTCCGGCACGGACAAACCGGATGGCATTTCCGGGCCGATAATTTGTATTCCCTGTCGCATTCCCTCGAGTCCATCACTGAGAATTCTGTACCCCAATTTAGCCCAATCGAAATTCGCGATAGCGTTCGCCGCTATTCAGCCAAGCAGGTTTCTTCCGATTATCTCAAAGTATACCAAGGTTTAACGCGGCCGAGTTAATCCGGAAACCACCGATCTCGGAGGCGCAGGCAAGGTCGTTCCACTAATTCCGTCATTAACCAACCCAGGGCGAAACTTCCAACGATTCCAAACGGCAGCAAGATCTCGAGTGGCCAGTACGGAATCCCATAGAATCCCAGACGCCCTATGAGCTCCAGGTGCCAAAGGTACACGCAATAAGACCATCTTCCGCCGCAGGCCAAGGCTTTTTGAATTGTCGTCCGCCAACCCGCGGTTGGCGTTTTGGCTTCCAACCGCAGAGCAATAAGGAGCGCAAAACCGAAATAATTTCCGACCAAACCAAAACTCAATACCCACGGGCTTCGTTCCAGCGAGCCAGATACTGAAGGAGCCAGTGCCAACGCCACCAGAAGATATCCCCACCGTCCTAAGCGCCCTGTCCACGCCTCGTAGTCGAGCGGATGATAACGACGCCAATACCCCAACATGACCCCACTCAATAGTGCGTCCAAACGGAGATGGGTCGGGTACAAGTGGGTGATATGCTGATACTCGACAGTCCAGGCCAGCCAGGAGCGGCAGGCGAGAGCCGCGGCGCTAATCACGATAAACGCGACCCAGAGAGGAGCGGCGCACAATTTCTTGCTGGCTCGGTCCCACAACGCCAGTAATCCAAAGGGCAGAAGCCAATAGCTATGCTCTTCCACCGCCAAGGACCAGGTCTGTCCCGCCAATCCCTCGAAGTAGTTTTGAACAAAGAGCAATTCCGCGGCGAGCGGCTTCCACGGAAACCGGCCGGTTCTCCACACCGCCAACAGCGTGACAACGGCAATGTATACCCAAAAACTGGGCAGGATTTTGAATGCCCGGCGTATCAGGAAGCGTCCAGGTCGAATGGTCCCTGTCCGGTCCAATTCCCTAAATAACAAACCGGAAACTAGAAAACCGCTCAGGACGAAAAAAAGGTCCACACCCATCCATCCTATTCGAGCGACAGGTTCTACGAGTGGGCGAAGCCAGCTATCCGAGGACTGAATCAGCCCTTCGGCATGCCTCAGGATGACCAGCAAAACCGCCAGACACCGCAGGACATCCAACGACAAGAGTCGGCCTGTCGCACCGTCTCTGGACCCAGTTGCTTGCATTCGTTCCAACCAGCTCAGAAGATAGGTTGAGCCCAATCGAGTCGATTCTGAACTTCAGACCAGCTGGCGCTCGGGGGATCTTGAGCCCGGCAGCGTTCACCTGGCCACCAGTCGAATCCCGCAATGGATCAACGGATCAAAGGATCGAGTGCAGGGCAGTTTCAAGATTTCGACTTTAAGGAGGCAGGTGAAACAAAAGGCGGTATAAAACTGGACAAAAGGCGCTGACTTTATTTAACTGCCGGCATGTCCGAGCCTATTACGCTACCCGAGCACGAGCAACAAACG